>ERZ773079.1139-NODE-1139-length-16436-cov-9.050119_pt1 | contig 16436 bp, 16 predicted proteins | sample MGYA00511355_ERZ773079 | MGnify/ENA primary metagenome ERZ773079 (study PRJEB29015, sample SAMEA2737979) | human oral metagenome | biome: human oral; feature: human-associated habitat; material: dental | place: China | collected 2117 ... | reverse complement strand
CCGAATCATCCGAGAACTCCATTCCCGCCCGTCGTGCTACGACTGCCCGTGCGGCTCACACCTAATTCTCTAATTTTCCTCCCTCGATTGGTATTAATAATATTCTAAATTCAATCAGTGTGCATTCGGTATTCGATTAATCTTCGGTTAGTCTCCATTGTAGAGCCACTGTAGAGCCACTGTAGACCCACTCATCGTTCGTCTTACTTTTATTTTAGCTTCGCTCTACCTCCTAACAAACCTTGTCTTTCACCCTAATAACCGTCACTACTTTTTACTCACATTCCCTGCTGTGCCCTCTCTCTGGCTTTATCTTTTACCTTTTTTACACCGTCAGGTCTACTTCTTTCAAAAGACAATTTCGTGCGTTCGAACTATTTCCCAAATAACACTTTTCCTTTCTTGCTAAATTTATTCTAAAACCTCTATTTGTTTATTTATCCGTCTATTCTTTGATAGCATTAGAAGTTCAAACAAATTTAACAATAAGAATAAATAATAATTATTAATGACATAATTTTAAAAAAGAGGTAATAGAAATGATTAAACCGTTATTTGACAATGTATTACTAAAAAAAATTGAGGTAGAGAAAGCGACAACTAGTGGAATTCTCTTGGCTTCTAAAGAGGATGCATCTAACATTGGGATAGTAGTAGCGTTGGGTGAGAGTTGTTTACTATCTACTAATAATGAAGGAGAACTAAGTGCAGGAAGTAAAGTAGTTTTTTCTGATAAGTATAAAAAAGTAGATTTTGAAGGGCAAGAATATTATTTAGTTAATGAAGAGGAAGTTCTTGCAGTAATAGAAGATTAGGAGGATATATGGTTAAAGAGTTAAAATTTTCAGAAGATGCACGTCAATCAATGAAGCGTGGTGTTGATAAGCTTGCTAATGCTGTTAAAGTAACATTAGGACCTAAGGGGCGTAATGTTGTGTTAGATAGAAAGTTTGGATCACCACTAATCACAAATGATGGAGTATCGATAGCTAAAGAAATAGAATTAGAAGATCCTTATGAAAATATGGGGGCCAAATTAGTAGCTGAAGTTGCAAATAAAACTAATGAAATTGCAGGAGATGGCACTACTACAGCAACAATTTTGGCACAATCAATGATAACGGAAGGTCTTAAAAATGTAACTAGTGGGGCAAATCCTGTCGGGCTGCGTCGCGGAATGGAGCGTGCAGTCAAAGTTGCAGTTGAACGTCTTCGTGAAATTAGTGTAATTGTAGATTCTAAAGGTAAAATAGCTCAAGTAGGTGCTATTTCTGCTGCGGATGAAGAAGTAGGTAAGTTTATTTCTGAAGCAATGGATAAAGTAGGAAATGACGGTGTTATTACTATCGAAGAATCTCAAGGATTAGAAACTATGCTAGAAGTTGTAGAAGGTATGCAGTTTGACCGTGGATATCTTTCGCCATATATGGTAAGCGATACAGAGAAAATGCTAGCGGATTTAGACAATCCATATATTCTTGTTACTGATAAAAAAATTAATGCAGTTCAAGAAATTTTGCCAGTTTTAGAAGAAGTAGTTGCTGCTGCCAAACCACTTCTTATTATAGCGGATGATGTCGAACAAGAAGCTATAGCGACGTTGGTAGTCAACAAATTGCGCGGGACATTCAATGTAGTAGCTGTTAAAGCACCTGGTTTTGGTGAAAGAAGAAAAGCAATTTTAGAAGATGTTGCTATATTAACAGGAGCAACATTAATAACAGAAGACTTAGGATTAGATCTTAAGGATGCGAATATTACAATGTTAGGTAATTCATCAAAAGTAAATGTTACAAAAGAACGTACGATTATTGTTGATGGTAAAGGAAATAAAGAAGATATAGAAAGTCGTAAAAGCCAAATAAAATCATTATATGCAGAATCAACTTCAGAGTTTGATCGTGAGAAGCTACAGGAACGCTTAGCAAAATTATCAGGTGGTGTAGCTGTAATAAAAGTTGGTGCAGCGACAGAAACTGAACTAAAAGAAAAAAAACTTCGTATAGAAGACGCGCTTAATTCAACTCGTGCTGCGGTCGAAGAAGGAATTGTTGCAGGAGGAGGAACAGCTCTTGTTCAAGTGATTTCTGAAGTGGAAAAATTAGTAGCTACAGGTGATGAACAAACAGGTATAAATATTATTAAGAAAGCTCTGGAAGCACCAGTTCGTCAGATTGCAGAAAATGCAGGATTAGAAAGTAGTGTTATTGTTGAAAAACTAAAATCTGAAGAAATAGGTATAGGGTTTAATGCTGCTACAGAAGAATGGGTTGATATGATAAAAGCGGGAATAGTAGACCCAACGAAAGTAACTCGTTCAGCGTTACAAAATGCTGCAAGTGTGTCTAGTTTATTCTTATCAACAGAAGCAGTTGTAGCTGATATTACAGAGGAATCGCCTATGCAACCTCAGATGCCAATGATGTAGTATTCTTGAAAATGCAAAATAGTTGAATAAGTGACAATATTATAATAAGATAGAATTATATAAAGTAAAAGGAGATAAAATAATGAGAGAGATTACAGATAAAGAATTTTTTGAATTATCAAAAACAGACAGCGTTAAGGTTTTTGACTTTTGGGCACCATGGTGTGGTCCTTGTAAAATGCTAGCGCCAGTGTTAGAAGAAGTTTCAAATGAGCTTACTAACATTGAATTCTATAAAATTAATGTAGATGAAAATCAAGAAGCAGCTGGAGAATACGGAGTAATGTCAATTCCTACATTACTTGTAATGAAAAATGGAGAAGTTTTAGAAGAAAAAATAGGTTACCAACCAAAAGAAGCATTAGTACAATTATTATCTAAATATTAATTAATAGTAAAAATCCCTAATTTTAAAATTAGGGATTTTTTTAGGATAATAGTATCTGTATAAAAAATAAAAGGGAATACACTAATTTTATTAGCATCTAATCTATATTAATAATTTTTAAAATAATGATCAATTTCCCAGTCTGTAACTTGTGTTCTAAATGAGTCCCACTCAATAGATTTTGCCTCAATAAAATTGAAGAAAATGTGGTCTCCAAGAGATTTTTTCATAATTGCTGAAGAACTTAGTTCTTTTAAAGCGGTATATAAAGTAGAAGGTAGTTCATCTATTCCATTGGCAATTCTTTCCTCACGAGTCATAACATAAATATTACTTCTTACCTCGTTTGCAGGGATAAGCTTGTTTTCTATACCATCTAAACCTGCAGCAAGAATAGTAGACATTGCTAAATACGGGTTAGCAGCTGGATCAACAGATCGAACTTCTACGCGTGTTGACTGTCCACGTGATGCAGGGACACGAACTAATGGAGATCGGTTAGAGGTAGACCAAGCAACGTAACAAGGGGCTTCATATCCGGGTACTAGGCGTTTATAAGAGTTAACTGTAGGATTACAAACAGCCGTGAAGCTACGTGCATGTTTTAGGATTCCAGCTATAAAGTGCGAAGCAGTTTCTGAAAGACCATTCTCGCTATTTTCATCGTAAAAACTATTTTCTCCTTTGCTAAATAAAGAGACATTACAGTGCATACCAGAACCATTAATACCAAACATAGGTTTAGGCATAAATGTTGCATGTAAACCATGTTTTCTAGCTATTGTTTTTACTATAAGCTTGAAAGTTTGGATGTTATCACAAGCAGAAATTACATCATCATATTTAAAATCTATTTCATGTTGTCCTGGTGCAACTTCATGGTGACTAGCTTCTATATCAAAACCAAGATTTTCTAATTCTAAAACAATATCACGACGTACATTTTCTCCAAGATCTACAGGGGCTAAATCAAAATATCCTCCATTGTCATTTAATTCCAAGCTAGGTTCTGCATTTTCTTTAAGTCTAAATAAGAAAAATTCTGGTTCAGGCCCCAAGTTTAATGTATCGAATCCTAATTTGTTCATTTTTGTCAAAATTCGTTTTAAATTACCTCTAGGGTCACCAGCAAAAGGTTTACCGTCGACAGTATATACATCACAGATGAAACGAGCTACTTTACCATACTCACTGTCCCATGAAAATACTAAAAATGTATTCAAATCAGGGTATAGGTACATATCACTTTCTTCAATACGAACAAATCCTTCTATAGATGAGCCATCAAACATCATTTTGTTATCTAAAACTTTTTCAATTTGACTTACTGGGACTTCAACATTTTTAATTGTCCCAGTGATGTCTGTAAATTGTAATCTAATATATTTCACGTTTTCCTCTTTAATTTTTTTTAAAATATCTTCTCTAGTAATTTTTTTAGCCATGTTAACTCCTTTTTTATTTGTGATAAAATCTAACATTAAAATCTATTCTTTTTATTATTATAAAATCTAGAAAGGTCTCCACGTCCTATAGAGCGCTCCCTAGGTAATCCATTAGGCCCAGCAAATATGTCGTTATGAATAATTTGACGCAATTGTGTAGTCTCTTTCGAAACTTCTTTTTCATTGATTATTTCATCGATAGCTTTTAAATTAAAGCCCTTTGTTAATAGATCCTTAATTGTTAGCAATTTATCAATATCATTTAATGAAAATAATCTAGTGTTTCCTTCGGTACGATTAGGAGTGAAAAGTTTCTTTTCTTCATAATAACGTATTTGTCGTGCAGATAACTGTGTAATTTTTGTAACGACACTTATTGAAAAAACAGGAAGATTCTTTTGAAACTCTTTAAACCCCATCTAATCACCTCACTTTGAATTTGAGAAATAAATATTTTTCACATATGTATCATAGCAAAAAAATATAATATTTCAAAGTATATGTTAGAAAATATAACATGAATATAAGTTATTTATAATTATAGCACAAAAATTAAATAATGTTTAGAAATGAGAAGAAAATTTCACATAAAGTAATACAATTTTTGATTGTGTTACATTTTAATGAAGAATTTTCTAATAATAGCAGAAATGTATTTAAAAATTTTAAAAATCATGATAGAATAGACTATATAATAAATAAGAAAGGATAGACAGTATGGTAATATTTTTATCTGTTATTGTGTTCCTTATCTCTTTTGTATTATTATTAGGCTCATATATTTTATTAGTTGCTAATAATAAAATAAAAAAGAGACGTATGGATAAGGTCTTAAGATTGATAGCGGCCTACAGTTTAGTCACAGCTTTAGTGTACTGTTATCAATATTTATATTTATAATTATGTTTGGAAGTGAAAAATTTGAAAAAAGATTCCTTATTTAAAGGAACTGCAATGCTTAGTATTAGTTTAATATTAACGAAAATCTTAGGAGCAATTTATCTTATACCATTTTATCAAATAATTGGTGGCGAAGAACAAATGGCACTCTATAATTATGGATATAGTTACTATGCAACAATTTTAGAAATTTCTGCTGCTGGGACGCCACTTGCAATAGCCAAATTAGTTGCAAAATATAATGCTCTTGGAGCTTATAGTGTTAGTAGAAGAATTTATAAAATGGGATCGTGGTTACTAATAATTATGGGATTATTAGGTTTTTGTTTCTTATTTTTTGGTTCTGATTATATTTCTGAACAAATTTTAATAAGTAATCAACAAAAATTTACACCAGCAGATGGAGCTCTAGTTTTAAAAAGCTTAAGTTTTGGGGTGCCTATAGTTTTAGTTTCAGCTGGCCTTAGAGGATTGTTCCAAGGGCACGAAGTAATGTTGCCGTCTGCTATTAGCCAATTTATTGAACAAGTTGTTCGTATAGTCTTTATGTTAGGGGCAACATATATTGTTGTTAAAGTTTTAGGTTATGGTATTGTTGAAGGGAACGTAACTGCAACATTTGCAGCAGCGGTAGGTGCAGTATTTTCCGTTCTTACACTATTTTATTTTTATAAAAAATATAAAAACTCTTTAGACTATAATACAGAAAACGATGAGGTAGAATTAAATATTTCAACAATGAGCCTTGTGAAGGAATTTTTCTCTGTATCTATTCCATTTATCTTTATAGTTGGATTATTTCCTATCTTAAATATTATAGATCAACATAATTTTATTCATGGTATGACAGAAATAGGTAAGGCAGATATAGTAGATGGTAGATTTTCAGCCTTACAGCTTGTTAACAAAATAGTTATGATAGCAGTAGCTATTGCACCAGCATTTTCTAGCACGTTTTTACCTTCTATAACTAGATTGTATGCAGTGGGAGAGAAAGCTGGAGTTAGTAATCAAATAAATAAAGTGGTGTTGTCTTTAATGATGGTGGTTTTACCAGCGTTAGTTGGGATGTATATTTTAGCTGATCCTTTATATTCAGCATTCTATAGTAGAAGTATAATAAATTCGGAACTGTTAAGATTTTATTTACCACTTGCGATATTATATTCTATCTATAGTTTAACTAGTGTAATAATGCAGGCAATTAATAGACAGTTAATAAATTTGATTACAATAATCTTCGGATTAGTAGTTAAATATTTAACTATAAAACCATTGGTTATTATGTTTGAAACTAATGGAGTTATATTATCTTCTATTGTAACCTACTTAGTTATGATTATTATTAACTTAATTGTTATAAATGCGGAAGTAAGATTGAAAATGATTGAATTTGTTAAGAAATTTATTATTCTAGCATGTAGTTGTTTTATAATGTTTATAGCAGTAGCAGCAGTTTATGAAGCTATAATATCAAATTTTGTCTTAGAGGCAAAATTGTCAAGTATGATATTAATCATTATTTGTGCAATATTAGGGGTAATAATTTATTTTTACAGCATTGTTAATATGGGATTTATAGAATATTTATTTGGAAGAAAAATAACGTTAAAAACCCTTAAGAGTCTAAGGAGAAAGATATAGTGAGATTAGATAAATTCATAGGACATACTACTTCACTAAGCAGAGCAGAAGCGAAGAAAAGTATAAAGAAAGGAGTTTTAGTCAATGGTAGAATTGTTAAAACCCCAGATTTTAAAATAGATGAATTTAAGGATGAAGTTATAGTAAATGAAGAAAAGCTTATTTATCAAAAGTATATTTATATTATGATGAATAAACCGAAGGATATAATATCTGCCACAGAGGATAATAAAACAAAGACTGTAGTTGATATTTTAGATGAGCAAGAACGTATTTTTAAACCATTTCCAGTAGGGAGATTGGATAAGGATACCGAAGGGTTAATGTTACTAACTAATGATGGGGATTTGGCACATAAACTTACATCTCCCAAAAAAGATATTGTAAAACAATACTATGTTGAAGTATTTGGAACAATAGAAGATATGCATATTACATATTTTAAAGAGGGAGCAATACTTGATGATGGGTATAAATGTAAAAGTGCTATATTAGACATTTTAACCTCAAATGAAACTAGCAGTACGGCTTATATTTATATAACTGAAGGAAAGTTTCATCAGGTGAAAAGAATGATGGAATCAATAGGTTGTGAGGTAACATATTTAAAAAGATTATCTATAGGGGAACTTGTTTTAGATGAAAATTTAAAATTAGGGGAATATAGATATTTAACAAATCAGGAACTAAAAAAATTAAAAAATTAATGGAGGGATATATTATGAATATCAATTTTAAACAAGAAGTTCAAAATCATAAGGAGGATTTACTAAAAGATTTATTTGAGTTATTAAGTATTCGTTCTATTTTAGGAACAGATATAACTGAAGAAACACCATTTGGTAGTGGACCAAGAGAAGCTCTTGATAAAATATTGTCATTTGGTGAACGTGATGGTTATAAAACTAAGTTAGTAGAAAATAAAGCAGGACATATTGAAGTGGGAGAAGGAGAAGAGTTATTTGGTATCTTAGGTCACGTTGATGTGGTTCCAGTGGTGGAAGCAGACTGGATTAGTCATCCTTTTAAACCAGAGGTTCGCGACGGGAAGATTTATGCACGTGGTTCACTAGATGATAAAGGTCCAACAATGGCTGCATATTATGCTGTTAAACTTCTTGATAAATTAGGAGTTAAATGGAATAAACGTGTTCGTATAATTATAGGTAGTGATGAAGAAACAGGATTCAGATGTGTTAAGTCATATTTCGAACATGAAGAGCAACCAGCATTAGGATTTACACCAGATGCAATGTTTCCTCTTGTATATGCAGAAAAAGCTCGTGTAACATTTGACCATAAATTAGATTTCAAACCTGAGGAAGGAAACTTTGATTATAAGCTTGTGAAATTAAATGGTGGACAAGTGCTAAATATGGTAGTAGCTAGTGCAGAAGCAGTTCTTAGTGGGAAAGCACAAGATATTGAAGAAAAATTTAAAAAATTCTTAGCTAGTGAAAAATTAGAAGGGGAAGTAAAAGTTTCTGATGTTATTACTTTAGTATTAAAAGGAAAAGCGGCTCATGGATCAACACCGCAATTCGGTATCAATGCAGCTACAAAACTAGCAGAATTTTTAAATACATTAAGTTTAGATATTAACGGTAAAAATTATGTAGAATATGTTGCCACACGTTTAGCTAACGACCCATTTGGTAAAGTATTAGGAATTGAATACTCTGACGATGAAATGGGAGCTTCAACATATAATCATGGAATTTTAAAATATGATTCAGTAGAAAAAATAGGTGTTATTTCAACAGACTGTCGTCATCCTAAAAACTTTGATTTAGTGTCTAAACTTGCAACATTAAAAGAGAAAAATATGGTTATAGAAGTAACAAGTACTAAGGAAGCTCACTATATTCCAAAAGATGATGAACTTGTTACAACATTAGTTGATGTATACAGAAAGCATACAGGAGATACTAAAAATGATGCTTTTGTACTTGGTGGAGGAACATATGCACGTTGCCTTAAAAAAGGCGTAGCATTTGGTTTATTATTCCCAGGTAAACAAGATACAATGCACCAAGCTAATGAATTTTTAGAGATTGAGGATTTATTATTAGCAACTGCAATTTATGCAGAGGGTATATATAAACTTTGCTGTGAATAAAATTTTTTATAAAAATATTTATTTGTTCTAAGGAGTTTTCTTTACTAGACAAGTTAAAAAAACATTCTCAAAGATATTTAGTTAAATACTAAAAAGTGATAATTAAAATATCTTTGAGAATTTTAATTATGTAACAAAATAGTAACTTGAAAAATACGTTCAAAGATTGTAAAATAAATAGTGCATTATAGTTTATATAAGAGAATTTAAAGAAAGGAGTAGAAATATATTATGTCTAAAGAATATTATCAGATGGGCTGGACTTTAGATGAAAATTATGAAGAAGATTATTTTTGTTCACGAGATAATCGTCGTTATTTTATAAAAAAGAATACTACTCCTATGATTGCTACTCTTTCTGCGGAGGGTATAGTACCTCGCTTGCGTTGGACTAAAAGGATAAGTAATGGTGATGTTTTAATTGCTCAAGATTTTGAACATGGAAGAACGCTTGAGAAGGAAGATATGATAGATAAACGTATTCCTGAAATTCTAAAAAAAGTTCATACATCTCCAAAGTTAAAAAAGATTATGAAGGCGCAAGGATATAAAGAAGAGACAGCTTCTAATTCACTTAATAATCTAAAAACCATTATTGCAGATGAATTGAGAAAAAATAAAAATGTAGTCGATGCATTAAACTATTTGGAGAATTTCTTGCCAGATGAAGATATAGAATATACTCCATGTCATACAGATCTTCATAAGGATAATTGGTTATTGTCTGACAAAGGAAAACTATTTTTGGTTGATTGGGAACATTCAATATTGTGTGATCCAGCAATAGACATTTCTTTTATATTATATCGCTATATACCACAAGAAAAGTGGGGAGAATGGTTGGAAATTTATGGACAAGAACCAACGATAAAGTATAGAAGCAGATTAAAATGGTATATAACACTACAGTCTGTTATTATGATAGTTTGGTACCATGAAAAGAAACAGCTAACAGAGATGAATGCGTGGTTAATATTTTTAAATAGTATTTTTAACGAATTTATATAAGCATTAAGAAGGAAAAACCTAATTAATGCTTTTATTTTTTTTATAAACGTTGTAAAATAGTATTTAGTTAAATTAAATGGAAGTTGACTAATTTACGGAGAAATAAAATGAATATAAAAAAATATAAATTATATCTTATTGATCTTGATGGAACTATTTATAATGGTGAAAAAAAAATAAAATTTGCTGATCAATTTGTTGATTACCTAAATAAAACTAAAACAGATTACCTTTTTTTAACAAATAATTCAACAAAAGAGCCAAAAGATGTAGTTGATAAATTAAAAAATTTAGGCGTAAATACAACAGAAGAACATGTTTATACATCAAGTGATGCTACAAAAATGTATCTTCTGAAGAAAGGGTATAACAATATCTATATAATTGGAGAAAGAGGATTAAAAGATACTCTAGTAAATTTTGAACAAAAAAATGCTGAAGATGTGGATGCTGTTATTGTTGGACTTGATAGAGAATTAACTTATGAAAAACTTACCGTTGCAACAAGAGCTGTTTTAGCTGGGGCAGAGCTAATAGGAACTAATCCAGATACGCTACTTCCAACTGCAGATGGTTTTATACCTAGTAATGGAGGACAAATAAAATATTTAGAACATGCTACGAGTGTTCAAGCGACAGTAATTGGAAAACCAAGTAAGATAATTATGGAATGTGCAATAGAACTTTTTGATTATAAAAAAGAGGAGATAGTTATGGTCGGTGATAACTATGATACTGATATAATGTCGGGTATAAATAGCGGAATCGATACTATCCATGTTCAAACAGGAGTAACTACTTTAGAAAACTTGAAACTAAAAAAAATACAACCAACATATACAATAGAAGATTTATCAAAATTAATAGAAGATTAAACTGAGGAGATTACAATGATTATAAAAACAGAAGAACAATTAGAAAAAATGAAGGAAATAGGTTTTATTTGCGCAACTATTCGCGATGAAATGAAGAAAAAAGCTGTTCCGGGGGTATCTACTAAAGAATTGGATAATATCGCGAAAGAACTATTTGAAAAATATGGTGCAAAATCAGCACCAATAACAGAATATGATTTTCCAGGATATACATGTATTTCATTAAATTACCAAGCAGCACATGGTATACCTTCTAGCACAAAAATTTTAAAAGATGGAGATTTGCTAAATATAGATGTTTCAGGTTGTAAAGATGGATATTACGCTGATACAGGGGTTTCCTTTGTTGTTGGGAAAGTTGATGATAAAATGAAAGAAAAAGTATGTGAAGTTGCTGAAGAAGCATTTTTTGAAGGAATCAAACATGCAAGAGCAGGTAGCAAAATAAATCAAATAGGAAAACATATCCATAAAAAGATTAAAGAGCATAAATTAGAAGTGATAGAGAATTTAACAGGGCATGGGATTGGAACATCTCTTCACCAAGCGCCGCAACACGTATTTAACTACTTTGATCCATGGGATAATTTGATTTTAAAAGAAGGAATGTGCTTAGCTGTGGAGCCATTTGTATCAACAAAAGCAAAAACAGTGACAAATACAGATAAAGATGAGTGGGAATTAGTAGCAAAAGATGGTTCTTATATAGCTCAATATGAACATACTATTGTGGTAAGAGAAAATGACGAACCACTTATCTTAACAAAAATTGATTAATCCAATATTGAAAAAAGTTGACAAGATAAAGAAAATGTTTTAAGATACTACTTATTAAAAAATATGGAGAGAAGTAAATGGCAGAGAATTTAGTAATAGTCGAGTCTCCTTCCAAAGCGAAAACTATAGAAAAATATCTAGGGAAAAAATATAGAGTAATATCTTCAAAAGGTCACGTAAGGGACCTTCCTAAAAGTAGAATGGGAGTAGAAGTACTAGATAATGGAAATGTTGATGTAGATTACATTTCAATTCGTGGGAAGGGTGATGTAATAAAAAGTTTAAAAAAAGAAGCGAAAGGGAAAAAAGTCTTTTTAGCATCCGACCCTGATAGAGAAGGAGAGGCAATAGCATGGCATATTGCACATATATTAGATTTAGATAATAAAGAAAATAATAGAATAGTTTTCAACGAGATAACAAAAGATGCAGTAAAGGATGCAATAAAACATCCAAGAAAAATAAATACGGATTTAGTACAATCACAACAAGCAAGACGTGTTCTAGACCGTTTAGTTGGATATAATATTTCACCAGTACTTTGGAAGAAAGTTAAGCCAAAGTTATCGGCAGGACGTGTACAAAATGCAGCATTAAAATTGATAGTAGATAGAGAAGAAGAAATCCAAAATTTTATACCTCAAGAGTATTGGACTATGCCAATAGACTTTATAAAGAATAGAAAGGTTCTAACAGCAAACTTCTATTCGTATAATGGAGAAAAGATAAAGCTTGAGAATGAAAAAGATGTAAGTAAAGTTCGTAAAGCTATAAAAGGCGAGACTTTTAAGGTAACGGATATTTCTAAAGCTAAGAAAAATCGTAATGCGCCTAATGTATATATTACTTCAACAATGCAACAAGATGCCTCACGAAAAATCAATTTTAAAACAAGAAAAACAATGAGTGTTGCTCAAGAATTGTATGAAGGGATAAACTTAAAAAAATTAGGTGGAGTAACAGGGCTTATTACTTATATGAGAACAGACTCAATAAGAGTATCAGATGAGGCTATAAAGATGGCAAGTGACTTTATTGAAAAAAATTATGGTAAAGAATATCTTGCTACTTCTACAAAAGTTAGAAAATCTAATAAAAATGTTCAAGATGCGCATGAAGGTATACGACCAACAAATGTTAATTTTACACCAGATAGTATAAAAGAATATTTGTCAAATGATCAGTATAAATTATACAAGTTAATATGGGAGCGATTTGTAGCAAGCCGTATGAGTGCTGCTGTATATGAAACAACTGCAACCACATTTGAAAATAATAAAGTAGTCTATCGTGGTTCGGAGTCAAAATTATTATTTAATGGTTTTTTAGCTGTATTAAAAGAAAAAGAAAAAGTAAAATTATTTCCAGAATTTGAAGTAGGGGAAGATGCAAAAATTAAAGAAATAAAAGAAGAACAACATTTTACTCAACCACCAGCACGTTATTCTGAAGCCAAACTTATAGCAGAACTAGAAGCATTAGGTGTTGGTAGACCTTCAACATATGCTACTATAGTAGAAACACTACAAAAACGTTATTATGCTAAGCTGCAAAATAAAGTGTTTACTCCAACAGAATTAGGTACTTTGGTAAGTAAAATAACTGAAGAATATTTTCCAGATATTATAAATACTAAATTTACGGCTAATTTAGAAAATCAATTAGATGAGATTGCTGATGGAAAAGTTGAATGGGAAAAAGCTATTTTTGATTTTTATTCTAATTTTAAAAAAGATATAAAGAAAGCTGAATTAGAAATGGAGAAGGTAGAGATCAAACAAGAGTTTACTGGAGAAAACTGTCCAGAATGTAACTCTCCATTAGTGTTTAAATTAGGGAAATTTGGGAAATTTATAGCATGTTCTAATTTCCCAGATTGTAGATATACAAATACAATTCAGAAAAAAGTTGGTGTAGCTTGTCCTAAATGTCATAAACATGATGTGCTAGAGAAAAAATCTAAAAAAGGAAAAGTGTTTTATGGTTGTGAAGGGTTCCCGAAATGTGATTTTGTGGCATGGGATAAACCTGTAAATCGTCAATGCCCTAAATGTAATAATATTCTTTTTGAAGGAAAAAAAGGAGTTTATTGTGGGAATTGTGATTATAAAGAGGAAATAAAAAAATAATAAAGATAGAAGTCGATATGTACTATTGACTTCTATTTATATTTGCTGCCTAATAATGTAAAGAAGACTTTCACTCACAATTGTCAGAAAATTAAGATAAATTATAAGAAAAAAATCAAATTATTTTAAAAAATCTATTGACAAATTTTCACAAATGTATTAATCTATATAACATACCATAAATTAAAATGAAATTTAAATTATTTAGGAGGAAATGTAATGTTGAAGTTTTTAAAGAAACATTCATATATTTCAATCGGACTTATGCTATTCGCACTATTTTTTGGTGCAGGTAATCTAATTTTCCCAGCTTTTTTAGGACAAAATGCGGGAAGTAATCTATCGGTGGCTATGATAGGGTTTATTATTATGGGAGTTGGACTTCCGTTATTAGGAGTATTGGTGATGGGTTACTCAGGTGCTCAAGATTTATTAGATTTATCTAGTAGGGCAGGAAAGGGGTTTGGTATAACCTTCACTACATTGCTTTACTTGACAATTGGTCCATTTTTTGCAATTCCAAGAACAGGAACTACAACTTTTGAATTAGGATTATCTAGTTTTATAGCACCTGAAAATACAGTTATTGCACAAGCAATTTTCTTAGCTATTTTCATGGGGATTACGCTATGGTTATCATTAACACCTAATAAACTTGTAGATAGAATTGGAACAATTATAACACCTGTTTTATTAGTATCAATGATTATTTTAATTATTGCTTCATTATTAAATCCAATGGGTAGTGCACAAGCACCTACTGAAGCATATTCAACAAATTCTTTAGCATTTACTAATGGATTAATGGAAGGTTACAATACCATGGATGCACTAGCTTCATTAGTATTTGGTATTATCGTAATTAACTCAGTTAAATTATATGGTGCAAAGACAGAAAAACAAATTTTTTCAAATACAGCTAAAGCAGCAGTTATAGCAGCATTATTACTGGCACTAGTTTATGTATTTATTTCTAATATTGGAACAACATCAGTATCAGTGCTAGGATTACAAAAAACAGGTGCTGGAGTTTTAACAGGTGCAACTACTTTCTACTTCGGTAATGTAGGTAAAATTTTATTATTCGTAATTGTATTCTTAGCATGTTTAACAACAAGTGTAGGTTTAGTAACTGCATGTGCAACTTACTTTGTAAGATTATATGATAAAATAAGTTATAAAACTTATGTAGTAGGATTATCATTATTTTCATTTGCAGTAGGGAACTATGGTTTAGCTGCTATTATTCAAGGAGCTGTTCCAGTACTTGTACTATTATATCCATTAACAATGGTATTAATATTATTAGGTTTTGTGAATAATTTATTTGGTGGTAAAAAAGTTGTTTATGCATCAACAGCATTAGTAACAGGAGCGTATAGTTTATATACAACTATTGCATCAACATTTAAATTATCTGTACCAGCTGTAGATAATTTCTTAGTGAAAGTTCTTCCCATTCAAGGAGATTTTTCTTGGATTAACTTTGCAGTATTAGGATTTATTTTAGGATTAGTATTATCACTTGTGAAAAAAGAAAATTAATTTATTAATTATATAAACAGTAAATTATCATATGATAGTTTGCTGTTTATTTTAAGTAAATCTTTTTTGACAATAATTAAAAGCAATGGTATCATAATAAGATATAATACTACTTGTGTTTAACAAAAATTAAGAATAATAAGTTAGTAGATGTTAGATAGTATTTTATTTTAATAAAGTAGGAGTTACAATGACACTGGAATTTAGAGAGTATAAAAAGAAAATAAAAAAAAATATTTTTTTAGAATTAGATTTTAAAGTTAGCACTGGGGAAATTCTAACTATTATCAGTAATAATACTTTAGAATTAGATAGTTTAAAAGATTCTTTTAAAAGAAGGACTAAATTTAAAGGGGAAATTACCTTTGATAATATTGATATAAATGAACAAAAATTAATATTTTCTGAAGATTTTGGTTTCTATAATCACTTGTCTTTAGAAAAAAATCTTTTAAGTTTATTAAAAATTTTAGGGCTTACTGTCCCAAAAGATGATATAATAGGTGGATTAGATTTACTAGAATTAGATCCGAATAAGAAATATCAACAATTATTAGAAAATGAGAAAATAAAATTTCATACTCTATTTTCTGTTTTAATTAACCAAAATATTCTAATACTTGATTATTCAAAAGATAATTTAACAAAAGATGATAAAAAAGCTCTAAGAGAATTAATCTTAGAACATACTAATAATGCTAATATTATAATTTTAGATACAATATTAAATCAGTATAATAACATTGCGGATAATGTTTTGGTTATATCTGATGGAGAAAAATCATATTATGGCTTATTGGATGATTTATTGATAATCAAAAAACTAGCAGCGATAAGCGTATCGCATCAAAAGGATTTAGATAATATTTTACAAGACTATCAATATACAATTTATAATGATAAAGAAATTGTAGTAAGAGAAGAAGTGCTTGAAGATGTTGTCTATCTACTATTGAAAAATAATATAGAGATATCTCAAATAAGAAATCTTGGAGAGCGAATAAAATTATATGAAGGGGAGGGAGTACTATAATGATATTTTCGCTAGAATTTGGAAAAATTTTTAAAAGGAAGTTTAATTACCTTTTTGGTATGATTATTTTACTTATTAGCTTTCTCCTTATATATAAAACAAGTAGCTTAGCAGGATACTATGATTTAGATGAAGTAGATTTTAT
>ERZ773079.1136-NODE-1136-length-16445-cov-117.708847_pt1 | contig 16445 bp, 15 predicted proteins | sample MGYA00511355_ERZ773079 | MGnify/ENA primary metagenome ERZ773079 (study PRJEB29015, sample SAMEA2737979) | human oral metagenome | biome: human oral; feature: human-associated habitat; material: dental | place: China | collected 2117 ... | reverse complement strand
CGGTCAGCATGGAGGATTGGAACCAGCCGCGGTGTTGGTCGCTGCCTTCGAGGTAAAGGTCGGCGGGCCATTCCAATTCTTCGCGTTGTTTCAAGACGGAATAATGGGTTGAACCTGAATCGAACCACACGTCCATCGTATCGGAAAGTTTGTCGTAATTTTCGCAATCTTCCGCGCTCAAGAGTTCGCTCTTATCAAGAGAGAACCACGCTTCGATGCCTTTTTCTTCAATTTTTTGGGCAACTTTTTCCAAAAGCTCAGCGGAGTTTGGATGCAGCTCACCGGTTTCTTTGTGAACAAAGAAAGTCATCGGCGTGCCCCAGTAGCGTTGGCGCGAAACCACCCAGTCAGGACGACCTTCAATCATGGCTTCCAAACGCGCACGCCCCCATGATGGGAAAAATTCGGTGTCATCAACGGCTTTGAGAGCTTTGTCGCGCAGGGTTTTACCGTCTTTTCCGGCTTTGTCCATACCGACAAACCATTGGCCAGTCGCACGGTAAATCAACGGCGTTTTGTGGCGCCAACAGTGGGCGTAGCTGTGTTCGATTTTGCTGCTTGCCAAGAGGTTGCCGGTTTCTTCCAGCCATTGCAGGATAACAGGGTTGGCTTCCCAAACGCTCATGCCGGCAACGCGCGGGGTTTCGCTGATGTATTTGCCTTCGGCATTTACAGGGTTGTAAAGCTCGATGCCGTATTTATTGCAGACGGCGTAGTCTTCCAGACCATGCGCAGGCGCAGTATGCACCAAGCCGGTACCAGCATCGGTGGTAACATGATCGCCGTTGAGCATGGGAATATCGCGTTCGAGGAACGGATGATTCATGTGCAGGTTTTCCAGCTTGTCGCCGGTGGTTTCGGCAAGAATAGCAATGCCGTCTGAAAAACCGTAACGTTTGAGCGCGTCTTCTGCCAAATCTTTGGCCAACACCAATTTGCCTTTGGGCGTATCGATTAATTGATACACCACGTCTGCGCCAGCTGAAACAGCTTGGCTCGCAGGCAAAGTCCAAGGCGTGGTTGTCCAAATAACGGCAAACGCTTTGCCTTCGATACTTGCCAAACCAAATGCGGCGGCAAGCGCGACGGTGTCTTTAAACGGATAGGCAACGTCAATCGCAGGCGATACTTTGTCTTTGTATTCCACTTCCGCTTCCGCCAGCGAAGAGCCGCAATCCAAGCAGAATTGAACCGGTTTTGCACCACGGTAGAGATAGCCGGATTTGTAGATTTCACAGAGCATACGCACGGTATCGGCTTCGGTTTTGAAATCCATGGTCAGGTAAGGATTGTCCCAGTCGCCCAACACGCCCAAGCGGATAAAGTCTTTTTTCTGACGGGCAATCTGTTCGGCGGCGTATTCGCGGCACAATTCACGGAAACGGGCTTTAGGCATATCTTTGCCGTGCAGTTTTTCTACCATCACTTCGATAGGCAAACCGTGGCAGTCCCAACCCGGTACATAAGGCGCGTCAAAACCGGCTTGGGTTTTGCTGCGGATAATGATGTCTTTGAGAATTTTATTGACGGCATGACCGATGTGGATGTCGCCGTTGGCATACGGAGGACCGTCGTGCAGAATAAATTTCGGACGGCCTTTGGCGATTTCGCGCAGTTTTTGGTAGCGTTTTTGCTCGTACCAGCTTTTCAGCCATGCAGGCTCGCGCTTGGCAAGATTGCCGCGCATTGGAAACGGGCTCTCGAGCAGGTTTACGGTTTTACTGTAATCGGTCATTTTTTGATCTCTATTGTTGCGGTATTTCGGTTTCAGACGGCCTGATTGCTCATTTTAAAAAGAACAGGCCGTCTGAAAAAATTCAAAGGACTTATTGTAGCCCAATTGTCTTGATTTTATAAGCTTCTAGAAGCGTTTCTATGGCTTCCAAACCTTTGCATCTTCCATATCTTGCAAAATTTGGGTTTTCAATGCTTCGATACTCTCAAATTTTTTCTCATCACGCAGTTTGTGCAGGAAGCGGACGAAGATGCGTTGACCGTACAAATCGCCGTTGAAATCGAACAGATGGACTTCTAGCTTTTGCGAACGGTTGTTGCTGACAGTGGGGTTAAAACCAAAGCTGGCAACGCCTCGGCGCGTGCCGAATGTGCCGTCTGCCTCAACGACAAATACGCCGCTTAGTGCATAATGATACGGAGGAAGCTGGACATTGGCGGTAGGCGCGTTGATGGTGCGGCCGAGTTTTTGTCCGTGTTTGACCTTTCCGCTCAACACATAATCATGGCCCAACAGTTTTTTGGCATATTCCAACCTGCCGTCTGAAAGGGCTTGGCGGACGGCGGTACTACTGGTGCGGATGTCTTCAACAATAACGGACGGCGTGCGCTCGGTTTGCATATCGGGCTGTTGTGCCAAGAGTTCAAAACAACCTTCACGGCCGGCACCGAAACGGAAATCGTCGCCAATCAGCAGATAACGCGTGTTGAGTGTTTGGCGCAAAAGCTGGTCGATAAACGCTTGTGCGCTCATATCGGAGAAAGCTTGGTTAAAACGCAAGACCCAAACGGCATCCACACAGCCGGTTTCACGCAAAAGACGCAATTTGGTACGTAGCGGACTGATGCGATAAGGCAGCTTTTTCCCGGCTTTACGCGCAAAAAATTCTTTGGGCTGAGGCTCAAAAACAACAACGACAACAGGCAGACCGCGCTGGTCTGCCTCTCGTTTGAGTTTTTGTAGAATGTGTTTATGCCCGAGGTGTACGCCGTCGAAGTTGCCGATGGTTACGGCGGCTCCTTGCGGAAATTTGGGCGCGTGTCGCTGTCCAAGCCAGATGTTCATGGGTGGTGGTATTGTGTTTGAATAGGCGGCTATTGTAAACGTTATTGCCGTTTCAATAAACCTTAGGCCGTCTGAAACCAATAAATATATGCTTTCAGACGGCCCTAAAGTTTGTTAATACCTTACCACCACCAAGGATAACGGCCAAACGGATAGCCCCAATCGTCGTAATAGCGATAGTAGCGGGCTTCGCGCAGCTGTTCTTGGGAAATATAGTTTTGCCATGCCATTTTGTAGCAGGCCTGGAACATCGGATCGGAAACTTTGTCGATATATTTGAGGCGGAAGGCTTTTTGTTCCGCGGTTGCAGCACCAGGTTTGCCTTCTTCGTCAAATTTGCGGCGGATCAGCGCGGCAGTTTCCTGATCGCATTGGGCGGCAAGATGTACTTGAAGATCCTGCTCATAGCGTTTCTGCGCTTGGGCGCGTGCGGCTTTTTGCTCAGGCGTGGTGGCGCAGGCGACAAGCAATGCAGCAGCACCAATCAATAAGGTCAGGCGAATAGGATTCATCGGATGTTTCCTTATACTCATGTATGGCTATTAATGTACGCCCTCATCTTGCAATGGGCAAGTGTGGCAACTTGGAAACACTTTATATTATTTGTTCTTGGCAGCAGGCAGTTGCATATAAAATACACTCAGTATAAACGCTCGACCCAATCCTCCAATCAATGAACGACGACAAACGGCCCCACTCTTACCGACCGCGCCACCATAGGCAACACACGCCGCCGTTTTGGCAGGCAGACCGTCCGTACCTGCACGAACACAATATTTCCGATGCCCGTTTCAGACGGCTGGGCTACATCATGGCCTTTCTTGCCGGTGCGATTAATGCCGGCGGTTACTTCGCATTCTCACGTTATACCTCCCACGTTACCGGCTCAATGTCGCTGTTGGCAGATGTTTTGTATCTTCAAGAGTGGAGTGTGGCCATTATTGCCACAATCAGCGTGTTGTGTTTTGTTGCAGGAGCCGCGCATTCGGGCTGGGTGATTTTGTGGACGCAGCAAATGCGTTTCCGTGGCAGCTTTGGTTTTTCCATGTGGCTGGAAGCGGTTTATCTGTTGATCTTCGGCTTGTTCGGCATTACCGCGATGGAATGGGATTTTGGCGGCCCGGATTTCATCATGCCGTCTTTGGCATTGTTTTTATTGTGCTTTATCATGGGCATGCACAATACCGTCATTACACTTTTGTCCGGCTCCGCCATCCGCTCCACCCACATGACCGGCACGGCAACCGATTTGGGCATTGAAATTTCACGTGCACTTTATTATTCCAAGCAACATCATCCGCGCCTGCCGCACGTCCGCGTCAACAAACCGAAAATGTGGCTTTTAAGCGGCTTGATGCTGTCGTTTTTACTGGGCGGCATCGTTGGCGTATGGGGTTATCATTTGGTCGGCCATCATTTCGCCCTGCCCGTCTCCGCCGTTTTGTTCATACTGGGCGCAGGCTCGGTGGGATACGATGTCAAAGTTAGATTGAAATGGGCATTTGTCAGCTGGTATCGCCGTAAAAAGAAAAAACGGAAGAAATCGTAAAGAAACTTACTTTTCATCTGACTGCAAAACAACCAAATAGTCAGAAAAATGCAGAAATGTTTCAGTATTATGTTAACTGACAAATATTTGCGTAATATCGGGTTAAACCCATTCTTTTGCGTTTCGGATATTCGGTATCATTAATTCGTAATGACCCACGCGGTTTTTATTCATTTTTTTCAGACGGCCCGAGCCGTCATCTAAAAAGAGGATACGACATGAAATTCTTGAAACCCCTGACCGTTATTGCTACTGCCATTCCTTTGGCACTCACCGGCTGTGTGACCGATCCTGCTACCGGTCAACAATCCGCCAGCAAAACCGCTATGTACGGCTTGGGCGGTGCGGCTGTTTGCGGCATCGTTGGTGCGCTGACCCACGGCGGTAAAGGCGCGCGCAACTCCGCATTGGCTTGTGGTGCAGTAGGTGCCGGCATCGGCGGTTACATGGACTACCAAGAGAAAAAACTGCGTCAAAGCCTGGCCAACACCAACATCGAAGTTGAACGTCAAGGCAACCAAATCAAACTGGTTATGCCTGAAAACGTAACCTTCGCTACCGGCAGCGCTGCCCTGAGCGGCCATGCTCAAAGCGCCTTATCTGCCGCCGCGCAAACTTTGGTTCAATATCCTGACACGACTTTGACCATCAACGGCCACACCGACAACACCGGTAACGATGCCATCAACGAGCCATTGTCTCGCAACCGCGCCGAATCTGTTGCCACCTTCCTGCAATCCCGCGGCGTAAGCAGCACCCGTTTGAGCACTTTCGGTTACGGCTCCCGTCAACCCATCGCCTCCAACGCTACTATTGAAGGCCGCGCACAAAACCGCCGCGTTGAAATCTTGATCAACCCCGACCAACGCGCCATTGACGCTGCTAAAAAACAAATGTAATCCGACATCTGTCTGATTTACATACCCAAGGCCGTCTGAATTTTCAGACGGCCTTTTTCTTTGTAGATTTTGTTTGCAATTTCTTCTCCGCAACCAAACCTGTCATAAAATTTATTCTTTTATTAACAAGACTTTTCAATTTTTCCTTCAAAAAAACTGTATTAATACTCTAATTTTTACACTAACTTAGAGTATAATTCCTAAAATTTTAAAAACACGCCTCATGCCGTCTGAAAAACGGCGGCGAAAAACACACTTATTTATATACACATCAGTCCGTTATCCAATCCATTTCATAGGATTTCAGACGGCGCCATCCAGAATCTATGAAGGAGCATTCATGCAAAACAACTTTGACCCATTGATTATCCGTGGCAAATCACTGATCCCCGTCGTACAGGGCGGTATGGGTGTAGGCGTTTCCGCATCAAAACTCTCCAGCGCGGTTGCGCGCGAAAACGGCGTAGGTACAATTGCCAGCGTCGATTTGCGCCACTTGCACGAAGATTTGCTGGCCGAATCAAAAATTGATTCCAGCGAAGAAAAATACACCCGCCTCAACTGCATCGCGCTTGACCGTGAAATCAAAAAAGCCAAAGCCGATTCAGAAGGCAAAGGCATGATTGCCGTCAACGTCATGAAAGCCGTCAAAGACCATGCCGCCTACGTCCGTCAGGCGTGCGAATCCGGTGCTGACGCGATTGTGATGGGCGCAGGTTTGCCTTTGGACTTGCCGGAAATGGCAGAGGGCTACCACAAAGATGTCGCCCTTTTCCCTATCCTGTCCGAATCACGCGGTATCAACATCGTTTTGAAACGTTGGATGAAAAAAGGCATCTTGCCCGATGCCATCGTTATCGAACACCCTGCCCACGCAGCCGGCCACTTAGGTGCGGCGACCGTCGACGGCGTGAACGATGCCAAATTCGAGTTCAAACGCGTTATTGAAGAAACGTTTGAAGTATTCAAAAACTTGGGCTTGGAAAGCGAAAAAATCCCGTTGGTACTCGCCGGCGGCATGGCAAACTTTGAAAAAGTCAAAACAGCCTTGAAAAACTGGGGCGCGTCCGCCGTCCAAATCGGTACCGCGTTTGCCGTGACCGAAGAAGGCGATGCCCACATCAACTTCAAAAAAACGCTGACCGGTGCGGAAACCGAACAAGTGGTTGAATTCATGTCTGTTGCCGGTTTGCCTGCTCGCGGCGTGCGCACCAAATTCCTCGACAGCTACATCAAACGCGAAGCCAAATTGCAAGCCAATGCCAAAAACGATCCGCGCCGTTGCACCCAAGGCCTGAACTGCCTGACCAGCTGCGGCTTGCGCGACGGTTTGGCCAAAGCCGGTCAATTCTGTATCGACATCCAACTTTCCGCCGCATTCCGCGGCGAAGTCGATAAAGGCCTGTTTTTCCGCGGCAAAGACCCGCTGCCGTTTGGCAACGCCATCCGTACGGTTCAAGAAACCATTCATTATCTCTTGAACGGTTCCCTGCCCGCCGTCCCTGCCAAATAAACGCATCAATATTCAAAAGGCCGTCTGAAAAACATTTAAACCCTGTTTTGAGACGGCCTTTTTGTCCCAATCCATCTAAAAAATGCTAAGATTATTGCCTGAATTTATCCGGCTGAAACATCATGAACCCATTATTGAACCATCTCAAACCCTATCCTTTCGCCCGCCTGCGTGAAGCCATGCAAGGCATTGATGCACCCGAAGGCGTAACGCCCATTCATCTGCAAATCGGCGAGCCGAAACATCCGACGCCCAAAGTCATCACCGACGCGCTGACCGCCTCCCTGCACGAACTGGAAAAATATCCGCTGACCGTAGGCCTGCCCGAACTGCGCCAAGCCTGCGCCGAATGGGTTGCCCGCCGTTATGATGGTTTGAGCCTTAATCCCGACAATGAAATCCTGCCGGTATTGGGCAGCCGGGAAGCTTTGTTCTCTTTTATCCAAACCGTTTTAAATCCGGCTTCAGACGGCCCCAAACCGGTCATTATCAGCCCTAATCCTTTCTATCAAATTTACGAAGGCGCGACTATTTTGGGCGGCGGCGAAATCCATTTTGCCAACTGTCCTGCGCCCAGCTTCAACCCCGATTGGAGCAGCCTGCCCGAAGACGTATGGCAACGCACCAAAGTCCTGATCGTCTGCTCGCCCAACAACCCGAGCGGCAGCGTCCTGCAATTAGAAGACTGGAAAGAAATTTTTGATTTGCAAGACAAATACGGCTTCGTTATTGCCTCTGACGAATGCTATTCCGAAATCTATTTTGACGGCAACAAACCAATCGGCGGCCTGCAGGCTGCGGCGCAATTAGGACGCGGCACGCGCAACATTATTATGTTCACCAGCCTGTCCAAACGCTCCAATGTCCCCGGTTTGCGTTCCGGCTTTGTCGCAGGCGATGCCGAGTTGCTCAAAAACTTCCTGCTCTACCGCACCTACCACGGCAGCGCGATGAGCATTCCCGTCCAACGCGCCAGCATTGCCGCTTGGAACGATGAAGAACACGTCATTGACAACCGCCGCCTCTACCAAGAAAAATTCGACCGCGTCATCCCTATTTTGCAACAGGCGTTTGATGTCAAACTGCCTGACGCGTCGTTCTACATTTGGCTGAAAGTTCCCGATGGCGACGACTTGGCATTTACGCGCAACCTGTGGCAAAAAGCCGCTATCCAAGTGTTGCCCGGCCGCTTCCTCGCCCGCGATACCGAACAAGGCAATCCGGGCGAAGGCTACGTCCGCATCGCTTTGGTTGCCGATGTGGAAAGCTGCGTCAAAGCGGCTGAAACCATGGTTGCTTTATACCGCTGATAAAGCAAAGGCCGTCTGAAATTTCAGACGGCCTTTTTAAATCAACCAAGTTATATCACGAAATCCAACAGATAAAAATCTTCTTTACCTACGCCGCACTCAGGGCATTTCCAGTCGTCAGGAATATCCTCAAACTTGGTTCCGGCAGGCAGGCCGTGCTCTGGATCGCCGAGGTCTTCGTCGTAAATCCAGCCGCAAGGGCCGCACATATATTGAGCCATTGTGTGTTCCTTCTATTTTAAAAGGCCGTCTGAAACCGTATTTTCAGACGGCCTTTCGTGTGTTTTATTGTTGATATTTTGAATTTATTGCGCTGCTTCCAAAGCGGCGATTTCTTTACGCAGGTGTTTGATGGCCGGTGTTACGATGGCGACGAACATGGCCTCGCGGACGCGGCGTTGCGCCGGACTGCGCATCAGATAACCTTTCGCACCTGCATGCAATGCGGCAGATTGAGTGGCGTTCAATGCCAATACAGCAGCGGCTTCACGCAGTTTCAAGGTTGCCAGCGTGTCAGGTTTGTTGTTCCACGCATCATCGGCAAGGCGTTCGGTTTCCGCCCATGCACCGTCCAACACGGCTTTCAAATCATCGTAGCTGTGATCGAGATAAGCGTTCACTTCCGCATTCACCACGTTGGCCATACGGATAATGCCGAGCGCACCGTCAATCACACCGGCGCCAATACCTATTTGCAGCAAGATGAAACCAGCTTTAATGGTCGGAATATAAGACTGGAACTGCTCAGGCGAGGCAATCACATCTTCATCGGGAATAAACACGTCTTTAAAATTCAGGCTGTAAGTGCGCGTGCCTTCCAAACCGCAGAACTCAGGGCAATCTTGCAGGGTCACGCCTTCCCACTGGCCGCCGGTAATAAACATCACATAGCTGTCGCCGACTTGGGCGGTATTCGCCCAAATATGGTCTTCGCCGATATTGGATACCCAAGGCAAAGCGCCGTTGACTTTGTAGCCGCCCTCGACGCGCTCGGCTTGTAGGTTGTGTTTTTCAATGCCGGCAAGGTGTTTGACGGTATTGGACATGCCCGTACCGGCCAAAACTTTGCCCTGCAGAATATCGGCAAAATATTTGTCTTTAACCGCTTGATTGGGCGATTGGTGCAGATACCACGCGCAAGCCGCCTGACACCATGCGCTGAACGAAGTGGCGCCGCATTCTTTACCGATTTCGCGCAATACGGCGATTTGCGTTGCCAAACCCAAACCGTTGCCGCCTTCTTCAACCGTACCGGTCGCGGCAAAACCGCCGATTTTGCCCAATTCCAGCATAAATTCTTTCGGATACAGGCCTTTGCGGTCGATGTCGTCCACCAATGGTTTCAGCTTGCTTTTAACGAGTGCGGCAACATTGTTCAGTAAAGCTTCGCGTGTCATGATTTTTTCCTCTGAATAAGGTTTGAAGCGTAGATGGTTCTACTCATGAATTATTCTTAGCAACAAGGATATCCTTGCTTTTTACTAAAAGGCCGTCTGAATTTTCAGACGGCCTTTGATGAGATTAGGCAAATGCCTGCAATTCAGGGTTGATTTCAGTTTTGGCAAGGTTGTTGACGTAGTTGCACAAAGTTGCCAAAGCAACGCCCATGACGACTTCAACGGCTTGCTGTTGGTTGTAGCCTGCATCGAAGAAAGCTTTCAGCTCGTCGTCGGATACCGCGCCTTTTTTCGCCATAACGGCTTGGGTGAATGTCGCCAAAGCACCCAGTTTGGCATCGTCAAACTCGCCTGCAGCCAATGCGCGTGCGGCTTTGATGGATTGTTCGGACAGCAGTTTTTTCAAGGTAGCCAGTTTGGTGTGGCCGGCAACGCAGAAACCGCATTCGTTGGTACGGGCGGCAATGATTTGGACAACTTCAACTTCGCCGTCAGTCAGGCTGTTGGCCGCATTCAGCTTGCCAACTTCTTGATAAAACGCCAAAGCTTCAGGCGCATTGGCCAAAACGCCGATCAGGTTAGGAATAAAACCGTTGTTTTTCAGTACGGCTTCAATGCGTGGTTTAGCAGCTTCAGGAGCGGTTTCAACTGTGTGTATGGTCAAGCGGGACATGTGTATAACCTTCTTATCTGGTGAAATGAAGTGCCCATCATAAGCCATCCGCCTTCATCAGAAAAAGACTTATTGGTTATTTGCCGCGAACCAAAAGTTATAAGGCCGTCTGAACGGATTCAGACGGCCTTATCAAATGATTCAACTCATTATTTCATAAAGTTTTTCAGCAGCATAGAAGCGATGTCGTCCAAGCCGAAGCCATCCGCATCTTGAGCCGTGCCGTTAGGCGTGGCTTTATCGACCAAGTCAGGCAATACTTTTGCCAACAAATCGCCTGCTTGACCGGCATCCACGCCGAATTTTTGTGCGATTTGGTTTACCGTATCGCTGCCCAAAGCATTTTGCAGGTCGGTGCCGGACACAGGCAGGTTGCTGGATTGGTTGGAAACCCAGCTGCTCAGGGTATCGCCCAAACCGCCTTGTTGCAGTTGGTTGATCAAGTTGCCCACGCCACCCTGCTGTTTCACCAAATCCATCACCATATCGGTCATAGAACCTTGTGCGCCGTTTTCGCTGTTGCCACCCAACACTTGAGTAGCCGCATTCAAAAGATTCTCCATGAGTGCCATGACTTTTTCCTTGTATTTGTGTCTAAAAAAAGAAAACGGAGTGTAGCAAAATTTGTACTGAAAAAATCAGGCTTAACCAAACTAAACTTCTTTTATCCCAAAGCCGTAACACAAAACAAAGGCCGTCTGAAACCCGGTTTCAGACGGCCTTTATAATGAATAATGCTATTCTTCGCGGCCATTGAAATACTCGGCCGCGCCACCTTCAAAAAACCCTTGCAAAATCGCCTGCGCCGCTACTTGGTCAAGTACGGATTTTTGTTTTCGGCCAAATACTTGAGCTTCAGCAAGCAGGCTTTCCGCGTATAGGGAAGACATCCTTTCATCCACCCAATAAACCGGCAAATTAAAACGTCCGTGCAACCGGCGGCCAAACTTGCGGCTCAAACGGGTCAGCTCATGCTCCGTCCCGTCGGTATGCGTCGGCAGGCCGACCACAAAATACTTGGGTTGCCATTCTTTGACCAGCTTGGCAATGGCCTCGAATTTTTCATCATTGCTGTTGCCGGTTACCGTCGCCAGCGGATGGGTCATGCCCAACTCGGCATCCCCCTGCGCTACGCCGATACGCGCCTCGCCGAAGTCAAAGGCCAAAACTGTACCTTTTGGTGCATCAGGCATGGCCGACTCCTGAAATCAAAGCATTCGGATTAACGCCCAATTTTTCAAAAGCAGCGGCATAACGGAGTTCGTAAGGCACATCAAAAAGAATATGCTCGTCCGCGGGAACGGTCAGCCAAACATTTTCTGCCAGCTCGCGCTCCAACTGCCCTTTTCCCCATTTCGAATAACCAATGCTGATCAAAGCCTTGTCTACCGCACCTTCTTTAGACAAGTTTTCAATCACATCGCGCGAAGAAGTCAGCGCCACGTTATCGGTTACCACCATGCTGTTTTGCCAGCGGCCGATCGGCGTATGCACGACATAGCCACGCTCAATCTGAACCGGTCCGCCCATCATCACGTTTTCATGTTGCAGGCGCAACGGGATATTGCGGTCGGCGGCGGCGAAAATCATGTCCATGGTAATCGGCGAAGGCTTGTTGATGATGATGCCCAGCGCACCTTCTTCATCGTGTTCGCACACATAAATAACCGTATCCGTAAAAAACGGATCGTCCATATGAGGTATGGCAATCAGGAAATGGTTGGCTAAATTCATATTCTTTTAATCTATAAGCTGATTTTATTATTTTTGTCCGTCGGCAACCGGCGCGTCCACCACGCACGCACCGTAAACCGCACCGCCTGCCGGTACCGGCGTATCGGTTTTCGCATGGGCAAAACACGATACCGCGCTCAAAGAGTTTTTCGGCGAACCTTGAACGATTTTATCGCTGTACACCAAATAAGCGAAAGACTTACGTTTCGGATCGTAATAGCGGATAATCTGCTGGCTCTTAAATGCTATGCTGGCACTGCGTTTGAACACTTGTCGCGGTTTCAAAACCGCAGCCTCGTTATAACGGATGACTTCCGCACTTTGCACGCAGGAAACCGATGCGTCGCTGGCATCTTCTTCCAGATTGACCGTTTCTTTCAAACCGCCTTTTTTCGCATACGAAATATAACAGGCAACCCCCTGCACATCAGGATCGTCAAAACCTTCCACTTCAATACGGTCGTTTTTACCCAGCATATGAAACACCGTACTGGCGCGTCCGATTTTATCGGTATTGTCACCGCAAGCCGCCAAAACCATGGCGCCCAACACTACTAATAAATATTTTTTCATAATATCCTGTCAATGCAGACTGTCAGTTTCCAGGCAGACTAAACCCCGTCCGCCCACTCTATCGTTACTATATAAGACCGTTCGTCCATATTGCAACCCGATATTATTTTCAGACGGCCTGACAGACAGTATAATCCGTCCTATTGTTCCTACTTTGATAGCAAGATCGAACCATGCGTTACAAACCCCTCATTCTCGCCCTGTTGCTCAGTTTCTCCCTGCCAACCTATGCTGCCAAAGACGCGCCGAAAGAAAAAGCGGCCACCGTCAAAAAGGCTGCGCCCGTGAAAAAAGAGAAAGAAGCCGCCAAGGCAGATGTCAAAAAAGAAACCTCAAAAAAACAAGCGGTAAAAGAAAAAGAGGAAGACAAAAAAGCGGTTAAAGCCAAAGCCTCCAAAGAGAAGGAAACCGCCGACAAAAACGAACGCGCTTCAGCCAAAAACAAAACGGCTAAAACCGCCGAAGCCGCTGCAGACAATAAAAAGACCAACCGCAAAACCGAAGAGCCTAAAGAAACGGCAAAAGACAAAAAAGCCGCAGCCGCAAAATCCGGCAATGCCAAAGAACAAGACAAGAAACCTGTTGAAGATAAAAAAGACAGCAAAGCCAAAGAACCCGTAAAAAAAGCAGACACGAAGGAAACCAAAGCTAAAGAGCCTGCTAAAAAAGCGGCCGAGGATAAAAAAGACGGCAAAAAAACCAAAGAGCCCGTAAAAAAAGCAGCCGAAGACAAAAAGGCCGACGCTAAAGAAGCCAAAGAGCCTGCTAAAAAAGCTGTTGAAGACAAAAAAGACGCTAAAAAAGACACAAAAACCAAAGAGCAAAACAAAAAAGCCGAGCCTAAAGTTGAGCATAAAGCCACTTCTTCAGCCGACAACGAGTTCAAAGCAGCCGTAACTGCCGCCGCCAACGATATGGAAACCAAAAAATCCCTTGCCAAACGCAACGAGGGTTTCATTATCCATGTCAATGCCACGCTCAAACAGCTGCAACAAACACGCAACAACCTCTCCGGCATCAACCGCAAACAACGCGACGCATGGGAAAAATTCCAAAAGCTCAATGCCGATGCCAACCAGTTGAAAGCCGAAGTTTCCAACACGCGCGCCCAAATTTCGCGCTTTGTGTCCGGCAACTATAAAAACAGCCAGCCCAACGCGGTCGCCCTCTTCCTGAAAAACGCCGATGCCGGTCAAAAGACCCGCTTCCTGCGTTACACGCGTTATATCAACAACGCCAACGACCAAGTCATGAGAGACTTGGAAAAACAACAGAAAGAGCTGGCAGCGCAAGAGCAAAAAATCAACAATGAATTGGCTTACCTGAAAAAACTGCAAGCCAATATCCAAGCTTCTTTGCGTCAACAAGGTGTAACCAATACCGCCGAACAAGCTGAAAGCCGCCGTCAAAACGCGCAAATGGCCAAAGAAGCGCAAAAGAAAATCAACCACAGAGAAAACGAGCAACGCCTCAACAATCTCTTGAAAGATTTGGAAAAACGCAAAGCCGAGCAACGCAAAGCCGAGGCTGAAGCGCGTAAAAAAGCCGCCGAAGCCCGCTTGGCCGCTGCCGAAAAAGCCCGCAAAGAGCAGGCTGCCGCCCAACAAAAAGCCGAAGCCGAACGCGCCGCCATGTCCACGCTGACTGACGAAGACATGAAACTGCAAGCCCCGAACACCCAAGGCTTTACCGTCAGCAACGCCAACAGCTTCAGCCGTATGCAAGGCCGTCTGAAAAAACCGGTCAACGGCACACTGGCAGGCCTGTTCGGTCAAGACCGTGGCGATGGTGAAGTTTGGAAAGGCGTGTTCTACAATACCGTTCCTGCTCCGGTCAGCAGCATTGCTTCCGGTACAGTCACTTTTGCCGGCGAACTTGAAGGCTACGGCAAAGTAGTCGTCCTCGACCACGGCGACGGCTATGTCAGCATTTACTCCGGCCTGAACGAAATCGACACCGCCCAAAACTACGCCGTCAATGCCGGCAGCAAGATTGGCACCAGCGGCACTTTGCCGTCGGGCGAAACCGGCCTTTACCTTGAAGTCCGCTACAACGGACAAGTCATGAATCCGCTTTCCTGGATTAACTGATGTTTCAGACAGCCTGAGTGAATTTTCCCCTTCAGGCCGTCTGAATTTTCATCATAAACTACAATAAAACACGATTTTCACGCCTGTTCAGCACATTAAACAACAAACTTTTACCTTAAACTTATTGTTCCAAGCGTTTAAATCACATAAAGTCAACGGGTTCAGAGAAAACAAAAACCACTTTGCTTACCGTACACAAAAAGAAAGTCAAACGAATGTCAACAAAATCCACTTTGAAAAAAGTTGCAATCTACACTCTCGGCGCGTTTAGCGGCATCGCCCTCAGTCTGAGTGTACAAAGTTTTGCCGCCGAAAAAGACAAAAAAGACAACGAGGCCCTGCCCGTGCAAACCATCCGCACCATGGCAGAAGTGTACGGCCAAATCAAAGCCAACTATTACCAAGACAAACCAGACGCCGAGCTCTTTGAAGGTGCAATGAAAGGCATGGTGTCCGACCTCGATCCGCATTCCGAGTATATGGACAAAAAAGGCTATGCCGAAATGAAAGAGTCCACCAGCGGCGAATTCGGCGGCTTGGGCATGGAAATCGGACAAGAAGATGGCTTTGTCAAAGTCGTTGCCCCGATTGAAGACACTCCAGCAGAACGCGCCGGCGTGAAAAGTGGCGACTTCATCGTCAAAATCGACAATACCTCTACACGCGGCCTGACCGTCAGCGAAGCCGTCAAAAAAATGCGCGGCAAACCGGGTACCAAAATCACCCTGACCCTTTCACGCAAAAATGCCGACAAACCCATCGTCGTCAACCTGACCCGCGCCATCATCAAAGTCAAAAGCGTACGCCATCACCTGCTTGAAAAAGACTACGGCTACATCCGCGTCTCCCAATTCCAAGAACGCACCGTTGCCGCACTCAACGAAGCCGCACAAGCCCTTGTCAAAGAAAATAAAGGCCCGCTCAAAGGCATCATCCTCGACTTACGCGATGACCCGGGCGGCCTGCTCAACGGTGCAGTCGGCGTATCCGCAGCCTTCCTGCAGCCTGACGTAACCGTTGTCAGCACCAAAGGCCGCAACAAAAAAGAAGGCATGGTTCTCAAAGCAACTGCCGAAGACTACATCACCACCAGCGGCAAAGACCCGTTGGCCGGATTGCCTGCCGAGCTGAAAACCATTCCGATGACCGTCCTGATTAACGCAGGCTCGGCCTCCGCTTCCGAAATCGTTGCCGGCGCATTGCAAGACCACAAACGTGCCGTCGTCGTCGGCACACAAAGTTTCGGTAAAGGCTCAGTGCAAACCCTGATTCCGCTTTCCGGCGGCAGCGCAGTCAAACTGACCACCGCCCTTTACTACACGCCAAACGACCGCTCGATTCAAGCACAAGGCATTGTTCCTGACGTTGAAGTCAAAGATAAAGACCGCGCCTTTGAAAGCCGCGAAGCCGATTTGGTCGGCCATATCGGCAATCCGTTGGGCGGCCAAGACGTCAACAGCAGCACTGAAACACCTGCCAACACAGAAACCAAAGCCGATAAAGACAAGTCCAAAAAAGATAAAGACGAAGACATCTCCAGCCGCCGCATTCCAAATCCGGCCAAAGACGATCAACTCCGTAAAGCCTTGGACTTGGTGAAAAATCCAGCCGAATGGCAAAAATCTTTGGGCTTAGCAGCGAAAAAACCTGCACCGAAAAAAGATGCGGATAAAGACAGCAAAAAATAAACCTGTTATTTCTCAATAAAAAAGGTCGTCTGAAAACGATATGATTGTTTTCAGACGACCTTTTCACACATCAAATATTCCACAGGGAAAACATCATGGCAAAAGCCCCCAAAACCATCTACCAATGTTCCGAATGCGGCGGTACTTCCCCGAAATGGCAGGGTAAATGCCCGCATTGCGGCGAGTGGAACACGCTTCAGGAAAGCCTTGCCGCGCCCG
>ERZ773079.1128-NODE-1128-length-16501-cov-14.456524_pt1 | contig 16501 bp, 17 predicted proteins | sample MGYA00511355_ERZ773079 | MGnify/ENA primary metagenome ERZ773079 (study PRJEB29015, sample SAMEA2737979) | human oral metagenome | biome: human oral; feature: human-associated habitat; material: dental | place: China | collected 2117 ... | reverse complement strand
CAGTTGAGTAGGGCTGTAAAAGCTGATGAAATCAGCCTAGTAGAGCCCACTCAACTACTGCGTCTTGCTCGATAATCCAAAGACAATTGAGAGGCTAGGACCTTTGTAGCAGCCTCTTTTTGCCATAATTTGAATAGATGGGATAAGTTCATGAAAACATATATAGATAAGTTGATTGTGAATATGAAAGCAGAAATTGCTTGGGAAGCATTGAAAATGATGGATAGATGGCTCCCTAGTTTGTCAACAAATCAAGCCATTTACTTTGAAGGCGGAGAAGACTTTTTCTACGAAGGAAGAAAATACGATATTGTGACAAAAGAAGGAATAAAAATGTCTTGCGAAATAAGCGAGGTCAATGAGGAAGCCTTTTTGATTGAGATACATGCGAGACACTCTCTCTTGCATTCGATTTTAAATTGTCAAGTGATTCCTTTGACTTCTTCGACCTGCCAATTGGTAAGAACACAATCTTATCCAGGTTTTGTTGGATTTTTATTTAATCTATTCTTTAAGCGTAGAGAAGCAGGAGAGACGAGCGAGTATTTGGAAGTATGGAAGAATTACGCCCAGAACATCTTCAGACTTTGTGAGAATTCGCCACCATCTCCTATCTGATAGAGTTCCGAAAACAATTATCGCTAGAAAGATACATCAAATTATGTTATAATGGACTATCGTATATTTTTAGGAGAATAGTAATGGAATTACAACGTGAACAAGAATTTGTCAGCCAGTATCATTTTGATGCACGCAATTTTGAATGGGAAAAAGAAAATGGTACACCGGAAACAAAAGTTGATGTGAATTTTCAGCTGATTGAAAGAAATGAAGAAAAGAATTCAACATCTATGATCGTGATTTTGACTTTCATGATTGTGTTTGATCGTTTTGTAATCAGTGGAACGATTACGCAGACAAATCATATTCAAGGACGTTTGGTAGAGGAACCTAGTGAGTTTGAACATGAAGAAGTAGAAGAATTGGCGCGTCCTTGCTTGACCATGCTCAATCGTTTGACTTATGAAGTGACTGAGATTGCGCTAGATTTACCAGGTATTAATTTGGAGTTCTAATGATGAAATTAGCGGTTATAACGGATTCGTCCGCTTTTTTACCGGATAGCCTACGTGGAAATGACCATCTTTTTGTGCTCGATATTCCAGTAGTGATTGCTGGCGAAACTTATGTAGAAGGAAAAAATCTGACAGCCAGTGAGTTTTATGAGAAGATGGCTGCTGCAGATGATTTACCAAAGACAAGTCAGCCTAGTGTGGCAGAGTTGGAGGAGACCTTGACGCGTCTTGCTGGAGAGGATTATACGCATGTGTTGGGGCTCTTTTTATCCAGTGGGATTTCAGGATTTTATCAAAATATCCAGTATCTCAAGGACGAGTTTCCTGATTTGAAAATCGCCTTTCCTGATTCAAAAATCACCAGTGCTCCGCTTGGCCTCATGGTCGAAAATGCTTTGACTTGGGCTACTGAGGAGCAGGATTTTGAAGAGATTTTGATTAAGATTCAGCGACAAATTGATGGAACCAGTGCTTTTATTATGGTTGACGACCTCAATCATCTGGTTAAGGGCGGTCGCTTGTCCAATGGCGCAGCTATTTTGGGTAATCTCTTGAGTATCAAGCCAATTCTGTATTTTAACGATGCAGGTGTCATCGAAGTCTTTGAAAAGATTCGGACGGAAAAGAAGGCGACCAAGAGATTGATTGAAGTGGTTGAGGAAAAAACTGCCTCTGCTTCTTATCAAGTCATGGTGATTCATGGGAATGCTGAAGAGAAGGCGGAAAGCTTGCGTCAGCAGCTGATGGAGGCTGGCATCGCGGATGACATTCCTCTGGCTACCTTTGGTAGTGTGATTGGAACTCACTTGGGCGAGGGCAGCGTCGCATTAGCTTACATTCCGCTGGTCTAGAGTTTTGTAGCGCGGTTAGTCAAGGATAGAGAGAGGTTCTAGATGAGTATAAAAGTCATTATCGCTGGTTTCAAGGGAAAGATGGGACAAGCAGCCTATAAGATGGTAGCAGAAGATCCTGAGTTGGCATTGGCCGGTCTGCTAGATCCTTTTACAGATGAAAAGGAAGTAGCGGGAGTTCCAGTTTTCAATACTAAAGAAGAACTTGCTGGTCTTCAGGCGGATGTCTGGATTGACTTCACGACTCCTAAAGTGGCTTATGAAAATACGCGCTTCGCTCTTGAGAATGGCTTTGCTCCAGTAGTTGGAACGACTGGTTTCACGCCTGAGCAGATTGAAGACTTGACCCAACTATCTCGTCAAAAGAGTCTGGGCGGTTTGATTGCGCCGAATTTTGCTCTGGGAGCAGTTTTGCTTATGCAGTTTGCAGCCCAAGCAGCCAAGTATTTTCCAGATGTGGAAATTATTGAGCTGCATCATGACAACAAGAAGGATGCACCGAGTGGCACGGCTATCAAGACAGCTGAATTGATCAGCAAAGTTCGGACGAGCAAGCAGCAGGGAGCGGCTGATGAGGAAGAATCCTTGGCTGGTGCCCGTGGGGCAGCCTTTGACGGCATGCGGATTCACTCAGTGCGTTTGCCTGGCTTGGTGGCCCATCAGGAAGTTATCTTTGGTAGTCAAGGAGAAGGGCTGACTTTGCGGCATGATTCCTATGACCGGGTTTCCTTTATGACTGGGGTAAATCTGGGTATCAAAGAGGTAGTGAAGCGCTCTGAATTGGTCTATGGATTGGAACATTTACTATGAGATTAGAGAAGATGCCTTCTGAGTTTCAGGAGGCTTTGCCAGTATTAGAGAAGATTAAAGAGGCCGGTTTTGAGGCTTATTTTGTCGGTGGTTCTGTACGAGATGCTCTGTTGAATCGGCCCATTCACGATGTGGATATTGCCAGCTCGGCCTATCCGGAGGAAATCAAAACAATCTTTCCTAGGACTGTTGATGTCGGTATTGAGCATGGAACAGTTCTGGTCTTGGAAGGCCAGAGAGAATACGAGATAACGACCTTTCGGACTGAGGATGTCTATGTGGACTACCGCAGGCCTAGTCAGGTCTCTTTTGTGCGCTCTTTGGAAGAGGATTTGAAGCGCAGGGATTTTACAATCAATGCTCTTGCTTTAAACCAAGAGGGGAAGATTGTGGACCTCTTTAATGGTGTGGCAGATATGAAAAATTGCACTCTACGGGCAGTCGGAGTGGCTGCAGAGCGTTTCAATGAAGATGCTCTCCGCATCATGCGAGGCTTTCGTTTTCAGGCTGGTCTAGACTTTGATTTGGAAGAGTTGACTTTTCAAGCAATGGCTAATTGCGCGCCGCTTTTAGAGAAGATTTCGGTAGAGCGGATTTTTATCGAGTTTGACAAGCTGCTGATGTCTCCTTTCTGGCGAAAAGGTCTGGAGAGCTTGATCAACGCTGCTGCCTACGATTTTCTGCCTGATATGAAAGATTCAGCAGAGGCTTTGCAGGAACTACTAGACAGTCTAGAAGAAGATTTTCGATTTTCTAGTTCCGAGCAGGCTTGGGCTGCCCTTTTACTGACTTTGAAAGTGAAAGATGTTCGTAAGTTCTTGAAGCATTGGAAAACGTCCAATGACTTTCAAAAGCGAGTAAATCAGCTAGTGGCTGTTTATGAGATTCGACAAGAACGTAGCCTGTCTAAGCGAGATTGCTATCAGTATGATTTGGATTTGATTCTGCAAGCTGAAAGTTTGAGACAGGCGGCAGGTTTGCCAGTTGAGTTTGAGGCCATTGAGGCTACACATGCTGCTCTGACCATTCATGATAAACATGAGATTGTAGTGACGGGAAGTCATTTGATTCGAGATTATGGCTTTAAACCTGGACCAGAATTAGGACAAATCCTGACTAAAATTGAATTGGCCATTGTCGACGGAGAATTAGCAAATAGCAAGGAAGAGATTATGAACTTTATTAAGGAGCAAGTTGGATGAGTGACTTTATCGTTGAAAAGCTGAGTAAGTCTGTCGGGGATAAGACAGTCTTTCAAGAGATTTCTTTTATCATTCACGACTTGGATCGGATTGGACTGATTGGAGTCAATGGGACAGGAAAGACCACCCTTTTAGATGTCTTGTCTGGCAAATCAGGCTTTGATGGTGATGTCTATCCTTTTTCAGCAAAATCTGACTATAAAATCTCTTATTTGACTCAGGAACCGGACTTCGATGAAGAGAAGACGGTCTTGGATACTGTTTTGTCCAGTGATTTGCGAGAAATGCAGCTCATTCGAGAATACGAACTGCTCATGGCTGCTTATGATGAAGCCAAGCAGGCTCGTCTAGACAAGGTCATGGCAGAAATGGATTCGCTGCATGCTTGGGAAATTGAGAGTCAGGTAAAAACCGTCCTATCCAAGCTCGGTATCTCAGATTTGGCAGCAAAAATCAGTCAGCTTTCAGGTGGTTTACGTCGGCGCGTCCAGTTGGCGCAGGTTTTGCTTTCAGAAGCAGACTTGCTGCTCTTAGATGAGCCAACCAACCATCTGGACATTGATACGATTGAATGGCTGACAAATTTTCTCAAGAACTCAAAGAAGACGGTTCTCTTTATCACCCACGACCGCTATTTTTTGGACAATATTTCAACGCGGATTTTTGAATTGGACGGCGGGAGCTTGATTGAGTATCAGGGCAATTATCAGGACTATGTCCGACTAAAGGCTGAGCAGGATGAGCGCGATGCTGCCCTGCTACACAAGAAACAGCAGCTTTACAAGCAGGAATTGTCTTGGATGCGCCGTCAGCCTCAGGCACGAGCGACCAAGCAGCAGGCACGTATCAATCGTTTCCATGACCTCAAAAGTGATTTGGCTGGTCAGACCAATCAGACGGACTTAGAGATGAACTTTGAAACCAGCCGTATTGGGAAGAAGGTCATCGAGTTTCAGGATGTGGATTTTGCATACGGAGACAAGCAGATTTTGTCGCATTTTAATCTCTTGCTGCAAAACAAAGATCGACTGGGCATTGTCGGAGATAATGGAGTGGGCAAGTCTACTTTGCTCAATCTCATTTCTGGTCAGTTGCAGCCTCAGTCTGGTCAGGTCATAATCGGCGAGACAGTCCGAGTAGCCTACTTTTCTCAACAGATTGAAGGGTTGGATGAGTCCAAGCGGGTCATCAATTACTTGCAGGAAGTCGCAGAAGAAGTTAAGAGTGGTAGCGGGACGACATCCATTGCTGAGCTCTTGGAGCAGTTTCTCTTTCCTCGCTCAACCCACGGCACTTTGATTGAGAAATTGTCTGGTGGAGAAAAGAAACGCCTCTACCTGCTCAAGCTTTTATTAGAAAAGCCCAATGTCCTACTTCTAGACGAGCCGACCAATGATTTGGATATTGCAACCTTGACAGTTCTAGAAAATTTCCTGCAGGGCTTTGCAGGACCGGTGATTACAGTTAGTCACGATCGGTATTTCCTCGATAAGGTAGCCAGCAAGATTTTAGCTTTTGAGGATGGTCAGGTCAGAGAGTTCTTTGGCAACTACACAGACTATCTGGATGAGAAGGCTTTTAGACAATCCAGCGCAGCTATTTCCCAAAAGAAAGAAAAGGAAAAGCCCATCAAGGCGCGGGAGCAGAAGAAGCGGATGAGCTACTTTGAAAAGCAAGAGTGGGAGACCATCGAGGCGGATATCGAGAAGCTGGAAGCACGCATCGCCGCCATTGAGACGGAGATGGAGCAGAACGGTTCGGACTTTACCAAGCTTTCGGAACTTCAGAAGGAGCTGGATGACAAGAATGAGCAGCTTCTTGAAAAGTATGAGCGCTATGAGTATCTGAATGAGTTGGAGTAGGACAGTTACAAACTACATGTGTTGTTTATAGACATTTGTGAGGGAGAATAATGGAAATTAGGATTTATAGCCAGCCTAGTCAGGAAATCAAGGATCAGCTCTTTGAGCTGGTTCAAAGCTGCCAGGCCACAGATGGGACTTATCGTCTTCCTTATCTGGATAATGCCTATAATTTTGATGGGGATATGCCAGCCTTTTTTCTGGCCAATCTAGATCATCAAACGGTCGGTTTTTTATCGGTTTATGCGGATGAGCCGGGGCAAGCAGAGGTATCTGTCTACGTATTGCCTGACTATCGCAGACAGGGCATAGGGAGCGCTCTTTTACAGGAATTTTCCAAAATTGCAGAAAAATACGATCTATCCCAAATCGAATACATCAGTGAAGCTAAGTTTTTAGCAGACCATCCGACCTTTGCTGAGAAGTTTGACTATGATTTGAAAGAAGCAGAAATCTGGCTGGAGCAGGCGGCGTGGACTTTCCCTGAAGAAGAAAAAGAAGGCGTAGAAGTTTTACTGGGGAGAAAGGAAATGGTTGCAGAGATTGCAGGGTTTCAGTCGCAGATTTTTGAAATGCCGATGGAGACTGCGCTTCACTATGCCAGTCAAGCGTTGGAGAGCCCAGATAGCCTGCTCTATGTCCTGAAAAAAGATGGTCAAATCGTGGCGTCCTGCTCAGTTGATACAAGTTTTGGGAGCAATTATCTGTTTGCCCTAGCTGTGGATCAGGCCTTTCAGGGACAGGGCTTAGGGAGCCACCTAGTCAGGTCTATCCTGAATGACCTTGCTAGCCGAAATGGACAAGTCTGTCAAATCGTCGTAGAAGCCCAGAATGCAGGTGCTCTGAGGCTGTATGAAAGATTGGGCTTTAAACGAAAATCGGAAACAGTTTATTTAAAGAGAAAATAAAAAGATTAACCTTCAGAGAAGAGTGCCATGGAGGTCAGGAGATCTGTTTATGATAAAGAGAAAAGAGCCATTATTAGTCCAGGCCGGCTTGGTTCTAGGCTTACTAGCTTTGGGAAATTTAGTCGGTGATGTCAGTCAGTTCTTGCGCTATCTTTTAGCAAGTCTGGCATTCTTATTTTTCCTTCATCTAGTGGTGGGAATGCTGACCCATACCAAGCAGGTCAAAGAGCAACTAGGTCAAGCGCTAGTGGCCTCGGTCTTCCCGACATTTTTCATGCAAGGAATGGTGGCTTCGACCTATCTAGCGAGCTGGACTTTTTTGGGAAATTTTGCCCGAATTAGCGCGCAAGTGCTGTGGTGGCTGAGCTTTAGCGGGCTGGTTCTCTTGATGGTCTATTATATCCTGACCTTTGTCTTCCCTTTTAAGTGGGAGAATGTTTTTCCTGCTTGGACGGTCTTATTTGTCGGGATCGGTGTCGCTCCCCTGACAATTGCAGTCCCCCAGCAGTTAGTTTTGGGGCAGCTGGTCTTTTGGTACGGGCTTTTAGCGACTATTTTGGTCTTGCCAATCGTCCTTTATAAAACTTATAAAATCGGCTTAGCAGAGAATGTTCGTCCAAATACAACAACCATTTGTGCGCCTATTTCCTTGATGACAGCGGCTTATGTGGCTACTTTTCCTCAGCCCAATCCTGTCTTGTTGAGCTTGCTCTTGATTTCAGGACAATGCTTTTATGCCTTTATTTTGTGGCAACTTCCTCGTTTGCTCAATCGTCCTTTTTCAGCAGGATTTTCTGCCTTTACCTTCCCCTTGGTCATTTCGGCTGTGTCCTTGAAGCAATCTTTAAACGCATTGAATCTTGGTCTAGCTGGGCAAATTCTGCTTGCTTTTGAGGTCTTAATAGCCCTGCTCGTCGTTCTTTATGTTACTTTCTTGTATGCAAAGGATATTTTGGGCAAATGAGGCAGATTTCAGAGATGTATTTCCAAGAGGAAAGTCGCTGCCTGCCTTTGAGGAAAGCTGAGTTTATGATATAATTAGGAGTATTTGTAAAAGGAAAAAGATATGAATATTCAACAATTGCGTTATGTAGTGGCCATTGCCAACAGCGGAACCTTCCGTGAAGCAGCAGAAAAAATGTATGTCAGCCAGCCCAGTCTATCTATCGCGGTGCGAGATTTGGAAAAGGAACTGGGATTTAAGATTTTCCGCCGAACGAGTAGCGGAACCTTTCTGACTCGGCGGGGCATGGAATTTTACGAGAGAGCTCAGGAATTGGTCAAAGGCTTCGATGTCTTTCAAAATCAGTATGCTAATCCTGAAGAGGAAAAGGATGAATTTTCCATTGCCAGTCAGCACTATGACTTTTTGCCACCTTTGATAACAGAGTTTTCTCAGCGCTATCCTGACTACAAGAATTTTCGGATTTTCGAGTCGACAACCGTGCAGATTTTGGATGAAGTAGCCCAAGGCCACAGTGAGATTGGGATTATTTATCTCAATAATCAGAATAGCAAGGGCATTATGCAGCGGGTGGAGAAGCTCGGCTTGGAGGTCATTGAGCTAATTCCTTTCCAGACCCACATTTATTTGCGGGAAAATCATCCTCTGACTCAAAAGAAAGAGTTGGTCATGGAGGACTTGGCAGATTTGCCGACGGTTCGCTTCACTCAGGAAAAGGACGAGTATATCTATTATTCAGAGAATTTTGTCGATACCAGTGCCAGCTCCCAGATGTTTAATGTGACGGACCGAGCTACGCTGAATGGGATTTTGGAGCGGACGGATGCTTATGCAACGGGCTCCGGTTTCTTGGACAGCAATAGTGTCAATGGGATCACTGTCATTAAGCTCCGAGACAATTTGGATAATCGTATGGTTTATGTCAAGCGGGAAGACGTGGACTTGAGTCAGGTTGGAGAAGCCTTTGTAGCTGTTATGAAAGAATATTTTGCACAGAAAAGAGAAGTATGAAACGAAAGATTACCATTCCTTTTTTAGTTGTTCTTTTGATTGCTCTCGATCAAGCGGTCAAGTATTATATTGTTTCCAATTTTTCCTTGGGGCAGGTCAGGAAGTTTATCCCTAAGATTGTCAGTTTGACCTACCTGCGAAATACTGGTGCCGCCTTTTCTATCTTGGAAAATCAGCAGTGGTTTTTCGCCTTGATTACTTGTGCTGTGCTTGGAGCAGCTGGTTGGTATTTGCTTAAAAATATTCAGGGCTCAAAATGGTTGCTGACGGGACTAATTCTAATTATTGCTGGTGGTTTGGGCAATTTCATTGACCGGATCCAGCAGGGATTTGTAGTGGATATGTTCCAGTTGGATTTTGTCAATTTTGCTATTTTTAACGTAGCGGATATGTACCTGACTGTTGGAGTAGTGATTTTATTACTGGTAATTTTGAAGGAAGAAACAAATGGAATTGAAAATTGATGCAGCAGCTGCAGGCCTGCGTTTGGATAAAGCAGTGGCGGACCTGACGGAGCTATCTCGTGGTTTAGCCAATGAACAGATAAAAAATGGCCAGATTTTAGTTAATGGAGAGGCAAAAAAAGCCAAGTATGCCGTTAAAGAAGGCGATGTCATTTCTTATGAAGTACCTGAGCCAGAGGTAGTTGAGTATGTGGCTGAGAATCTTCCGCTAGAAATCGTCTATCAGGATGAGGATGTGGCCGTCGTCAACAAGCCACAAGGCATGGTGGTTCACCCGTCAGCTGGGCATACCAGCGGTACTCTGGTCAATGCTCTCATGTACCACATCAAAGACTTGTCTGGCATCAATGGTGTGCTGCGCCCGGGGATTGTCCATCGGATTGATAAGGACACTTCTGGCCTTTTGATGATTGCCAAGAATGACCAGGCCCATCTGGCACTTGCAGAAGAGCTCAAGGATAAGAAATCCCTGCGTAAGTACTGGGCGATTGTCCATGGAAATCTGCCTAACGACCGCGGAGTGATTGAGGCGCCGATTGGCCGTAGTGAAAAAGACCGCAAGAAGCAGGCGGTTACAGCCAAGGGGAAACCCGCTCTGACACGTTTCCATGTCTTGGAACGTTTTGGGGACTATACCTTGGTTGAGCTGCAGCTGGAGACGGGGCGGACACATCAAATCCGTGTCCACATGGCTTATATCGGCCATCCAGTCGCTGGAGATGAGGTTTATGGACCTCGTAAGACCCTGAAAGGCCATGGTCAATTTTTGCACGCGCGAACACTGGGCTTCACCCATCCTCGGACTGGCGAAGTGCTGGAATTTACGGCTGAAGCGCCAGCTATTTTCTTAGAAACCCTTGAAAAACTCAGAAAAGTCCATGACTAATCGTCTCCGTATTTATGAGACTCTAGATAAATGGAAAATTAAGTCGACTGTCTTGGTTACAGTCGTTTTTATTTTCGACAAATCATGATATAATAAATAGAATACCCTAAAAGGAAGAGAAAAATGAATTTAGAAGATTTGAAAAAACGTCAGGAGAAGATCCGCAATTTCTCCATCATTGCCCATATCGACCACGGGAAATCAACCTTAGCCGACCGGATTTTGGAGGCAACGGAGACAGTTTCCAGTCGGGAAATGCAGGCCCAACTCTTGGACAGCATGGACTTGGAGCGGGAACGCGGCATCACCATTAAGCTCAATGCTATAGAGCTCAATTATACTGCCAAGGACGGGGAGACCTATATCTTCCACTTGATTGACACGCCGGGACACGTTGACTTTACCTATGAAGTGTCACGGTCATTGGCGGCTTGTGAAGGCGCCATTCTGGTCGTGGATGCGGCTCAGGGGATTGAGGCTCAGACTTTAGCCAATGTCTATCTAGCCTTGGACAATGACTTGGAAATCCTACCAGTTATCAATAAGATTGACCTGCCAGCTGCGGATCCAGAGCGGGTGCGGGCAGAGGTTGAGGACGTGATTGGTCTGGATGCTAGCGAAGCCGTATTGGCTTCTGCCAAGGCTGGTATTGGGATTGAAGAAATTTTAGAGCAGATCGTAGAAAAAGTCCCAGCACCGACTGGAAATGTTGAAGCACCGCTCAAAGCCTTGATTTTTGACTCGGTCTATGATGCCTATCGTGGGGTAATCCTGCAAGTACGGGTGATGGACGGTGTGGTCAAGCCGGGAGATACCATTCAGCTCATGAGCAGTGGCAAGAACTTTGATGTAACAGAGGTCGGAATCTTTACGCCTAAGGCTATTGGCCGCGATTTCCTAGCGACAGGAGACGTTGGCTATATCGCAGCCTCTATCAAGACGGTACAGGATACTCGGGTCGGAGATACAGTGACCTTGGCGGACAATCCCGCATCTGAGCCACTAGACGGTTACAAGCAGATGAATCCCATGGTATTTGCTGGTCTCTATCCAATCGAGTCTAATAAATATAATGACCTGCGTGAGGCGCTCGAAAAGCTCCAGCTAAACGATGCCAGTTTGCAGTTTGAACCAGAAACATCACAGGCATTAGGATTTGGATTCCGCTGTGGTTTCTTAGGCTTGCTGCATATGGATGTCATTCAGGAGCGCTTGGAGCGGGAATTCAATATTGACTTGATTATGACGGCTCCGTCTGTTATCTATAAGGTTAATCTGACAGATGGTGAAGCTATTGATGTCTCTAATCCGAGTGAGTTTCCGGATCCGACCAAGATTGATTCCATTGAAGAGCCTTATGTCAAGGCGCAGATTATGGTGCCGCAGGAATTTGTCGGAGCGGTGATGGAGTTGGCACAGCGCAAGCGCGGTGACTTTGTGACCATGGACTATATCGATGATAATCGGGTTAATGTCATCTATCAAATCCCACTTGCTGAAATCGTCTTTGACTTCTTTGATAAGCTCAAGTCCTCTACTCGTGGCTATGCGAGCTTTGACTATGAGATTTCAGAGTATCGCTCATCCAAACTGGTGAAGATGGATATTCTCCTCAATGGCGACAAGGTTGATGCTCTCAGCTTTATCGTTCATAAGGAATTTGCCTATGAGCGTGGTAAGCTGATTGTGGACAAGCTCAAGAAAATCATCCCTCGTCAGCAGTTTGAAGTACCCATTCAGGCAGCTATTGGTCATAAGATTGTGGCTCGTACTGATATCAAGGCTCTTCGTAAAAACGTACTTGCCAAGTGTTATGGTGGTGACGTTTCTCGGAAGCGCAAACTCCTTGAAAAACAAAAAGCTGGTAAAAAACGGATGAAAGCTATCGGATCTGTCGAAGTCCCACAAGAAGCCTTTCTCAGCGTCTTGAGTATGGATGAGGATTAAAGTTGACTTTAATGGCTTGAGTTCAGCGTTACAAAGCGAAGAAAAAAAGTCGATCTGTTACTGAAAATAAATAGCGAAGCAAGCTTGGAAAGTTCGATACTATCTATAATGTTTTGATAGTATGGAAATATAGATAGTTGGGGCTCATGTAGTCTAAAAAGGAGATTTGTTATGGCAAAAAAATATTTTCTTAGTTTTTTGACGGTCTTGGTTGGTCTATCTCTGGCTTCTTGTAGCCTTATTAAAAATTATACTAATCGGAAATCGCCAACTTCTACCAGTACATCTAGTCAAGTTTCCCAGAAAGATAGCAGCAAGTCTGATAAAGCTAGTGACAAAGATGTTTCTACTACAACCGAGACCAAGCGCATTGGTTCGGCTGATTACGGCTATATCGATATTCCAAGTAATTGGATCAAGTTCACCGACTTAGATGGTGGCGACAGCGTTCAGTTCACGGATGGCTCAGCTTATAATATCGTTACCATGAATGGCTATACTAGAGAAAAAGCTCATGTCCAAGATGGGGAAACTTTTAATGCTGAGTTAATTGCTCAACGATTGGCCTACAGTTGGAATGGTCATAAAGATGTAGAAAAAATGTGGGGAGCAAAATCCACTGTTTCTGGCAATGAAGCTTTCCAACTGAATGTTATTATGAAATCAGGGCAGCTAGTTGTTTCTTGGGTTTTCCAAAAAGACGACAAAGTATATTTAATCTCTTTTGAAGGTGACCGAGAAACTTTGGCTTCTGTTATTTCCTACATAGAAGAAACATGGAGCCTTGACGAAAAAGGCCCAACTAACAATCTTTAAAACAAAGTAAATGAGAGTGGGATAGAAATCGATAATTCGTTAGATTCGATTTCGTCGTCTCACCTCCGCACAGTTGAGTAAGGCTGTAAAAGCTGATGAAATCAGCGTAGTGGAGCCCACTCAACCACTGCGTCTTGTTCGACAATCCAAAGACAATTGAGAGGCTAGGACTTTTGTCCCAGTCTCATTTTTTTGAGATTTATGATATAATGCTAACGAAAATTAACTGATTAGAAAGTAGTTTATGACCCAAGAAATCGACCTTGAAAAGTACCACCAACTAGCCCTGCAAAAGCAGAAAGAGCATCGAAAATTTTTAGCCAATCTAAAGAAAAAGCCACCAAAAAATTTAGATAAGATTGCCCAGCAAATCCATGATGAGGTCTTTGAGGAGATTGACTGTACAGCCTGCGCCAATTGCTGTAAGACGTTAGGACCAGACTTTAAGGAAGCCGATATTGTCCGTATTGCCAAGTATTTCAAGATGAAGCTGCCGGCTTTTGAAGAGGAGTTTCTGCAGGTGGATGAAGACGGCGACAAGGTTTTCAAGGCCATGCCTTGTCCTTTTTTAGGTGGTGACAATCTCTGCTCAATCTACGATGTCCGTCCCAAGGCCTGCCGAGAGTTCCCTCACACAGACCGCAAGAAGATTCATCAGATTAATCATCTGACAATCAAAAATACCCTGACCTGCCCAGCAGCTTATCTCTTTGTGGAAAAGTTGCAGGATAGGTTGTAGAATCCTCCTCTAAATCTTGTACAAAAATTCTAGGGCAGAAGTTTCTTATATCTGTTAGACTATAGTCAAGAGGTGAAAAAGAATATGATGCATCAATTCAATCGAACCATGGAATATCTGGAAAGTAAGTTGGACGAAGAAATGGATTTGCAGCAATTTCAGCAGCTATCGGGCTATTCTTATGATCTCTTTAGCAGGCTCTTTTCCATCCTGGCGGATATGACATTAGCAGAATACTTGCGCAATCGCAGGCTGTCAGAAGCTGTGACAGACTTGCGGGAAAGCTCTGAGAAAGTCATTGATATAGCACTGAAATACGGCTATGAGTCTGCGGATGCCTTCAGCGCAGCCTTCAAGAAATTCCATGGTGCGACCCCCTCAGAAGTTCGAAATGGAAAACCTTATCGGGTCTTTCCTAGACTTCAATTATCCTTAAAGATTACAGGAGGAAAGAACATGGATATCAAGATTCAAAAGAAACCTGCTTTTACCGTGGCAGGCGTCCTATTGGAAGCTATTGACAATAGCCAGTGCCCGTCTGCATGGGAGCAGCTCTATGCAAATCACAGCTTTAAAAGTCTGGAAAGTCTGGGAAGTGGCGAATCCTTTGGTCTCTGCTCGGATGTCAAAGAAGGCGAAATCATCAACTATATGGCTGCCTATGATGTGAAGGATGAAGCTAAAGCAGAAGAACTAGGTCTGTCAATCAAAGAAATCGCAGAAGCTGAATATGTCATCGTACCAGTCAAGGGGGCGATACCAGCCAGTATCCACCATGCTTGGAAATATGTCTTGGAAGTCTTTTTCCCAGAAACTGGCTATCGCCACTCAGGAGCACCAGACTTTGAAGTTTACACCGAGGGTGATATGCACTCCCCAGACTATCAAATGGAACTCTGGATACCAGTAGTGAAATAAAATGGTGATTGTAAGTCATTTTTTAGGCGTTAATCACAGAGGAGGATGATGCTATGCAGATGTATTTTGGGGACGTTTCTCTTTGTTATACATATTCACTTGCGATGGCGCTGCATTCGTATGGTTATGATGTTCGCCCTGAGTTTTTGGAAGCCATTATGGTGTTGGGAAATGGCGCTAGTATTGTAAAGGAAGATGAAAAACACCCCTTAGTCTTCTTTGATAATGGGATGCCAGATAGTTCTATCAGCCATTCTTTAGACATTCTGGGTTTTACATATGATGAATACTATATAAAGGATTCAAATGCGGTGGATCTTCTCTCTATCAGAGCGATCTTAAGTAAGTTCTTGCTCAGCGGACCAGTTGTTCTTGGCCCTTTGGACATGGGTTATCTGACTTATAATCCCAATCATATTCATTTGTATGGGGTGGACCATTTTGTTTCGGTTTATGATCTAGATGATGAGTTTATCTATTTCCATGATCCAGCAGGCTTTGCTTATATGAAAATGAGTTTCTCAGAATTTTCGGAAGCCTGGGAAGCTAAAAATATCGACTACAAAAGAGGTTCATTCTCCATGTGGGGAAACTTCAAAAAAATCAAATCTCCAACTTCCAAAGAGATTTACCAGAAAACATCTATGTTGATGAAGCAACAATATGAAGACGGCGAGGAGAATGTGATAGCAAGATATGCTCAGTCGGTAGCGGACAATGGTTTGAATGAAGAACAAAAGCATCTTCATCAATACTTTAGCTTCAAATTAGCTTCTATCAGAAATCTATACATGAGCAACTTCTTAAAAGACCACGATACGGTCAGATCTAAACTAAAAGAAAATTTAGCAAGATTGTTTGGCCAAGCTCATCTATTTTGTATCAAGGAAGATTACCAAAAACTGTCAGAAGTCTTGTATGATATTGCAGCGTTAGATAATAAATTTAGAGATTTGTGTATTTACTATAAAGAAGAGTAGAAGAAGTAAGAAAAACGAAGATGCTGTTTGGTAATGTAGCAGGATCGAAAGAAGGGATAGCAGACTATCAGATGTACCTCTGGATAGCAGTGGATAAATAGATTAGAAATCAGCCGTTTATTTTTGAGCGGCTGGTTTTTTGTGGCTTGTGGTATAATGAAGCTACTACAGTTTCAGAAAGGACTTCTACCTTGTCATACAAATTTCTACTTTTCGACCTTGATCATACGTTGCTGGATTTTGATACGGCAGAAGATATTGCCTTGACTCATTTTTTGGAGGAGCAGGGCGTGACGGAGATTCAGACCTACAAAGACTATTATATTCCCATGAACAAGGGGCTTTGGCGGGATCTGGAGCAGGGGAAAATCACTAAGCCAGAGCTGGTCAATACGCGCTTTTCTCGTCTTTTTGCTCATTTTGGCATTGAGAAAGATGGCGTCGAGTTAGCCCTTCTCTATCAGCAGCACATTGCTCAGCAAGGACAAACATACGCTGGTGCTAGCGAGCTTTTGGACAGTCTGACAGCAGCTGATTATGAGATTTACGGAGCGACCAATGGCATCACGGCTATTCAGACCGGTCGCATGGCTCATTCTGATATTGCGCCCTATTTTAATCACATTTTCATTTCGGAAAAGATGGGGACTCAGAAGCCCGAAGCTTTGTTTTATGAAAAAATAGCAGAGCAAATACCAGATTTTGATCTGTCTCAGGCCTTGATGATTGGAGACTCCGTGACAGCAGATATTGCTGGGGCTAATAATGCAGGACTGGACTCTATCTGGTACAATCCCAAAAAGTTGATTAACAATAGCAGTGCGCAGCCGACTTATACGGTATCTTCCTATGAAGAAATTAAAAAATTACTACTTTGAAAAAATTTTTAAGTCTGTCAAGAAAAAAACTTGACAGCTGTTTTTAATATGCTATAATAGAACATGTGCTAAATAGCTCAGCTATTTCACCGAAATAAAAAAATAAGAAAAGAGATATTTTAAAAATGGCAGTAAAAATCCGTTTGACTCGTATGGGTTCTAAGAAAAAACCTTTCTACCGTATCAACG
>ERZ773079.1125-NODE-1125-length-16510-cov-27.482710_pt1 | contig 16510 bp, 15 predicted proteins | sample MGYA00511355_ERZ773079 | MGnify/ENA primary metagenome ERZ773079 (study PRJEB29015, sample SAMEA2737979) | human oral metagenome | biome: human oral; feature: human-associated habitat; material: dental | place: China | collected 2117 ... | reverse complement strand
ACGAACGCGATACTTCCTTAAACGGCAAAAAGCCGTGGCGGTCGGTTCCGTAATCTACGAAACACGCTTCCAGCGACGGCTCGATGCGGGTGATGATACCCTTATAAATATTACCTTTGCGCTGCTCTTTACCCAGCGTTTCGATGTCCAAATCCAAAAGGTTTTGCCCATCGACAATGGCAACGCGCAGCTCTTCGGCCTGCGTTGCATTGAACAACATTCTTTTCATAATCATTACCTCGCACAGGCGGGCAGCCTTTTCAGACGACCTGCCTGCTCTTTGTCAGACACTCTGCGAGGCGGGCGGGATTAGGCATAGCCCGCACCCCTTTTCGGCGCGGAATGCAGAAACCCGGATGAGCAATCAGTTTTTGAATTGAAGTCCGCAAGGTTGCACGCCGCCCAAAACAATGCGGCCGTGTGCGGAAGGATACGGATAAAGAAGGCAATAAAGAACAATGCGGCGGAACACTCCGTCCGCCGCCGAAGTCCGGACGGTACAGGCCCGGCTTGGAAAACAGGTAGCCGACATCTTCTTATTATCGTTATGCCGGAAGTTTCGAACGGTGCGGCGCGGCAGGTTTGTCAAACACCCGCCCCTCGTCTTATGCCCGGTCAAATCGGCAAAATCAAATCAAACTTAATCACGTTCCTGCGTTTACGGGCTTTGGCATAAACGCAGGGAAAATGCTTTGCAGAGTGCGTTTTTAATATAAAATCTCGTTTTAACAATACCATCCGTCCCATACGGCCTGTTTGTACAGGTTTCTGCCGAAACGGATGTTCGGGATTATAGATGAAAACGCACGCAATAAGCAAAGATTCAGTCAGCCTGATTACCGTCGCCGAACACGAAGCCGGCCAACGCCTTGACAACTATCTGATAAAAATCCTCAAAGGCGTACCCAAAAGCCATATCCACCGCATTATCCGCGCCGGCGAAGTGCGCCTGAACAAAAAACGCTGCAAACCCGACAGCCGCATCCAAACAGGCGACCTGCTCCGCATCCCGCCCGTGCGTACCGCCGAAAAACAAAGGTCGTCTGAAAACCGCGCTCAAGCCGTACCCGCGCGCGAATTTACCATCATCTACGAAGACGACGCATTGCTCGTCATCGACAAACCCGCAGGTATCGCCGTCCACGGCGGCAGCGGCGTGAGCTTCGGCGTCATCGAACAAATCCGCCGCGCCCGACCCGAAGCCCGCTATCTCGAACTCGTCCACCGCCTCGACAAAGACACCAGCGGCCTCCTGATGATCGCCAAAAAACGCAGCGCGCTCGTCAAACTGCACGAAGCCATCCGCAACGACCACCCCAAAAAAATCTACCTTGCGCTGGGCGTAGGCAAACTGCCGAACGACAGCTTCCACGTCAAACTGCCCCTGTTCAAATACACCGGCGCACAAGGCGAAAAAATGGTGCGCGTCAGCGAAGACGGACAATCCGCGCACACCATCTTCCGCGTGCTCAACCGCTTTTCAGACGACCTCCTCCACCAAGTCGGCCTCTCACACCTCACCCTCGTGCAAGCCACCCTGAAAACCGGACGCACCCACCAAATCCGCGTCCACCTCCAATCCCAGCAATGCCCCATCGCCGGCGACGAACGCTACGGCGACTACCAAGCCAACAAACGCCTCCAGAAACTCGGTTTGAAACGGATGTTCCTGCATGCCGCCGAGCTGCACCTCGACCACCCGCTGACAGGCGAAAAACTCATCTTAAAAGCCCCGCTGCCGCAAGATTTGGCACAATTCGTCCTGATGCTGGAAAACGCAGGGAAGGTCGTCTGAAACTTGTAGCGTGGGCTTTGCCCGCGACATGAGTGCAAAAACAACGGACGGATTCGGATTGCCAAACCACAAGTTTCGCGGGCATAGCCCACGCTACAACTCGCTCAAAAAATTAAATACCAACCGCTCCTCGAAAACACCTAAAGGTCGTCTGAAACCCGTAGCGTGGGCTTTGCCCACGACATGAGTGCAAAGACACGGATGGATTCGGATTGCCAGACCGCAAATTTTGCGGGCGTAGCCCACGCTACAACTCGCCGTCCCGACAACCTTATCCCCGCCCGCCCACGCCTTTCAGACGACCTTTTTTTCCGCTACCATAACGCCCGACACAAACACGGACAAACACCATGACCCCGACACAGCAACTCCAATCAGGCATACAGGCATTAGGTTTGGATCTATCCGCAGAACAGCAAACCCTGCTGCTTGCCTATACCGGCCTGCTCAAAAAGTGGAACAAGACCTATAACCTCACCGCCCTGCGCGACGAAGCGCAAATGGTCAGCCACCACCTGCTCGACAGCCTGACCCTGCTCCCCTACCTCCAAGGCGCACACACCATGCTGGATGTCGGCTCCGGCGGCGGACAGCCCGGCATTCCCGCCGCCATCTGCCGTCCCGACCTCAACATCACCCTTCTGGACGCCAACACCAAAAAAACCGCCTTCCTGCAACAAGCCGTCATCGAACTCGGACTAAGTAACGTCCGCGTCGTCAGCGGCCGCGTCGAAGCCGTTCAAGACTTCCAAGCCGACATCATCACCAGCCGCGCCTTCGCCGAACTCGCCGACTTCGTCAACTGGACGGCACATCTGCTGAAAGACGGCGGCCGCTGGGTCGCCATGAAAGGCGTGTACCCCGAAGAAGAAATCGCCAAACTCCCCGACACCGTCGCCGTCAAACGCGTCGAAGCCCTCCACGTCCCCGGCTTGGATGCAGAACGGCATATGGTGGTTTTGAAAAAAGTTTGAACCTTCCGAACGTTGATTCTGAATATTGCAAAGGTCGTCTGAAAACCCGAAACAGGGCTTTCAGACGACCTTTGTATGTATGCGGAAGCATAAGCGTAGGCGTTTTGCCATTTCAGTCCGCTATAAAAAACCGCCCCATTACAGGGCGGTTTTTTGATTTACCAAATATCGGATTTGATTTTGCGTTTCAAACCCGGATGTTCAGAAAGTTTGAAGACGGGGTCTTTGCCCATTTTCAGTTTCGCCGTGTAGTCCCTCAACAGCAGGAAGGCAAGCGGAGAGAGGATCAGGATGGCGACCAGGTTAATCCATGCCATCGTACCCATCGCCATATCCGCCATATCCCAAATCAGCGGGACGTTGGCGACTGCGCCGAAATATACCCAGCCCAAGACGAGCATGCGGAACAAGGCGGTCAGCAGCCAATGGTTTTTGATGAACTGCACGTTTGATTCGGCATAGGCATAGTTGCCGATGACGGTAGAAAAGGCAAACATAAACAGGATGATTGCCAAGAAGTCTGCACCCCATGCGCCGACTTGGCTGATAATCGCTGCTTGGGTCAGCTCTGCACCGCTCAAATCGCCGTAAGGTTGTTGATAAACCAAAACAATAAACGCTGTGCAGGAACATACGATAATCGTATCGACGAATACGCCCAGCATTTGAATCATACCTTGGGAAACAGGGTGTTTGACTTCGGCTGCCGCTGCGGCGTTAGGTGCAGAACCTTGACCTGCTTCATTGGAATACAGGCCGCGTTTGATACCGATCATCATGGTTTGCGAAATCAAGCCGCCGAGCAGGCCGCCGCCGGCTGCTTCAAAGTTGAACGCGCTGTCAAAAATCTGACCGAAGACGTGGGGAATCAGGCTGATGTTGGTAATGATGATGTAGAGTGCCATCAGCAGATATAAAGTCGCCATCAGCGGAACAAGCATTTCGGCAAAGCGGGAAACACGGCGGATACCGCCGAAAATAATCGGTGCAGTCATGATGACCAATGCGACGCCGACCGCATGTTCGTCCCAGCCCCACGCGGCTTTGGCGGTTACGGCGATGGTGTTGGTTTGAACGGCTTCATAAACGAATCCGAAGCAGAAAATCAGGCTCAATGCAAATACGATGCCCAACCATTTTTGACCCAAGCCTTGGGTAATATAGTAAGCAGGACCGCCGCGAAAATGATGGTTGTCGTAATCGCGGATTTTGAACAACTGCGCCAGTGAAGATTCGACAAACGCTGAACTCATACCGATCAATGCGGTGATCCACATCCAAAATACCGCGCCCGGACCGCCGCTGCTGATGGCGATTGCCACGCCCGCGATGTTGCCCACGCCCACGCGGCTGGCAAGTCCGGTAACGAAAGCCTGAAACGGCGTAATACCGTGCGGATCATCGCCTTGTTGGCGGCCGCCGAGCATCTCTTTGATACTGCGTCCGAGCAGGCGGAATTGTACGAAACCGGTGGCAACTGTGAAAAACAGCCCTGCACCCAACAGGACATACACCAGCCCTGTCCACATCGGATCATTGATTTTCTGAACCAATTGGTGCAGCGATTCGGTAAAGTTATCCATAAAAAGCCTTTCTAGATACGGCTCTCTGAAGGGATAAACCTGTCAAAGTGCCGCAAAGCTGTTTCAGACGACATTGAGATAATACCCAACGCCAAAACGCGCTATTCTAGCAGACTGTTGACAAACTGAAAAAACTTTACAGTTCCAGTATTGGCATAATCTTGATAAATATCATAGAGTTTCCTTGTATTACAAGACATAGGCTCCAATTTGGGCAAGCAAAAAAGGTCGTCTGAAAGCATATTGGCAGCTTTCAGACGACCTTGCTGTTTAAACGTCCATAAAAAACGGCATGGCAAAAGCCATACCGTCGTACGGGATAATTTCGACTAAGCTTTCTGGTATGGGTTTTCCACACCTTCAATCAAGGCTTGCAGGTATTCGCGCAACTGTTTTTCACTGCATCCCATCAGAAGCGCGTCTTCAAATGCGTCTTGCGCCGCCTGATAAAGTTCGGTCATGTTCTCGGTCATGACTTTTACTTTTTCGGTGCAGGATACGATTTGCCCGTCGTCATCATACCATTTGGGCATTTCAGGCATACTCACGTTGGTGCTTTCCTAGACTTAATTGAGAAAACGGGACGGATCATTTTTCTTCACTCGGCGTGCAAAGGCGTATTTGGCGTTCCAGTATTTGTTGCTGAGGCTGGTAATTTCAATGCGTTTGCCGGTACGCGGAGCGTGGATGAAACGGTCGTTGCCGATGTAGAGTCCGACATGGGAGATTCTGCCGCGACCCATCGTGCGGAAAAATACCATATCGCCCGGCTGTAATTCGCCGCGGGATACGCCGACGCCCATTTTTGCCTGTTCGGCGGAGGTACGGGGGAGATTCAGCCCCATTGAGCGTCTGAAGATATGCTGCATGAAGCCGCTGCAATCGAAACCGGTAGATGCTGATGTGCCGCCGTAACGGTAGGCAACGCCCAAAAGCCCCATCGCGCTGCCGATGAGTTCGTCGGCACTGTCTGAACTTCTCGATGCACGGTCGGGTGCTGCCGAAGCTGAAGGAATGGAATGTACAACGGGAGTTGCCGCGCGCGCGGGTTGGAAATTTATCTGCGGAGCCTGTGCGGGGGCAGGCTGTTTTGCATCTTCAAATTGGTTTAAAACCTGCTGCCTGTTTTTAACGAACACGTCCAGTTCGTCGGCGTTTGCAAAATTAATGCCGGACAGCATACAGGCCGAAACCAATAGTGCCGCCAGCCTGGATAAGGCTTTCATGTTTGACTGATTCCATTTTCAGACGACCAGTCTGCCGCCTGTTATTATGTTATTCTGTATCTGGGATATGCAGGCGATTGTATATAAAAAACAGGATGTTTGGCAAAAAAGCGTCTGTTATATTGCGTTAAAGCGTTGTTTATAAAAAAATTTGCGAAGACACCCAACCGATGATGATACCCACTCTGCTCGCCATGCGCGACTTTTCCAGAATGCGCGAAATTATTACCGTGCTGACGAAATACGGCTTGGGCGGCTTTGTGCAGCGCATCCGTTTGGGCGCGGCGGGCGGGGACGAAGTGCATCCCGACAGCCGTTATATGAGTACACCGCGACGCTTCCGCAAAGCGTTTGAGGAGCTGGGTCCGACCTTCGTCAAACTCGGTCAGGTATTGTCCACACGGGTCGATATTTTCGGGGCGGAGTGGATTGAAGAGTTCGAACAACTGCAAAGCAACGTCGCGCCGATACCGTCGTCTGAAATCTATACTTTGGTCGAAGCCTATCTGGGCAAACCCGTTTCCGAAGTGTTCCGCAGCATAGACCCGAAACCCGCCGGCAGCGCGTCGGTGGCGCAGGTACACCGTGCCGAACTTTTAGACGGAACCGCCGTCGCCGTCAAAGTCAAACGCCCCGACATCGAGCCGGTCATTCAGGCGGATCTGCGGATTTTGAACCACCTCGCCAGACTGATGGAATCCGAAATCCCCGAAGTGCGCCGTTACCAGCCCGTATTGATGGTCGCCTATTTTGCCAAAAGTCTGGCAAAAGAAACCGACTTATCGGTGGAGCTGCGCTATATGCAGCGCTTCGGTCAGACCTTTTCAGACGACCCCTTGGTCCGCATCCCCGCCGTCTATCCCGACATTTCCAACCGGCACATCCTCGTACAAGACTACATCGACGGCACACTCCTGAAAGACGCCGACCTCGAAACCATGCCCCACACCTTGCGCAGCACTCTTGCCGGACGGATTACCGACACCCTCTTCACCATGATGCTGCGACAAGGTTTTTTCCATGCAGACCCCCATCCGGGCAACATCTTCATCAACGACAACGGCGGCATCACCTTCATCGACTTCGGGCTGGTCGGACACCTCGGCAACACACGCCGCCGCGAAATCCTCAACCTCATCAACGCCCTGACCAACAACGACGCGCTGCTCATCCAATACGTCCTCAGCGACTGGGCGCAGGGCGATTTGCCCGACGAAAACCTGCTCGGCGCCGATGTTTTGGAAATGCTGCTCAACTACGAACACACGCCCATCCGCGACCTGCGCGTCAGCCAAGTCATCAACGACATCACCTCCATCATGCGCCGCCACGGGCTGACCCTGCCCGGCGACCTCGTGATGCTCTTCAAGACCCTCATCACCCTCGAAGGCGTCGTCAAACGGCTCGACGGCAGTATCGAACTGCTCGAACGCGCCAAACCCATCACCGAAGCCGCCGTCAAAGAACAAGCCTCCGCCGCCCACATCGCCCGCAACGCCAAAACGCAACTGCGCACCCTGTTGCAAATGGCAGGGGCGCTGCCGCAAGACTTTTTCAGACTGACCAGAATGCTGCAAAAAGGCAAGCTCGGCGTGACCCTGGACCTCAAGCACTCAGACCGCATCAGCCATCAAATCGACAGCGCCGCCAACCGCCTGACCATGGGCATCGTAACCGCCGCCTTGATTATCGGCTCGTCCATCGTCATGAGCATAGAAACCGGCCCCAAGTTTATCGGCTTCGTCGGCTACCTGATCGCCTTCGCCAACAGTCTGTGGATTATCTGGTCGGTGTGGCGGTCGGGGAAACACTAGCCTCACGTTTTCTCAAATCATCAATCAGCTCAAGAACAAAAAGGTCGTCTGAAAACCAAGGGCGCAGGTTTCGCCAAAACGTTTTCAGACGACCTTGATTTCCCTGCGGACGCAACCATATAGCCGTCAACCCGTCATCCAGATATAACAGAGGAATTTATGCCGCAAACCCAGATCAACCACGCAGACATCCGCACCCGCTTCATCTTCGACGATATGCCCGTTCGCGGCCTGCACGTCCGCCTTGAAAACGTATGGACACACATCGTCGGACAAAAACACTATCCCGCCGCCATCCGCCGCGCCTTAGGCGAACTCCTTGCCGCAGGCGCGCTTCTGTCCGGCAACCTCAAAACCGACGGCACGCTCATCGTTCAAGTTCAAGGACAAGGTCGTCTGAAAATGCTCGTCGTCGAGGCTACTTCCGACCAAACTGTCCGCGCCACCGCACGCTGGGACGAAACCGCCGACATCAACGACGACGAAAGCCTGACCGACCTTCTCGGCAGCAACAGCGTCTTCGTCCTCACCCTTCAGCCCAAAGACGCAGAACCTTGGCAGGGTGTCGTCCCGCTCGAAGGCAGCAGCATCGCCCAAATGCTTATCAACTACACCAAACGCTCCGAACAGCTCGATACCCAAATCGTCCTTGCCTCATCGGACGATGCCTGCGGCGGACTTTTGGTGCAACGCCTGCCTGAGACAGAACCTGACGCGGCATCATGGGAACACGTCAGCACACTGGTTCAAACCCTGACTCCCGAAGAACTGACCGGACTGGACGCACAACACGTCCTCTACCGTCTCTTCCACGAAACCCCTCCGCGCGTCTTCGATCCCGAAAATATCGAATTCGCCTGCACCTGTTCGCGCGGAAAAGTCAGCGATATGCTGCTTATGCTGGGCGGCGAAGAAGTCGGCGGCGTGGTCGCCGAACAAGGCAGCATCCAAATCGACTGCGACTTCTGCCATGCCAAATACGTCTTCGACGAGGCCGATGTCAACGCCCTCTTCGGTGCCGATGTGGTCAACGCCGTCTTAGACGAAGCCAAGCGTCTGCAATAAACATCAACGCTTAATATTAATTAAGCAAAGGTCGTCTGAAAACGATTTTAGGTTTCAGACGACCTTTCTTTTATTGATACGGTTCAGGCTTTAGGAGAAACAAGCCCGTAACGTGTGTTTCCCACAAGTCCGAACCTTATCACCTGCTTTAAAATCAAAGGCAGATGGATACCAAAAGGTCGTCTGAAACCAAACATTCGGTTTCAGACGACCTTTTATTTCAAATCTTCAAAAGATTATTTTTTGTTCAGAGAGTCGCGGATTTCGCGCAACAGCAATACTTCTTCGCTAGGCTCTGCAGGTGCTTCTTCAACAGGCGCTTCGGCTTTTTTCATGGAGTTTAATGCTTTGATAACGGAGAAAATCGCAGCAGCGATGATCAGGAAGCTGATAACGGAGTTGATGAACAGGCCGAGGTTCAGGGTGACGGCACCGGCTGCCTGGGCTGCCGCCAAGTTGGCATAGCCTTCTGCGGGCGCTTGTGCGCCGTTTTTCAGGGTGATGAACAGGTTGGAGAAGTCAGCGCCGCCGATCAACAGACCGATAGGGGGCATGATTACGTCGTCAACCAAAGATTTAACGATGCCGCTGAACGCAGTACCGACGACCATACCGACTGCCAAGTCGATAACGTTGCCGCGCATAATAAACTGTTTGAATTCTGAAGCAATAGACATAAATGTCCTCCTGTATGTTTGTGGATAATAAAGTGAAATTTTTAAAAAAAGTGCGTCCGAAGTGACGGACGGGCTTTTTCAAACCGGCAGGCATGGTATCGTCTTATTCGTTAAATAAAATTTAGAAAAGTTAAAATTTGTTTTTATGACAAAATTCCCGAAATATGCCGCCTTTTATACGAAAAAAGAACCGCCTGAAATAGCCGGTGTACCTTTTTTACACCACTTATTCAGACGGTTTTTTGTGTAATAAGTTGTTTTTTCTACAAAATATTACAAATCATTACGCCTCTTCGTCGTTCAGGGCGTTGATGCTGTAACCGCCGTCAACGTAAGTGATTTCGCCGGTAATGCCTGAAGAGAGTTCGGAGAGCAGGAAGGCGGCGGTGTTGCCGACTTCATCAATGGTTACGTTGCGGCCGAGCGGATTGTGGGAAGCGACGTGTCCCAAGAGTTTGCTGAGATCGGCAATGCCGGAAGCAGCAAGGGTTTTAATCGGGCCGGCGGAAATGCCGTTGCAGCGGATGCCTTCTTTACCCAAGCAGGCGGCGGTAAAGCGGATGCCTGCTTCGAGGCTGGCTTTTGCCATGCCCATGACGTTGTAGTTCGGAATCGCACGAACTGCGCCCAAGTAGCTCAGGGCGACGATGGCGGAGTTTCTGCCGCGCATCATCGGACGGGCGGCTTTTGCCAATGCGGGCAGGCTGTATGCGGAAATTTCGTGTGCGGTGTTAAACGCTTCGCGGCTGATGCTGTCGAGGAAGTCGCCGCTCAAGGCTTCTTTCGGTGCGAAGCCGATGGAGTGGACGAGGCCGTCCAAGCCGTCCCAATGTTTGCCCAAATCGGCGAAAACTTGGTTGATTTCGTCGTCGCTGGCGACATCGCAGCGGAATACGAGTTCGGAACCCAATTCGGCGGCCATTTTGCGGACGCGCTCTTCCAGTTTGTCAACAACGTAGGTGAATGCCAAATCCGCGCCTTGTTCGCGGCAGGCTTTGGCAATGCCGTAAGCGATGGAACGCTCGGAAATCATGCCGGTGATCAGGATTTTTTTACCTTGCAGAAAACCCATTTTTTGTCCTTTAAAGTGTGGTATTGCGGTTTGATGAAACTGGGCATTATAGCAAACTGGGGCGGTTTCGGTATAGAAAAAAAGAGATAACCTGTCGTCCTGACGGAAAACAAAGGTCGTCTGAAACCTTTTCAGACGACCTTTGCACATCAAATCCCTTATAATGCCGCCCATTGTTTTTAACGGAAAAGGCTGTCTGAAATGACCCAAAACGCAAACAACCTCTGCTGGCTCGACATGGAAATGACCGGGCTTGACCCCGAACGCGAACGCATTATCGAAGTCGCCATGATTATTACCGACTCCGATTTGAACGTCTTGGCGCAGTCCGAAGTTTATGTCGTCCACCAAAGCGACGAACTGCTCGACGGCATGGACGAATGGAACACCGCCACCCACGGGCGTACAGGATTAACCCGGCGCGTGCGCGAATCGCAACTCACCGAAGCGGAAGTGGAACAAAAACTACTGGACTTTATTGCGCAATGGATTCCCGAAAAAGCCACGCCGATGTGCGGCAACTCCATCCATCAAGACCGCCGCTTCATGGTCAAATACATGCCGCGTCTCGAAGCATATTTCCACTACCGCAATCTGGACGTGTCCACCCTGAAAGAACTCGCCAAACGTTGGAATCCGCCCGTTGCCAAAGGCGTGGTGAAACGCGGTTCGCATCAGGCTTTGGACGACATTCTCGAAAGCATCGAGGAAATGCGCTACTACCGCGAAAACTTCTTGAAACTGCCTTAAATCACTGCTAATAGTAACTGGCAACACAAAAAGGTCGTCTGAAAGCCTCAAACCCATTCTTTCAGACGACCTTTTTATATTTTGAAAGTCCGTGTAGCGCGCTTACGTCAGTCATACGCCCTCCCGAAATCTACGCATCTCCTGCCAAATGCTGCCGTATCAATGCAGCAAACCGACAAAAATACCGGTTCCAAATTTCAAGATTCCGAACAAACGCTGACACACAATTACAGAAAACAGTATAATACACTACTCAAAATGCCTATTCCGATGCCATGACCATCATTCCCAAACGATTATCGCTGCAAGATATCGTCCCGACAGAACCCCCTTTCGAGGGCAATCTTCGGGACTTTTTGCCTTTGCGGCAAATCATGGAAGACGGGGACGAAGGGGCGGTATACCGTATGTGCGGCATGTTGCTTGGCGGCAAGGAAAACCGCAGGGCATTATCAGGCGTAGAATACATCGCATCCGGAGGGTTTCCGGATACGGCATACAGGTTGCTGCATTGGAGCGACCGTTTCGGACTGTCTGCCGACAAACTGCTGGATGCTTACGCAGATTTCGGCGAACGCGGGTTCTTAGCCGCGCAAACCGCGCTGATGCGTTATTACGCAGAACGCAACGACTTGCAATTTCTCTATTGGGCACAATGCGCCGCCCCGCAATCCCCCGAAGCGCAATACCTCATCGCGCGGCAGTATGCCCTGGCGGGTAATTGGGAAAAGGCGTTAAATTGGTACAACCAGGCAGCCTCCCAGGGCTGGGGGCAGGCATGCCTGCAATTAGGGAAATCCTTCCTTTACGGCTGCGGCGTTTCTGCCGACTCCGCGCAGGCAGAAGTCTATTTGGAATATGCCGCCGAACACGGCTGGGTCGAAGCGCAAATCCTGCTGGCAGATTTATTGGCGGCAAAAGGAAACAAAGATGCCCTGTCTTGGTACAGCCTTGCCGCCGTTCAGGGCAGCGCAGCGGCGCAAACCGCCTTGGCACGGCAATATCTGACCGGCAAGCTGACCGACCGCGATCCGTTACAGGCGTTCAAATACGCCAGAACCGCCGCAGACAGGCAGTTTCCGGACGCTCTATGCCTGATGGGCGACCTCTGTCGCTACGGACTGGGCATACGCCCCGACCTATCCGTCGCGCAACAATACTACCGCCACGCCGCCGCATTGGGCAGCATGGCCGCCGTACAGAAGCTGCTCAGCGAGGCTGCCCTGCACCAACCCGAACATTACGAAAAACTCAAATCCGAAGCCTTACAGCGTCAGGAAACCGAGCAGCTTTGCCGCTCTGCCGCAGCCTGCCTTGACGGCATCGGACAAAAAAAAGACTACGCCCGCGCGCGACGGCTTTATCTGGAAGCCGCCGTCTGCAACCATGCCGATGCAGCAGCCGGTTTAGGCAAAATCTATTATTACGGTCTGGGTATTCCTGCCGATGCCGGTTCGGCGGCGTACTGGTTTGGCATAGCGGCGGAACAAAACCATCCTGAAGCGCAATATTATTCGGCATTCCTCCTCTACCACGGACAAGGTACTGCCATGAATGTTCCCGCCGCCTACGATTACCTTCAGGCAGCAGCAGACAACGGATATGGCAACCCGCAGGAACTCAGGGCAATATTGGAGCAATGGCAGTGCGAACGTTGAAGATAAGCCGCCGTTGATTTCCGCCCGACAATAATAAAAGGTCGTCTGAAAAAGTTTTTCAGACGACCTTTTGTCATTTACCGAACTCTTTTAATCGGACAATTCCGCTTTCGATTCTTTATCTGCTTTCGCTGACCAATAAGATGCGAGCAGCGAGCCGGAAATGTTGTGCCACACGCTGAACAGCGCGCTGGGTACGGCGACGACAGGGGCTGCGGCAAAATGCGCGGCCGCCAATGCCGCACCCAAACCGGAATTCTGCATACCGACTTCGATGGCGAGCGTTTTTTGCGCATCGTACGGCAGCTTGCAGATTTTGGCTGCAAAGAAGCCGAGCAGGTAGCCGATGCCGTTGTGCAATACCACGACACCGAAAATCAACAGCCCGCTCTCAATAATTTTGCCTTTGCTCGCGCCGACGACCGCACCGATAATCAGCACAATGGCAATCACAGAAACCAAAGGCAAGGCAGCGGCAGCGCGTTCGGTCTGTTTGCGGAATAGGGTATGTGCAACCACGCCGAGCGCGATGGGCAGCAACACCATTTGAACAATGGAAACAAACATCGCCTGCGCATTGATGTCAAGCATTTCACCTGCCAAAAGCAGGAAAATAGCAGGCGTCAGCAGCGGAGCCAGTAAGGTGGAAGCCGACGTCACTGCGACGGACAAGGCAACGTTGCCGCGCGCCAAAAAAGTCATCACATTGGACGCCGTACCGCCCGGACAGCAACCGACCAAAATCACGCCCACAGCAACTTCAGCAGGCAAATTTAACAATTTGACCAAAAAATAAGCAGTCAGCGGCATAATGATAAACTGCGCCGCCACGCCGATAAGGACGGCTTTAGGATGACTGGCGACAATCTTGAAATCTGACGGCGTCAGCGTCAGCCCCATGCCGAACATAATGATGCCCAAAAGCCAAGTGATGTAAGGCAGTACCCACTTGAACAATTCGGGGTCGAAGAAAGCAACGGCGGCGCACAATGCTGCCCAAAATGAGAAGGTTTTGCCGACAAAGTGGCTGATTCGTGCAATAGTGTCCATAAATAGTATGTGCGGTATCGGTTGATAAAATTATTGATTAGGAGAACAGTGAAATAAAGTAACACACAAACATCAAAATCTGTTTGGCCGTTGATATTTGTTTCACATCCGTCTAAACGCGAAGCATACACGGCTTTGTAACGGGATGTAAAGAAAAGGTCGTCTGAAACGTTTCAGACGACCTTTAATCCATTCTGCCTCACTCAAACAACCTGCCCTGCGCCAGCAACGCCTTCACGGGTGCGAAATCGCGGCGGTGTTCGGGCAGCACGCCGTATTTTTGCAGGGCGGCGAGGTGTTGCGCTGTGCCGTAACCTTTGTGTTTGTCGAAACCGTATTGCGGATAACGTTCGGCAAGCGCATACATTTCGGCATCGCGCGCGGTTTTGGCAAGGACGGAAGCGGCGGAGATTTCGATGATTTTGCTGTCTCCCTTAACGACGGCTTCGGCGGAAACGCCCAAATCTTTCGGAACGCGGTTGCCGTCTATCAGCACCTTATCCGGCACGACCGCCAAACCCTGGACGGCGCGGGTCATCGCCAGCATGGTAGCGTGCAGGATGTTGAGTTCAGCGATTTCTTCGGGCGACGCGGAGGCGACGCTCCACGAAACGGCTTGTTCTTTGATCAACACCGCCAAAGCATCGCGCTTTTTCTCGCTGAGTTTTTTAGAGTCGGTCAGGTCGAGCAGGTCGTAACGCTCGGGCAGGATGACGGCGGCGGCAAACACGCTGCCGACCAGCGGCCCGCGCCCTGCTTCGTCCACGCCTGCGGTAAGGATGGGAGACATAGAGTTTCAGTGATACGGTTCGGTTAACGGGAGAGGTCGTCTGAAAAGGATTTCAGACGACCTTTTGAATGATATGGCGGGCTCAAATAAAAAGATAGTGGATTAACTTGAAACCAGGACGGCGTTACCTCGCCTTGCCGTACTATCTGTACTGTCTGCGGCTTCGTCGCCTTGTCCTGATTTAAATTTAATCCACTATAATGTCGGGTTTACTGCCATTATTTTTATCTATACGGGAGCAGCGACAGTTTTGCATGGAACCAAAGCCCGCCCTGCCCTATTTTTATGCTGTGAAACGGTTTTCGTGGGCAAAGCCCACGCTACAAAAATGGGCCTGTCAGTTTCGGTCGGACAGACAAGCCATATGACCGATTCACTTAATTTTTGATACGGCACCTATCGCCCCCCGTCATTCCCGCACAGGCGGGAATCCAGTCCTCAACTATTCAGAACTATTTAAAGATTGTCGTCATTTCAAATTTCTGGATTCCCGCCTGTGCGGGAATGACGGCGCGGGGATTTCTGATTTGAATTTACTGCAAAACCATCAAATTCGGCCCGCAGGTCAGGCATGCTCTTTATCAGGCAATAAGTATCAGGGGTCGTCTGAAAGCGTAGAAGAAACGAGCGCAATGGGTTTCGCTAAAAGCCTGCTTCGGACAATACGGCTTCAGCCGCCAACGCATCGGTATCCTTGCGCAGCAGCAAATGCAGTTCGCGAAAATCCTGTTTCAGGGCGGCGGCGGCTTCGGGGTGGTCGTACCAATAGGCAACGGCGGCGGCGAGTTTTTCCGGCTCGGCATCGTGTTGCAAAAGTTCCGGCACGGCGGCTTTGTCCAACAGGATATTGGGCAGGCCGACATGCGGCACTTTGACTTTGCGTTTCACATAAAAATAGGTCAGCGGCGAAATTTTGTAGCTGATGACCATAGGCCGTTTGCACAAGGCGACTTCGAGGGTGGCGGTGCCGCTGGTTACCAACACGACATCGGCGGCGGTGCAGACGGTATCGGACTGTTTGTCGGTGATGGTAACGGGAATGGCGGAAAATTCAGGCTGCGCCAGAATTTCACCGATGCGCCTGCGGGTGGCGGCGGTGGCGGCGGGAAGCAGGAATTGCGCCTGCGGATAGCGTTTGAGCAGCAATAAGGCCGTCTGAAAAAACAAAGGAGCCATATAGTCGATTTCGCTGACACGGCTGCCCGGCAGCAAGGCGAACACGACAGTTTCGGCGGCCACGCCCAACTTGGCGCGCGCGGCGGCATGGTCGTCGTCCAGCGGCATGGTTTGCGCCATCGGATGACCGACAAACTCGGCTTTGCCGCCCGCATCAAGGTAAAGCTGCGGCTCCATCGGAAACAAACACAGCACGCGGTTGACCTGATGCACGATTTTGTTCACCCGTTCGCGCCGCCACGCCCACACCGACGGGCTGACATAATGAACGGTGGGGATGCCCGCCTTTTTGAGTTTTTCCGCCACGCCCAGATTGAAATCGGGCGCGTCGATGCCGACAAAGACATCAGGCTTGATGCGGATAAGGTCGTTCACCAGCCCTTTGCGGATTTTCAGGATTTCGGGCAGGCGTTTGACCACTTCGACAAAGCCGCGCACCGCCAGTTTTTCCTGGTCGTACAGGCTCTCAAACCCTTCCGCCTTCATGCGTTCACCGCCAATGCCGATAAATTTCGCATCGGGGCGGCGTTGTTTGATGGCACGGATAAGGTGCGCGCCGAGCAGGTCGCCGGATGCTTCGCCGACGCTGATGGCGATCAGTGGGGAATGGTTCATCATCGTTACAGGAAAATAGATTGAGGTCGTCTGAAAGGTTTTCAGACGACCTTATGGAGATTATTCGGCAGGAATCGGCTCAAATTCGGCAGCGGATTGCGGGAACGGTTCGGCAAAATCGGTTGCCGCGGGCGCATCGCTGTCCACCAAGTCGTCGATGTCGATGTTGTCGTCTTCGCTTTGAGGGAGCGTGCCGCCGGTTTGTTGGGTGCGGACTTTCATGTAAAGGTCGCGTGTGTAGCTGTATTTGTCGATGGCTGCGCCT
>ERZ773079.1120-NODE-1120-length-16557-cov-6.266028_pt1 | contig 16557 bp, 11 predicted proteins | sample MGYA00511355_ERZ773079 | MGnify/ENA primary metagenome ERZ773079 (study PRJEB29015, sample SAMEA2737979) | human oral metagenome | biome: human oral; feature: human-associated habitat; material: dental | place: China | collected 2117 ... | reverse complement strand
CCACCGTGACTGGTGGGGCTGATGCGCCTATTGATGACCGTGGGGCAGCCTTCGCGCCGCGCCTGCACGACCATGTGAATACAGAGGCGTCAGCGCGCCAGATTGACGATGACCGGCGTGACTCGCTCAACAACCTCGAGCGTGTCCAGAAAGTCCTGGTGGCCGCCGTACCACGGGTCGGGCACGTCGCCGCTGCCCTCAGGGTCGAGGTCGCGGTACAGGCACACGCGCGGCCCCTGACCCAGGTCGGCGGCGGACGCGGGCGCGCCCTCATACTCAACGCCCGCACGATCAGCCAGGCGCTCCAGGACGCTCAGGTGGCGCGAGGTCATCGCCAGGATAAGGTCCCACTCCCCCAGCTCGCCGGCGCGGATCTGGCGCGCACGGTGGTCGGGCACGGCGTACCCGGCGTCGCGCAGCACGCGGGCGGCACGGCGGTCGATCGGGTTGCCCTGCTCCTCGTCGGAGACGCCGGCGCTATCGACGACAACATTCACGTCGGCGCGCGCGGCGGCCTGTTCGAGGATCGCGTGGGCCATCGTGGATCGGCAGATGTTGCCGGTGCACACCATGAGGATGCGTGCGGGGCGGGTCATGATCGTTTCCGTTCGTTCAGGGCGACGAGGCCTGGGCGGGCGCTCAGAGCAGCGTCAGGTAGGCGCGCACGGCCTGCGCGCTGTGGGCGGCGGCACGGGCGCCGTCCATGTGGAAGGCCTGGTCAGCGGTGGGGCCGCACAGGTCGGAGACAGCTCGCAGCGAGATCCAATCGACGTCGGAGGACCAGCAGACCTGGGCCGTCGCACAGGTTTCCATGTCGGCGCCGATGGCGTCGGGGAATCGCTCGCGCATGGGGCCGACGTTGGCCTCGGTGCAGAAGGAGTCGGAGGAGACGATGCGGCCGGTGCGCACAGGGTGGTCGATAAGGCCGCGCAGGATGGGCAGGCGTTCCTCGGCGGCTTCGGAGGTGGTGTAGTCGACGGGCATCTGAGGGACCTGGCCCATGGCGTAGCCGAAGGCGGTCGCGTCGGCCTGCCCGTAGATGGCGCGGATTCCGGCGGCGATGTCACCGACGTTGATGTCGCGGGCGAGCCCGCCGGTGGTGCCTGCCGCAATGACGATAGGTGCCTCGACGAGAGTGAGGGCGCGCGCGGTCGCGGAGGCGGCGTTGGCCAGGCCGATGCCGGAGGTAACGACCAGGACGGTGCGTCCGTCCAGGATGCCGAGCACGAAGCGCTGGGTCTTATGGCTGCCCGCAAGGATCGCCTGGGGCGTCTCGTCGTCGCCAATGGGCGCGAGCTCGTGCAGGAGGGGCGCGGCCTCCATGTCCATGGCGGCTTGGATGATGGCGTCGACGCGGATGCGCTCGGGGAAGCTAAGGTTCATGGTTCCCATCGTAGGGGACAAGGCCCGCCACGGTCGCGCTCGCCTCCCATCGTGGCAGCACACCAGGCTAGGCACCACGGAGGGCGGACAGCGGAACCGAGCCCCGGCCTCGTGCCGATCAGGCGAAGCGGCGGCGCGCCCACGCGCACGCGCCGGCGAGGCCGAGGAGGGCAGCACCGAGACCGAGGTGAGGGTAGATGCCCGCGGAGCCGGAGTTGGGCAGGACGCCGACCTGGGCGTCGACGACGTCGCCGACTCCGGCAAGACCCTCAAGATGGTCATGGACCTCATCGACGAGCACGGCCTTACTCTCGACGGCTCCGCCGCCGTGCGCGTCGAGGCCTGCAGCGCATGATCCCCGACTACACGGCCGCGCTCGAGGTGGGCACTGAGGGCGCTTGCGAGGACGGCTCGTGCGAGCCCGAGAAGGAAGTCGAGGCGAGCACCGACTTCGCGCAGTGCGCGCGTGACGGTGCGAAGGACTGCGGCGTCATGCCGACGCTCCAGGCCTCGCAGTGGCTCAACACCTTGGGCCAGCCCTCCGGCACGGTGACGCTCGTGGACTTCTGGTCGAGCTCGTGCACGAACTGCCAGCGCGAGATCCCCAAGCTCGAGGCGATCTACGAGAAGTACAAGAGCTACGGTCTGGTCGTGGTGGGCGTGCACTCGCCCCAACAGGCCTTCGAGCGCGACGCTTCGGTCGTGAACGCGTCAATCTCAAAGCTGGGCATCACCTACCCGGTCGCCCTGGACCCCGACCTGGAGGCCTTTAAGGCTTACGGCGCGACGGCGTGGCCGACGCACTTCATCGCGGGCGCCGACGGCAAGCTGGTCGCGACGGGCCGCGGCACGAAGGGCGTCGAGGAGATCATTCGCGCCCTACTGTCGGAGGCTGGGCAGACCCTACCGGACTGACCGGCAGACGCGACTGTCGCTTGCAGCACGCGGCAGTTTACTTCGGCTTGCGGCCAGCTGACGAACGTATGCCTCACGTGCTGATTCTTGTCAGCGTCACAGGCTCACGACCGCAACTTCTTCGTCGTTAGCCGATGGGAAGCGGGCCCTGACCTGCACGAGAAGACCGTCTTTTGTGGACTCCGCCCATCTGTGTGGCGGACCAGCGATAGTACGCCGAACACGGGCCTCCTCTGCACTACTCGCAGCGACAATACGCTCCCGGGCGCGTCAACTGCCTAAACGTGCAACTCTCCTGTGGTGCTCCGCTCACACGCACCAGCGCCCCCACTCCGGTTCGGAGTGGGGGCGCTTCACGTGTGCCTCAGCGAGCAATCACCTGCCGCCCTGGCACTGCGTCATCAGGCATCGTCACGACGACGCCTCAGCGCGATGAGCACACCGCCGACCACGACCAGCAAGGAGCCAACGACGCCCACGACTGCCACATTCGAAGCACCCGTCTTGGCCAGCTGCTTGCCCGGAACCTTCGGCACCGGCGTGTACGTGTTCGTCGCCGTCACGGCCACGACCGCGTCCTTCTGGCTGATCGTCACCTTGCCGTTGTCGGAGAGCTCGGATGTGACCGTGTAACCGTCACGGTTGGCCGTCTGAGCGCGCTCAGTCACCGTGCACTCCGTGCCCGTCGGCACGCGCGGACCTTCCACTGCGGTACCGTCACCCGGAACGTCAAGGCGTCCCTCGGTGCCATCCGTGCAGACGTAGTCAAACACGAAGGTGTCCTTCGTGAAGGAGTCGGCGCCGCCGACAACCTTCTTTGCGACCGAGAAGGAACCACGATCAAGCACGTAGGTGTTGGTCGCAGCAACCTGGACGGTGACACCATCCTTCACATTGAAGACGGCCGTACCGTTGTTCACGCCACCGGTGGAGCCATCAACGGTGAAGCCAGTGTTCAGGCTCGCACCGTCGATCGCGGCGTCACGTTCGGACACCGAGCACGAGCCGACCGGCACGTCCGTAACAGCACCGATTTCTCCGCCCTTAATGATGACCGTTCCCTTCACCTGGGCAGCACCGGTGAGCGGCGTGCAGGCGTAGTCGAAGATGAACTCCTTGTCCTTAGCCAGGGCTGCTCCGTCACCGTCCACGGTCTTGGAGATGTCGAATCCACCCTTAAGCGGCGCATACTTGTTGGTCACCGTGACCTCGGGACTCGGGGTCGCGGTTCCCACGGTCACCTGACCGGCGGTGTAAGCAGTCGCCACCGCGTAGCCCGCACGCTGCGCGCTGCCGTCAGCCTCCTTAATTGTGCAGGAGGTGCCGAAGGGAAGAGAGGGACTCGTGACAGCGGTTCCGTTGCCCGTCAGCGTCAGGCTGCCAGCCTTCTGTTCGTCGGTGAGAGCGACCGAGTTGTGCGTGCAGGTGTACTGCACGGTGAAGGTGTTGTCCGCACCGGTAAAGGTGGCACCCTGGACGACCTTCTTCACCGAGAAGGTCCCCTTGTTGAGCGTGTACGTGTTGGTCACATCGATATTGGGCAGCGCCCCCTTGGCGATGGTGACATCGGGGCTGGCGACAACGTCCAGGGTGTAGCCCTCAACGAAAGCAGTGCCATCCTGGCCCTGATCGACGCGCTCCTTGACCGTACACGAGTAGCCCACAGGGATCTCGCCAGACTTCTCCGACGCGCCCTTGCCGACGACAATGGTGCCCGTCATGGTCTTCTCACCGTCAGCCTTGCACGTGTAATCGAAGGTGTAAGTAGCAGGCGCCTTATCGCCCGCGTCACCCGCAACCCTCTTCGTCACCGAGAAACGACCCAGGTCACGCGTGTACGTGTTGGTCACATCGATGTTCGGGACCGCAGCCGGGGTGATGGTGACAGCGGCGCCCGTGGTCACGCCGATGTTCGAGACCGCAGCCGGGGTGATGGTGACAGCGGCGCCCGTGGTCACGTCCAGCGTGTAGCCCTCAACGAAAGCGGTGCCATCCTGGCCCTTATCGACGCGCTCCTTCACCGAGCACGAGTAGCCCACGGGAATGTCGCCGGATTCCTTCGTCTCGCCCTTGCCGACAACGATGGTGCCCGTAATGGTGTCCTTACCGTCAGCCTTGCACGTGTAATCGAAGGTGTAAGTATCCGGCGCCTTGTCGCCAGCATCGCCCGCAACCTTCTTCGTCACCGAGAAACGACCCGTGTCACGCGTGTAGGTGTTGGTGAAGGTGGCGGTGACCGTCGGCTCGCTACCCAGGCCGATCGTCACGGACTGGGTATCGTGGCCAGCCGGGTCGAGGGTGTAACCGTCAATGCCGGCACCTGCAGTGTCCTCAGTCACCTTGCAGGTGGTGCCGACCGGGAACTTCTCAGGGCTCGCCACGGGGGTCGCGTCACCCGGGACATCCGCGATCTGCCCGTCCTTCGTGGTGTTGTCCGGCAGGGTACAGGCGTAGCTGAAGCTGAACTTCTTCGCCGCAGCGCCCTCGGCACCGCTCGCCTTCTTAACCACCTGGAAGCCGTTGTCGGCAGCGCCCACCGTGTTAAGCAGCTCGACCTTCGTATTCACCTGATCTTCAATCGTCAGGCTCGTGGTGGCAGCGGAGCCAATGGTGAACTTCGGATCCTTCCACACGTAACCGTCAGGCAGAACGGGGTCGGCCGTCGAGGGGTCCTCATGCAGATTGGAGATCTTCGTACCCACCGGGAACGGTATCGGGAAGCCGATGGTCTGGCCTCGCGTGACCTCCATCGTGGCCCTACCAGTGCGATTGTCAGCGTTGAGCGTATTGGCAGGCGGCGTCCAGTTCGGGTAGTCGGCCGCGGTGGTTCCCGCAGGAAGCTCGTAGTCGAAGGAGACCGTGAAGGTCACTCCACCAGCCACCTGATTGGCGTAGTCCGAGCCAATCTTCTTGGTGATGCTGAAAGTGCCCTCACCTTGACGCATCGAGACCTCGATGGATGCCGCTTCAACGAAGCTCGTGGTACTTGTCTTTTTAATTTTGGTTCCGTCAACCGAAACAGTGTTGGTGTAGTCGGTTCCCGGAAGAGCCTTCCCGTCGCCGGTGAAGACAGTCCTGTAGGAGAGAGAGTAGTTGGTCTTGTCCTTGAAAGGCCCCTTCGCCACGAAGGTGATCGGAGTCGTTCCGTCGGGCGCCATCTCCCCGCACTCGCCGGTGACTTCAAAGCTCCCGTGACCAGGCGTAGTCGTCGGCCCCGTCTCCGTTCCCTTGTCGAGGAGGACTGACTGCGAAGGGTTCTCTTCGGAGTCGCCCGCGCTGAGGTAGATCAACTTCAGCGGGCAAGACATGCCCGCACCGAGCGTGTCCTTGAAGGTGATGGTCTGTACCGTCTGGCCGTCGAAAGTCACGCCGAGCGCTTCCTGGAACCGGGGCCCACCGAACATGAAGTACCACACCGCCTCCGTGTCCCCTTCCCTCATGAAGCCGTTGTAGCCCTTGACGAGGTACATATTCGGACGGTAAACAGCACCGGGGGGCTTCTGGATGCCCCCTTCTCCGGGGAGGTCAACCTGGACAGTCTTATCAGCGTTGATGACGAAAGGTAGCTCTTCCAGTGTCGTCGAAGTCTTGACGTCGAGTTGGTACCTGCCCGTCCCCTGAATGTCCTTCTTTCCAGCCTGGACCAGCGAGTCAATCGTGCCACCGAACGTACAGGTAGCTGTATCGTTAGTGAAGGTGCAAGCCCCGATACGATGCTTCTTTAGCGGCCGTCCATTGGAATCCTTCTCCGTATACTCCATGGTCCGTTCGATGGTCGAGTGGAACTTAAACTCTGGAGGCAGGGTGATCGTGAAGGAGTCACCCGTCTTCACTTGCGCCTTCGACGCATCCCACTCAAACTTGAGCAAAGCGAGACCATTAGTGACATTGAGCGCGCCGTCCTGCTCCTCTTCAGTGGAGTTGATCTTGGTGAGGCTCAGATTGGTGATCTCGATCTGGGGGTTAACAGCGGCTGCAGTCGGCGCAGCAAGCCCTTGGACCACGATACCCAGGGCCGCCAGGAGCGCCACGGCAACACCGGCCACTCTCGATCTCACCGCCCTGGATAACAGGCTCCTGATAGACGTCTGCATGCTTTCACCTTTCGCTTTCATCAGACGGAATCGGGACACGTCGAATGCGGGACGCATGCGAGTATCCAGTCTTCATGCAAATTTACAAAGAAACCCTACTACGGCTACTGGTCAAATTTCAAGCATTCTACAACACGGGAATGTGCGAGAGGTCTCAGGTACACCCATCCTGGGCGGCGCACGAACGCGAGGACGCTAGATCTCCAACCCGCTAATATCCGTCGATTTAGTGCAGTCACAGGCAGCTGACTATCACGCTCACCACATCCTGCCACCCCCGCCTCCCTCGTCGCGGCACATTCTGACCAGCAGAACAGGTCGCAGGGGAGGGATCGTTTTACCCTCTGCCGCGACGTGAAAGTATCGACGCGTGATGCCCAACACCACCGTGACTGGTGGGGCTGATGCGCCTATTGATGACCGTGGGGCAGCCTTCGCGATGCGCACGGAACACTCCTCGGTGATGACACCGTAGAGGCAGCCGTAGTTGACCGAGAGCTCCTGAGTCACAGAGGTGTCGGTGCGCTTGGCGTCCGCCGGAGGCGTCGCCGGGCAGTTGGCCGTCGGGATGGAGTTGAAGTTATCCGGGGTCAGGAAGTTCGTTGCGTTCGTCGCAGGGGTAAAGCCCCACAGCTGCAGACGGTAGGTGCGACCGTTCTTCGTGAAGGTGCGATCACAGGTCGTCTTCTGCAGCTTCACCGAGTCCCAGACGTAGAGGTTCTCGTTGACGTTGCCCTTCGCGCCGGGCCACTCGGTGGGAGTCACCCTCTTAGCGGTGACGTGGCTGTACGGCTGCTCCGCCCCCTTGTTGTAGTACTGGCCGTACAGGTCGTAGTCGCCGTTGCCCTCGCCGACGTACTTGACACAGTAGTAGCGTCCGGAGCGAGACTCGGGCTTGTTGACGTAACCCTGCGAGGGGTCGGCCGAGTTAGCCAGCTCGGGCTCGTAGGCCGTGCCGATGATAGGCCGTGCCGATGAACTGCCGTTCACCATTTGCGGTGATCCACTTCGGGGTACCGTAGTAGATCCCCCGGTCCATGACAGCGTCGCGCAGGTACTGAACGCCAGACTCGGGGATTGCAGGTTCTGTCGAAGACTTACCGTTGATGCCGATGTCAGTGCGGCAGGTGCCCGTCCTAGCAATACCGGGGTGCTTGATGTAGGCACCACCCTTGCAGTAGATGATCGTCGAGGACAGGGTGTTGAAGGTTTCGTGGTTGATGAAGGGGAAAGCCTTAGCCAGGTCACCGGGAATCAGATCGGTGAACTGAAGGTTCAGGCTCGAGACCAGGTAGGGCTGACCGAGGCCACCGGGAGCAGCCGCCTGCTGAATCGGCACGTTGTTGTGGCGGATCGCGCCTAGCAGGAAGGTCTCGCCCGGCTGGACGGTACCCGGGTTGTTGGGCTTGAAGCCGATGGCGCTCTGGCCGTTCACCCAGATCTTGTTGGCATCCCCAGACCACTGGTCATAGTGCGACTGCATCCACTTCTTACTGGCTTCAGAGTCGCCGGGACCAGTATTTTTCTTTTGGCCATCCCACTTCCACGGCGCACCGCGGGCGATGTAGGTCCACGCGTCATTATTCTTCGCGTACTCGCCACCCAGCCACGTCATCATCGGGCTCTGTCCCGTTGTCACGCGATTCTCACTCATGCCTCTGACAATGCCGTAGCGGATGCTGTCGTTCAGGTTTGCGCCGGTCGGGTTCTCACGGGTATGCCCCTGACCCATGGACGCATAGACATTACCAACGTCGATGCCGGTGGCGGCGGGCTCCTGGGCTGCCTCGGGAGCGGCGACCTGGAAGACGACCAGCGTACCGGTGGCGATGACCACGACGGCCAGGGCGGGCCTCGAGATCAGCCACTCCGAGCGCAGCTCGCGTGTGGCTTTTCGAGCGGGCGGGCCGCCTCCCACGGGCGCACAGAGCAGCCACACCAAGACACGCCATCACAACAGGCAGCGCCCCAGCCGACTGCTGCACAATAGTCCCCATGGATCTTCGCCCCGTCGCCCTCGGCGCATCTGTGACGACGTACGACCCGTCGCGCCCCACGCCCGCAGCTATCGTCTCGGGCGAGGTAGCCGCGCACGATGCGCCGCACCCGCTGTCGGTCTTCGACATGTTCCGTATTGGTATCGGGCCGTCCTCGTCGCACACGGTGGGTCCGATGCGCGCGGGCCTGGCGTTCACGACGGAGCTGACGACGCTGAAGCCGCCGTCGCACATCACGATTGACCTGTTCGGGTCGCTGGGCGCAACGGGCCGCGGCCACTCGACGGACCGCGCGGTCCTCCTCGGCCTGGCGGGCTACGACCCGGAGACGGTGGACATCGAGACGGTGGAGTCCATCCTGCCGACCCTGGCCTCGTCGGGGACGCTGACGCTGCCCAGCGGCACGCAGGTGCCCCTCAACATCGCCGAGGACGTGCGTTTCGCGGCGCGCACGATCCTGCCCTATCACGTGAACGCGCTGACGATCACGGCCTCCGACGAGGACGGCGCCGTCATCCTGGAGCGCACCTATTATTCGGTGGGCGGCGGCTTCGTCATGATTCAGACGAATGACGACCCATACAACCCGGAGGTTTCCTCGCTCGCGACGAGCCAGACGGGCGTGGGCATCGACGTTCCCGCGCCGCACCCCTTTGCGTCGGGCGCACAGTTGCTCGCCGCGTGTGACGTGTCCGGCCTCAGCATCGCGGAGCTCGTGCGCATGAACGAGGAGGCGGTGCGTCCCCGCGAGACCGTCAACGCCTACCTGGATCGCATCGCCGACACGATGTTCGACTGCGTGGACGCGGGCACATCGGCGGCGGGCATCCTGCCGGGTGGCTTGGATATTCCGCGCCGCGCCCGTGCGCTCGCCGGCCAGCTCGCGGAGCGCCTGACGGGCTTCCCCTCTTCTTCGTCGGACGAGGCCGGGGCCCCCTCGGGCGCATCTCCCGCGGACGGTGTGCGCTCCCCCGGTGCGCGCGCCTGGGTGTCGACCGTGGCCGACCCGATGCGTGCGATGGACTGGGTGAACCTCTTTGCCCTGGCCGTCAACGAGGAGAACGCAGCGGGCCACCGCGTCGTGACGGCGCCGACGAACGGTGCGGCCGGCGTCATCCCCGCAGTCCTGGGCTACCTGGTGACGCACTGCCCGGAGACGGGTTCGACGCCCGGCGTTGCGGCGGGCCCTGCGACGGGGGACGGTGCGGTCACCCCGCTGGCGCACATCCGCATGACGACGGACAATTCCTCGGAGGACATCACCGACGATCCCGCATCGCCCGAGGCCTGCGCGGCCCGCCGACGCGCCCTCGTACACGACTTCCTACTGACCGCGACGGCGATCGGTGCTCTCATTAAGACGAACGCGTCCATCGCGGGCGCGGAGGTCGGCTGCCAGGGCGAGGTCGGGTCGGCCTCGGCGATGGCGGCCGCCGGCCTGGCGCAGGCCCTCGGTGGTAGCCCGCAGCAGGTGGAGAACGCGGCGGAGATCGCGATGGAGCACTCGCTGGGGCTCACGTGCGACCCGGTGGCGGGCCTCGTGCAGGTGCCGTGCATCGAGCGCAACGCGATCGCGGCCGTCAAGGCGATCAACGCGGCACGCATGGCCCTGTGGGGCGACGGCCGTCACACGGTGAGCCTGGACGTGGTCATCGAGACGATGCGCCAGACCGGCAACGACATGCTCTCGAAGTACAAGGAGACGTCCGAGGGCGGCCTGGCCGTCAACGTCGTGGAGTGCTGATCGGCCTTTCCTCGTGCTGACTCCGGGTCCTTGCCGTGGTGCGGGCTTTAGCAGCGCATTGAAGGGTCGAGAATGCCTGTAGATGGGTCCGGCCGCCAGGCCCACGGCGCGACAAAACTCGCCCAACACGGCCCCTCCGGCGGCATTTCCGCGAAAAAACTCGCCCAGCACGGCGCAAAAACGCCGAATTTGGGGTGTTTTGAGTGCGCAGGGCGAACTTTTTCGCGCTCGCACCCATACCAGGCCGAGCAGGGCGAAAAATTCCGCGCACAGCACGCGATAACACGGCGACATTGAAACCAACAACACCACGGCTCATCCACAACAAGGGACCACTGAAACCGGCATCGCCTCTGCGCCCGAAAACTGCACCAAAAACACCCATTTCTCACCCGCAAAGGCGATAACGGTTTCAATCCCACACAGCACCACACGCCAATGGGCGGGGTGCCGTGGGGATAAACCCACAGAACCCCGCCCATTAACATCCTGTCTTTCGACCAGTGGCGATCACTCCGTGGCCAGCGCCTCCGACGGGCTGACCTTGGCGGCCCGGCGGCCGGGCAGCCAGGACGCGATCAGAGCGGACACAATGGCCACGACGCACACGCCGACCAACTGCAGCCACGGCACGCTCAGCACCGGGGTAGCCCCCTCAATGGGCAGGCTCATGACGCCGACCCATCCGAAGGCGACGCCCATGCCGACGCCGATCAGCGCACCTGTCATTGACAGGAACAGCGCCTCGAGGGCGAGGAGGCTCTTCATCTGTCGTCGCGTCAGGCCGAGGGCCCGCAGCAGCCCGTTTTCGCGGGTGCGTTCGGCGACCGACAGGGACAGCGTGTTGGCCACGCCCACCAGGGACACCAGGACGGACACGCCGAGCAGTCCGACGAGGACGAGCATGAGCTGGTCGATGATCTTCGTGTACATCTGGCGCTCCAGAGCGGATCCGTTGACGCTCAGGTGCGAGTCCTTGAGCAGCGCGGCCTGGACGGTCTCGGCGTCGGCCCCGTCGGCCATCTTGATGATGATCGCCTGACGTTCAAGCGACGTCGCGATGGACCGAAGGGTCTTCTCGGAGACCTGAGCCTCGCCGACGCTACCGTTCTTGTCGTAGGTGGCGCTCAGGTCCACGCACGTGTCGGCGCATAGGCGTAGCATCTGCCCGGCCAGGGCCTCGTCGCCGACGCGCACCTGGTTATCGCCCAGCTGGGTGACGGTCGAGTGGGTGACTCCCGTGTAGTCGGGTTCTCCGGTGATCATGACCGACGAGGCCTGGGCCTCGTCCTCCGCCCCGGTTCCCTCACCGGGAGCGTAGGCGGGCGCGCCCGAGGTGGTCGTCAGGGTGCCGGGGGCGGCGTACTGGGCGACGGTGGCGGCGACGCCGTCGGTGGCCGCGATGGCGGCCTGCTGGTCGTCGGTGATCGCCCCGGTGGTGGAGGTGGCCATGAGGTCGAAGGGGCGGGCGTCGTTCACGGCGTTGGTCAGGGTGGTGCGCACGGATGCGGCGCCGACGATGATGGTGACGACGAGTGTCACGCCGATGATGATCGCGGTGCCGGTCGCGGAGGTGCGGCCGGGGTTGCGAATGGTGTTCTCGCGGGCCATGGCGGACAGGGTGCCGGGGAAGGCCGCGCCGAACGCGCGGGTGAGGGCGGGCAGCAGCACGGAGGCGACGAGCAGCGTGCCGAGGAGCGCCAGGAGCGACCCACCGAAAGCACCGAGGAACTTCGTGCCACCGCTATCCGAGCGCCATGCGAGGGCCACAGCTCCGCACCCGGCCACCGCGATGAGCGCGCCGATGATGAAGCGGACGGTGTGCTTCTTCCGGGAGGCGGCCCCGGCCTCGTTCACGGGGGCGAGGGCGGCGACGGGCGCGACGCGGGAGGCCGCGCGGGCGGGGAAGATACCGACCAGGGTCGTGAACAGGGTGGCACCCAGCCACGTGAGGCCCAGCTGCCAGAGGGAGGCGCCCGCCAGCGCCGCGCCGACGCTAGAGGCCAGGCCGGTGCCCGCCTCCGCGAGCGCGCCAATCAGCCAGCCGAGCGCGATGCCAATCGCGGACGAGATCGCTCCGATCGCGAGGGCCTCGCGAGTCACGAGCGAGCGGACCTGTCGCCTGGTTGCTCCCAGCGTGCGCAGCAGCGCCAGTTCGCGGGTGCGCTGCGTGAGAACGACGCGGAATGTCGAGGAGACGACGATAGAGGCCACGAGTGCCGCGATCGCCGGGAAGATCAGCATGATTCCCATCGTCATGCTGGCTCCCAGGCGCGCCTGCTCGAGGTCGTCCTGGATTGCCTTGTGCGCGCTGGTAACGGTCACGCCCGAGATGCCGCTGAGCGCGGAGTTTGCTCTCGCCACCCATTCGTCCTGGGTGGCGCTGGGAGGGTTTGCGTTGCTGTCCGTATCCGCTCCGGAAGTCGCGACGATGAACTGCCCGGACGCGCTGGTGCCGAAGATCGCGGAGAATCCTCCGTCGGTCACGTAGCTGGCGGGCACACCCATGCTGATGGTGTTCGAGCGTGTGGTGCCCACGATGGTGAGGGTGCGGTAGCCGCCCTCGCCGAATCCGGCGCGCACGCGGACAGTGTCGCCGACCTTCAGGGAGAGGGTCGAGGCCGTGTGCTCGGGGATGGTGATCTGGTCGTCCGCGGTCGGGGCGGTTCCTGAGCTCAGGTCGAGGCCGGCGAAGGGCTTGGGGGCCAGCGGCGAGACGTAGAGTCGGCCGCGCGTCGCGTCGGTCTGGGCGTCGGCGGGCCACTGGGCCATGTGCTTGATGGCGGTGACACCGCTGGTTGCGCTCAGGGTTCTTTCGGCGCCCTCGATGGCGCCCTCGGACGCGTCCTTGTCCTGGGAGACGACGATCGTACCGCCTCGGTACTGGCTGTAGACGCTGGAGGTCAGGCCCGAGGTCATCGCCGTCATGACGATGAGGGTGATGACGATGAAGGCCGTGGAGATAGCGACGGCCAAGCCTGTGGAAATGTAGCGGCGGCCGTGGGAGCGCAGGTTGGCGCTCAGGAGGGAGTTTGTTGCAGACATGAGGTGAGCCTTGGGGTGTGGGCGCGCGTTCAGCGCAGCGCCGCGGTCAGGTTGTCGGCGGTGATGTCGCGCAGGTCGGAGACGATGCGGCCGTCTCGGCACACGAGGACGCGGTCCGCGTAGGCGGCGGTGGCGGTGTCGTGGGTGACCATGATGACGCTCTGTCCGAGTTCGTCGACAGCGCGGCGCAGCAGGTCCATGACCTCGTCGGTGGAGTGGGAGTCGAGGTTACCGGTGGGCTCGTCGGCGACGATGACGGCGGGGCGGCTCATGAGGGCGCGAGCGACGGCAACGCGCTGCTGCTGGCCGCCGGACATTTCGGAGGGGCGGTGGCTCAGGCGATCCGAGATGCCCAGTGAGCTAACGATGAGGTCGAACCATTCCTTCTCGGGGGTGGCCCCGGCCAGGCGCATGGGCAGGAGGATGTTGGCGCGCGCATCCAGGGTGGGTACCAGGTTGAAGGACTGGAACACGAAGCCGATGCGGTCTCGGCGCAGCTTGGTCAGCGCGGTGTCTTTGAGGGCGGTGATGTCGGTGTCTTCGACGAAGACCTGCCCGGAGGTGGGGGCGTCGAGGCCGGCGAGGATGTGCATCATCGTGGACTTGCCGGAGCCGGAGGGACCCATGATGGCGGTGAATTCGCCGGCGCCGAAGCCGACGCTCACGTCGTCGAGGGCGCGCACTTGGGCGTCGCCGCTTCCGTAGATCTTGGAGACGCCCTGGAGTCGGACGATGGACGAGGCCAGGGCCCCTTGGTCGGCCGCGGGGGCCTGCGCGATTGTTGTGTTCGTGTTCATGCATCCATCGTGCGCCTGCGGCGTGCATCACCGCTACGGAGGTTTCCCCTGATTCATCCCCGAGACCACCCGGGGTCGTCTCGGGGATTGCCCCGCGCTGTGTCTCGGTGCCCGTCTCCAAAACTCGCACGTAATTCGATTACTTAAACATTCAATAAAGCCCAGAAACATTGCAATGCCAACGATGCCAATTCAAATCCTGAAATAGTCACAGGGGAATTACGTGCGAAATTGCTGGGCGCACAATAGCCACGTTGGCCTGGCTGCGGTGACCGCGGGCGGCAGGGCCCTCCGGCGCCCGGAACACCCGTGGGGTCTGAAGCGACTACGACTCGGAGACCTCGCGCGGCTCGCGCAGGGACAGGCCCCGGTAGCGGTTGATGGCCGCACCCACGTCGATGAGGCGCGGGCGTGCTAGGAACGCCGGGTAGGAGCGGCCACCAAACTTACAGACGGCGTCCAGGCCTTCGGAGGCGAGGCGCCGGCCGAGCTTGGCCATGAGGTCGGGCATGGACTGCTTGCCAGCCATCTCCTCGAGGACGCCGCGCACGCACCAGGCGATGGCCTCGGCCTGCCCGGGGTCGACGACTGCGGCGACGTCGGAAATGTCGATGGTCGAACGGTCGATGGTCAGCACGGACGTGCCCGAGGCCTTGGTGCGCGGGCGGTCCACGCGGGCCTTTGCAGCGGGCACGCGGGGGGCCGCCTCCCAGCTGGTGGGGGCGTCGGTGCGGGGGCGCGGCAGGTTGGCCACGACCGAGCGCGCGCGGGAGGTGACGTCGAGGCAGTGGTAGTTGTCCATCATGAGGACCCGGTCGGCGGCGTCGAGGAACGCGCCGGAGCCGCCGACGACCATGATGAGGGAGACCCCGGCCTCGGTGAGGGAGGTGACGCGGTCGACGAGGGGCGTAATGGGTTCCTTCTCGGCGGCGACGAGGTCGCGCATGCGGGTGTCGCGGATGAGAAGGTTGGTGGCGGAGGTGTCCTCGTCGATGAGGAGGGTGCGCGCGCCCAGCTCGAGGGATTCGATGATGGAGGCGGCCTGCGAAGTGGAGCCGGAGGCGTTCTCGGTGGAAAACGACGTGGTGTCGGCGCCGCCGGGCAGGTGGGTGATGAACGGTGAGATGTCGACGCCGGTGACGGCTCGCCCGTCGGCGGCGCGCACCTTCGTGGCGGTGGGGTCGGTGGCGACGAGCTCGCGGCCGTCACCGGGGATGTGCGCGTAGACGCCCTGGGCGATGGCCTCGAGGAGCGTGGATTTGCCGTGGTAGCCGCCGCCGACGATGAGGGTGAGGCCCGGGGGGATCGCCATGCCACTCACCTCACCGGCGTGCGGCAGGGTGACGGTGGCGTGCAGGGACTCGGGGGCACTGAAGGCGACGACGCCGTCGCCCGTCAGGGGCGTTTCGGAGATGCCGGAGCGGCGCGCCAGCAGGGCGTCGTCGGCGACGAAGGACACCCACCCGCGTTCGTCGAGGATCCCCTGGAGGGCGCGGTAATCCTCGTAGGCGGCGACATGGCCGAGGAGGCGCGAGCGCTTGCGGGTCGTGTCCGGGTCCTCGGACACGAAGTCGAAGCAGTCCATGACGATGTTGGGCACGTCCACGTCGAAGAGGCGGGCGGCGCTCTTGCCGAGGATCGTGCGGCCTCGCGCGGGGAGCTTGACCTGGAAGCGCACCTCGACGCGGTCGGGCAGGACGGTCGCGTAGGAGCGCTGGAGGATGAGGGCGCCGGCGCGGGCGATCGACACGTCGCGCGCTCCCCGGGCGCGGATGGCCTCGTCGAAGGAGCGGGCGATAAAGTCCGCGGCGGCCAGGCGCGCGTCGGACGAGGCCAGGGCGGCCTCGGGCAGTCCCATCGCCTCGGGCGTCGACCAGGCGCGCAGGGACGAGGGCGGGGCGTAGGGGTCGGCCTGCACGTGATCGATCGCGAGGGTGAAGTCCCCGTAATCCCAGGCGCCCAGGGCGTTCTTGTAGAAGCCGTAGGGGCGTCCATCCGCGTATCGCAGCTGGTCGAGGAGGTCAGCGTCGGTTCCGGACGTCGAGCGCGAGGGGGCTTCGTATCGGGGAGTCATACCCTCAAGAATACAGGTGGAGCCTGCGGGAACGGCATCACCGTTCCTACAGGCTCCCGTGTGTGAGGAGTCAGCACTGTCGAGCGAATCTCACGGTGGCGTCAGTCGAGGAGAGCGACGATAACCGCGAGAATGAAGAAGAAGGCCTGGATGGACACCATGATGATCGAGACGATCTTCGCGGCCTTCGCCAAGCTAAGAATGTTCTGCGGCGCGCCCTGCTTCTTCGCGTTGGAGTCGATGATGAAGGACCAGATCACCGACGGGATCGACAGGAGCAACCACAAGAAGAACCAGCTGATCACTGACACAACGATCGCGATGATCGCTTGGGTACGCAAACTGTCGAACTGCGCGGATGCGGGCGAGGTGTACATCGGCTGGCCGTACACGGGCTGGCCGTATGCCGGCTGGCCGTATGCCGGCTGACCGTATGCCGGCTGGCCGTATGCCGGCTGGCCGTATGCCGGCTGGCCGTATGCCGGCTGACCGTATGCCGGCTGGCCGT
>ERZ773079.1115-NODE-1115-length-16592-cov-24.159521_pt1 | contig 16592 bp, 15 predicted proteins | sample MGYA00511355_ERZ773079 | MGnify/ENA primary metagenome ERZ773079 (study PRJEB29015, sample SAMEA2737979) | human oral metagenome | biome: human oral; feature: human-associated habitat; material: dental | place: China | collected 2117 ... | reverse complement strand
GGCTGCGCACCATCGGCATCTATTCGCACGAGGACCGTTTTGCGCTGCACACCTCCGTTTTCCTATACCAACATAAACACACAAAAATCCCCCTCCCGCAGGAGGGGGATTTTTCATGCGGCGGTCTGCCGCTGCGCGTTCTGTCGATCAGAAGAAGAACTCGACCGAGCCGTAGACCTTCTGAACCTTGTCGCCCACTGCATGCTCAATCAAGCGCCCCTTGTAGTACTTGGCCGTGAGAACGACATTCTTGAAGGGTGCATAGGTCGCACCGACCTCAACGCCCTTCGTATGGAAGAGTGCGCCGTCCTCCGTCGGTGCAATGGATGCATTGCCGAGGTAGCGATACGAAAGATATGCGCCCCAGGACCCCTTGTCCTCCGGATCAGCTCCCTTATATGCATAGGTAGCCTGATAGGATTTCTTCAGTTTGCTGTGCGTTGCATCAACCGCATTGTTGCGCGCGTATGCAGCAGACAAGACGTTGTTCTTGTCGAAGCGGTAACCGAGGTTGGTCCCCCAGATCCCCATGCGGTTTTTGTTTGCTTTCAGATTGAAGGGACCGGAACCGGCAGCGGCGCTGAAGAGATCCTGCGAACCGAAGTTGTAGTAGCCAAGGCCCGCCACGAGTTTGTCATTATCATACTGGACAGCGTAGCTCTGGAAATTCGCCCTATCCGTAAATTCATCCTCAGCAGGCAGCGAGTGGGGCCAAGCCAGGTTTGCATGATCCTTTACGCGGCCGGCCTGGATAATCGCCTTGAGATCCTTGCCATAGCTAACCTGTGCGCCCGAGAAGTCACCATCATAGATGACCGCGCCCGGCGCCTGGTAGTCGCCCTCCGGGGAAAGAAGCTCAATCTTGCCGAGACGAACCTGGAACTTGTCATAGTCGCCCTGTACATAGGCACGTTTCAGCGTGAGGCGATCCTCATCATGGTCGTTGCCTGCACCGCGGTCGTCCTGCATATTGATTGAGGCGTCGAGACGGGCAACGGCATGCCAGTGATTGTTGATCTCTGCCGTCGGCTCGAGACGGAGCTTGAGATTGTTGTCGTTGTCCTTCGGCACGCTCTCCCAACGCTCACTCGTATACTCGTACTGAACCTTGCCGTTCCACTTCACCATGTCAGCGTTGCGCTCGAGGTTCGAGACACGGACGCCGAGATTGTTGAGCTCGTCAGCAAACTCTGCGGCAAGGCGGTCAACGAGCGCACGGTCCGAGGCGGACATATCGCCCTTTGCCATCGCCTTTGCCACCATCTGCGCCATCTCATAACGCGTGATGTTGCGGTCGCCGCGGTACGTGCCGTCGCCGTAGCCCTCAACAACACCGTCGGCAGCGAGCTGCGAGACAGCGTCATACGCCCAGTGGTCACGGGGCACATCGGAGAACGGGTTCGCTGCTGCGAACGTCGTGGATGCTGCGCCGACAACAATGGCCGTCGCAAGTGCAGACACGAGAGTCTTCTTCATAAGAAACTCCTCCTTCGGTAAATAGTTTTACGCTCTTCCGTCAGAGGAATGCATGCGAAAGTGTCCATGTTTCCTCATTGCTCTGCATTCTCCTATACGGAACATGCTCATTTTAACATTACTGAGAGAAAATTACAATAGGACAAATGAATTATATTTTCAATCCCATGTGCACTGCACAAAAGAATCCCTCTCCCGCGGGGGAGAGGGATTCTTTCATTCATGCAGCACAGCCGCACAATGGGTTCATCTTAGAACAGGAACTCAACACGTCCGAACACATGGCTGACACGCTTGTGATCATACGCTGCGTTCGCGGGGATAATCGACCGACCCTTGAAGTACTTCGCGGAAAGGACGATGTTCTTTGCCACGGCATAGTTTGCGCCGACCTCAACGCCCTTCGTGCGGAGGAGTGCACCATCCTCTGTCGGAGCGACCGATGCATTGCCGAGGTAACGGTAGGAGAGATATGCGCCCCACGAACCCTTGTCCGCAGGATTTGCTCCCTTGTAGCCATACGTAACCTGATAGGACTTGTTCAGGCGCTTATGCGTAGCAAGGATGTTCGAAGCATGCGCATACGCACCGGAGAGAACGCTGTTCTTGTCGAAGCGATAGCCGAGGTTGCCGCTCCAGATGCTCATGGTCTTCTGACCCGCGCGGAGGTTGAAATCAGCCGTCGCATCATCGGAATTGAAGCGGTAGTAGCCAAGACCTGCTGCGAGGCTGTTCTTGTCATACTGCGCTGCAATGCCGTAGAAGTTCGCCGTATCATCGAAGTCCGTATTCAGTGTCGTACCAGGTGCCGTGTCAAGACGGTTCGTTGCGGCATGATCGCGGACACGTCCTGCCTGGAGAATCCCCTTGAGATCCTTACCAAAGCTGACCTGTGCGCCCGAGAAGTTGCCATCATAGACGATCGCGCCCGGTGCCTGATAGTTGCCCTCCGGCGTGAGGAGATCCATTTTGCCGAGCTTCACCTGGAAGTTCGTGTAGTCGCCCTGTGCATAGGCACGCTTCAGCGTGACCTTGTCCTTGTCATGGTTTGTGCCTGTGCCGCGGTCATCTCTCAGGCTGGTCGTCGCATCGAGACGTGCCTTGACATGCCAATGATCATTGACCTCAGCCGTCGGATCGAGACGGAAGAGAACAACGCCATTATCGCGGTCACGATGCAAGTTCTCGCGGCGAATGTTCTCATAGGTGTAACGGAGTTTGCCGTTCCACTTCACCATGTCAGCGTTGCGCTCGAGGTTCGAGACGCGGACGCCGAGGTTGTTGAGTTCATCCGCGAACTCAGCAGCAAGGCGGTCAACGAGAGCACGGTCCGATGCAGAGAGATCGCCCTTTGCCATCGCCTTTGCGACCATCTGTGCCATCTCGTAGCGCGTGATGTTGCGGTCGCCGCGGAACGTGCCGTCGCCGTAGCCCTCGATCACGCCGTCCGAGGCGAGCTGGGTTACAGCGTCGTATGCCCAGTGATCGCGCGGCACGTCGCTGAACGGATTTGCCGCAGCGAACGTCGTTCCTGCAGCTCCGATGACGAATGCCGCCGCGAGCGCAGATACGAGAGTTTTCTTCATGGGGAAGCCCCTCCTTTTGAAATCTGCAGGAATGGACATGTCCCGTCCGCCTCTGTTTCCAATGCAGCATTGTGTCCGCGGTGTACGAGCACACATCCGCTCCCTGCGTTAATAATGAATGTATCATCATTATATATAAGTAAAAATCATTGTCAAGCAGAAACTTCCGAAAATAGAGAAATTAATGAGCGCGTCGGAATATATTTGTGCTTCTTACAAAAGAAGGGGCTCTGTGCTATAATGGAGAAAAGAATTTTCGGATTGAATTGATCGGGAGGAAAGCATCATGAATGAATCGATCAAAGCAGTAGAGAAGCTGCATCCCGAGACCGCGTTATCCGATGTCTCTGCATTCGGTAAGGAGACCGCCGCGCGTGCGGCAGAGTTCCATCGGGGAATTCCGGGGTATGAGCCGACCCCGCTCGCAGATCTCGTGCGGCTTTCGGCAGCGCTTGGCATCGGGCGGCTTGCGGTAAAGGATGAGAGCAAGCGCTTTGGCCTCAATGCGTTCAAGGCCCTCGGGGCGAGTTATGCCGTGGCGCGTTATCTCGCGCAGTATCTGGGTCTGCCCGAGAGCGAGATGACCTATGAGAACCTGCAGAAGCCGGCGTACCGCGAGCGTCTCCGCAATGTCATCCTCGTCACGGCGACGGACGGCAATCACGGGCGCGGCGTTGCATGGGCGGCGAAGCTGTTCGGTCTCTTTGCACACGTTTTTATGCCCAAGGGCGGCTCGCCCGAGCGCCTCGCGAACATTCGCGGCCTCGGCGCAGAGGCCGCGTTCACGACATACAACTACGATGATACGGTGCGCCATGCGGCGACGATGGCAAAGGAGCAGGGCTGGGTGCTGATGCAGGACACGGCGTTCGACGGCTACACGGAGATCCCGCTCTGGATCATGCAGGGATATACGACGCTCGCCGCGGAAGCGACGGAGGAATACGGAGAGCTCCCGACACACATCTTCCTGCAGGCGGGCGTCGGCTCTCTGCCGGGCGCGATCACGGGATATTTTGCGGCGCATTATGGAGCGCAGCGTCCCGTCATCACGATCGTCGAGCCGAACCGCGCGGACTGCCTCTACCGTACCGCCGCCGCGAACGACGGCGCGCCGCATATCGTGACGGGCGAGATCAACTCGATCATGGCGGGGCTCTCCTGCGGCGAGCCGAATCCGCTTGCATGGGATATTTTGAAGGACTATGCCGATCACTTTGTCTCCGTGCCCGAGTGGGTCGCGGCGAAGGGCATGCGCATCCTCGGCAGCCCGACAGGCGATGATCCGCGCGTTGTCTCGGGCGAGAGCGGTGCCGTCACTACGGGGCTCGTTGCCGAGCTCATGCAGAACCGCAGCCTCGACTACCTGCGCGACCGCATCGGCCTGAACAAGGACGCGCGCATCCTCTGCATCTCCACCGAGGGCGACACGGACCGCGCGAACTACCGCCGCGTTGTATGGGACGGCCTGTATCCGAGTTTTTGAGAGAAAAATATTGCAGAACAAAGGGCCTTTGTACCAAGATTTGTTTTGTACAACGTCCTTTTCGCTGTTTGGAGGTGTCGAGATGAATGAAAATGAGCGGTACATGCGGAGCGTGGCGGTACGGGACGTGCCGTGGCACAGGCTGACGACGCCCTACGGCAGGGCATCGGAGTTCCCGCGCTTCTTTGCCGTACTGGAGACGATGCACGATCGCGCGGCGGCGGATGAGGCCCTGTATGAGCTGACCATCCACACGGAGCATCAAAGCACGCTCTGGCATGCGACGCCCTTTGCGATGATTTTTCTCACGCGGATCTTTCGGCGCGCGCTTGAGGAGCAGGAGCACAACGCGACGGCGCGGGACATTGCGGCGCAGCTGCTGGAGCACTTCCTGCTGATCGCTGAATGCGTCCATGACGGCAGCGAAATGGCGCACGCAGATCCGCTGCCGTACTTTTCCGATCTCCTCCGCGAGGAATATCTGTGGTCGAAGGTGTACGATGAGGATGCGGATGAACGGCGCTGGGAGGACGACGACGTTTTCCCCGACGACCTCTTTTACAGCTTTTATTACTATTCTTATCAGGCGCTCCTGTCCTGTCGGAGCGTACTCGGACAGGCGGAGGGATCGCCGCTCGGCGCGCGGGCAGCGCAGCTGGAGGAGATGCTACGGAGGCGCTGAGATAAACGCACGCTTTGCAGCAAGAACAACCCGCCGAATGGCGGGCTTTTTTTCTTATGAAACGGCTCCAGTGGAGCAATCAAAACCCCCGAGGAAATCCTCGGGGGTTTGATTGTATTCTGCTCAGTGACGCAGCCGTGAGAGCCGCTCACCGGCATTCTGCTGCGGCAATGCCGGCTTGTTATTTCTTCTTGTCCAGATCGCCGAGGTCGAGGTTCTGTGAGGAACGCACGAGATCGTTGAAGTCGTCGATGACCTCGTTGGCATCCTCTGTGCCTGCGACATAGCTGCGGAACGTGCCGATGAAGCGGTTGAGGTTGGACTTGTAGGAGCCGAGCGCCGGCACATCCGGCACTTTGGCCGCGAGGTCGTTGATCTCTGCGATCTTTGCCTCGGCGGCAGCCTTGTCGACGGCATCACTGTCCATCATATCCGCGAGCTCGCGCGTCTTGATGCTCAGCTCGATGAAGTTGGCGGCGTTCGTGCGGCCCTCCTTGCGCATGTCCTCGAGCTGGGCGAGGCGCACTTCCTTGAACCGTTCCGTGACGACGGCGTCGAACTTGTCATACGCCGGTTCGAACTTGTCATAGAGAGGGAGGAACTGCGCCGTCATCTTCGCAGCCTCTGCGTAGTCGTCCGCCAGGTAGCCCTTGGACGAATAGTAGCTGTCCATCTTGTCCGCGAGCGGGGCGAGGTCGTTTAGGATCGCGAGCACGGCATCCGCCTCCGCGTCGATGTCCTTGAAGACGCCTGCGGTCTGCGGATTCGCACGCGCCTCTTCGAGATCTTTCTTCAGATCGGAGAAATGCGGGAGCGCGATGCTGGTCTGGCGTTCGCCGCTGCGCAGCTTCTCGAGCGAGGGGGCGATGGCGAAATCGAAGGTGACGATGATGTGATTGTACTTGTTGGTTGCGTCGAGATAGGGGGCGATGGCGTCTACTTTGTCCTCGGTCGTATTGCCCGCGAGGAGCCCGTTGATGCCGGATGCGGCGGATTCTCCCTTGTCATCGCTGCCGAAGCAGCCCGTGAGGAGTGCAGCGGGTGCGAGCAGGAGACCGCCCACCATGAGAACGGAGAGGGCGCGGCACATCGGATTCTGAGACATGAAAATCCTCCTTTGTTTGCAGCAGGCTGAGAGCGCAGGACTGCGCATTTAAACTACATTAGTACTGCTGCTAGTATAGCGCAGCAGCATATTTGTGTCAAACCGGAGAAAAAGCCGCTGCCGTCTGTGTGATTCCGATGAGATGCGGTACCGATCAGTGTATGGCTCAGGCTGCCTGCTGCATTGAGCCGCGGATGATCTCCGTGATGATCTGTGTCCAGTTGATGCCGCGCGTGTTTCCGTCCCGGCGTGTCTGCTCCGCTTTGCGCTCGGCGCGGCGCAGTCTCATCCAGAGTTCGTCGTCGCTCTTGTCCGAGGCGTCCCATGCGCTCTGCAGCTCGTCTGCGGCCTCCTCGTAGCGTCCTGCGTCGTAGTAGATCTGACCGCGATACTGATGCAGGCGCCAGATGGGATAGAGTTCGTTCGTGTGCGGCGTGCGTTCTGCCGCGGCAAAGTCCGCGAGCGCGAGCTTGTCGCTGCGCAGCTCATAGTAGGCGCGTCCGCGCAGGTAGTAGGCGTAGGAGCGCGCACTGCCCGTGACGCTCGGGTCGTCGATGAGCAGGGAGAGGTCGGCGATGGCATGTTTCTCCTCGCCGCGTTGGATCATCGCTGCCGCATCGTCAAAGATGCGCCCGAGGCTGTAACTCTGCTCGAGCTGTGCGCCGATCTCGGCCTTTTCCGCGCCCTGCGCACGCTCATAGCGGGCGAGGAGCGCATCGTTCTGGCGCTTCAGGTCGTCGCGTTCTTTCTGCAGACGTGCGAGCTCCGCTTTGTTCTGTCCGAGCGCCGCGAGATCAACCTTTGACGTATCTACCTCGCAGACGAGGTGCACGCGGTAACGCCACGAGTCACCGATGAGTTCGGGCGTCGTCTGTTCTCGGATGACGCGCAGCACCGTGCCTGCAACCATGCGCACCTCGTCCTTGGTCAGCGTGAGGTTCTGCGTCTCGGTGTATGTCTCAACGTAGACGCCCGCCTGCTCGGTTGCCGAGCGCATCGCCTCCTGTCGTGCGGCGTCACGGGCGATCTTCGGCGAGTCGTTGTCGCCCATGACGTAGATGCCCTCCGCCTCGATGGTCTGCGGCGCGGCAGCGGCATCTGAGGCCGCGGTGAGAAAGAACAGCGCGCACAGCATAGCGGCGCGCAGCATGTGTTGTATCATTCATTTCACTCCCTGATCACTGGGGGCTCTTGCGAGGATCCCCCATAGAGATACATTCGTATTTTATTTCGTATTGTTCCAAAACTTCCTTAAAGATGCGTGAAATAAGGATTAGTCCCTCATAATGTTCGTCGCCCGAAAAGCGCAGAAAAATTTTCTGCCAGGGTTGACAGGACCGCCGCCCTCGGTTATAATTCCACTATCGCCGATGGGGCGGTAGTGCTGATTTAGCTCAGTTGGTAGAGCAGCTCATTCGTAATGAGCAGGTCGTAGGTTCAAGTCCTATAATCAGCTCCATTTGAACAGCGAAGGCTTCCGAGAGATCGGAAGCCTTTTTATCATATGAGAGGAGCTTTGCGATGCAGGGGCGTGTCTATTTCTATGCGGTCAGCGCGGTTGTGATCTGGTCGACGACGGCGGCATTGGTGAAGAGTCTCCTCACGGCGATCCCGACGTATGAGGCTCTCTTTGTGAGCAGCCTCATCGCACCTCGGGGAAGAGCTGAGCAGCGCTTCTCGCTCTTGTGCTCATCATGGGCGGGATCCTGCTGCAGAATGTGCGGCGGGGGCGTGGGTAGACGAGGCTTACTCTGTATCGATCATGCGCCAACGAACGGATGAGAACATGGCGTCGAGCATATCATCAGTGATCTCGCGCTCATCGGCTCTGTATTCAAACATGACAATCCAATCCTCTGTGTCGGTACAAACGAAGAGATATTCCATCTTAAAAATGTGCCACTCCCCGCTTTGAAACCGATAGGGATACATGACGGAAACCCGTTTGACAGGAGTGCTGCCCAATCGTGATGATTCACTGCGCAAAACGGTCCAATTTGGTGTATCATTTTCGGTGAGGCGATCCAGTGCTTTTTCGATGACCTCCTCTCGGGATGGGCGGGAGAGGGGGGAGTCATTTGACGAAGGAGGCTCGTAGAGCCGGTGGAAGAGGGCAAAAGCGATATGTTCATTCTTGCTGGTGAGAAAATATTCATCGGAATCTCTATACCTGCGAAAAGGTCTTCTTACATCAAACGGCAGGCTGATGTACAGTGCATGCCCCCGATCCTTGAGCACATTGTCGTGCAGTCCCCATGACGGGAGAACGGAGGACGAGCCCTCGCCCGTAAAAAAGAGCACCTCATCGCCAACGTTTTCCGTCTGTGCCGAGACGGTCGGCATGAACAGGAGTACGGCGCAGATGGTCAGTGCATAGATTGTTTTGATGGACATAACAGGCTTCCTTTCGTGTGCCCCGGGAACCACGGCTGAAATGAAGGCGGTTGATTGGCGCAGACTTTTTCGTCCAAATGAGGTGGGCAACTGGACACGTGCTTCCTTTCGGTGATCCATGTATCTGTCTTGCCGCGGATGAGCAGGATCTCAGTGATGATATTTTGGCCATGATGGAGCGCCTGCACGGTCAGCCGCCGTGCAGGACAGCCCTTCTGATGTTGGAATTCGTTGCGGAGAATTTTTCTCGCTTCCCTGTGGGGAGGTCAGAATGCCATGGATCAGCACGGCGGCATGAGCGCTGAGGCTGCGGCGGTGGAAGCCTCTGTTTACTTCGATGTGCGCGGTGCGCTGAAGATAGAGACCCTCCCGGGCGAAGCGGATGTGAAGATGGTGTCGATGCTCTCACCGAATTCTTTCTCGCTCGGTGCGGATGTGTAGACGGCCTCGATGTTCCACTCGCCGCGGTCCGTGAGGATAATCAGCGTGTCGTAGATCGTCTGCGCTGCATCGCCTTCGGTGCGGCTTTGCGTCAGGCGTCTTGCCAGGCGGCTGTCGATGGTGAGTGTCTCGTCGCGTGTGGTCTGCGTGCCTGTGGGGCGCGCATGCTCCTTGGTGTAGCGGGCAACGCTCTTTTTCAGCTGTTTGGGGCTCGTCGGATCATACTGAGCGGTGCCGGTCGGGTTGGCGAAGGGAATGTGCGTGACACGCAGCGTCAGCGCATGGTCCTTATATGTACCTTGAAAACTTTCGCAGGAAAAGACCTGCTGACCGGTCTCCTTCGGCTCCGATTTGAACTCGCCGGGCGGGAGCACGAGCTCCAGCGCATCACCGCGGTCCGTGAACGTTGACGCGCGCAGCTCGAGCAGCAGCGGATTGACCGCGACCTCTGCGTGTGCCGTTCCGGCAAGCAGAAAGAGCGTAAGGATCAGAATGTGTACAAGAAATTTTCGGCTGGACATGGGAACAACCTCCTTTGCATGTGCCGCGCTGCATTCGATTGGAACAGCGCGCAGATGTAGATATTATTTTTCCTCCGGCAGCGCCGCATGGAGCGTCGCGCCGATCGGTTCGCGGATGACGAGCTCTGCGCGGCGGTCTGCACGCGTCTCGCTCTTGTTGATGAGGACGAGATGTTCGCCGCGGAAGTAGTCGATCAGTCCCGCTGCGGGATAGACAATGAGTGACGTGCCGCCGATGATGAGCGTGTCCGCCGCGCGGATCGCCGCGACAGCCCCTTCGATCGTTGCGGTATCGAGACTTTCCTCATAGAGCACCACGTCGGGGCGGACGGTGCCGCCGCAGGAGCAGTAGGGGATGGGCGTGTGCTCCATGATGTAGTCGAGCTCGTAGTGCGCGCCGCAGTCCATGCAGTGCGCGCGGCGGATGGAGCCGTGCAGCTCGTAGACGGTCTTGGAGCCAGCCGCCTGATGGAGCCCGTCGATGTTCTGCGTTACGATCGCCGCGAGATGCCCGCGCCGCTCGAGCTCTGCGAGCGCGGTGTGGCCCGGATTCGGCGCAGCATCGAGATAGACGAAGCGCCGCCGGTAAAAGTCGAAGAACTCCTCCGGATGCGCCATGAGAAAGCTGTGCGACGCCATCTGCTCGGGACTGAACTCCTGATGCAGCGTCTCGCTGTATATCCCGCCCGCGCTGCGAAAGTCCGGAATGCCTGACTCGGTTGACATGCCCGCCCCGCCGAAAAAGACCGCGCGGCGGCTGCTCTCTAAGATTTCTTTGAGTCTTGCAATCTTGTCCATGGGAGGCCTCCTTTCGTTCTTACGGGATTATAGGGTGCACCTTCTGCGAAATTGCTATTTTCCGCGATCCGCGCTGATTTCAATCGAGGAAAACAGATAGTGTGCGTGGTTGGTCAGATCTTTGTTGTCCGCATCAAAGAAGAGGTGGATAAACCACTCGCCCGCCGGCTCAGAGACCCACATCATATCGGAGATCCTTTCGCCTTTGTTCGTGGAGAGCCGCACAGTCAAGCGATGCGCAGGATGCCCGTTTTGCGAGACTTCTTCATTGCTGAGTACCTCCACGTCTTTTATATCGGCGGCAGCTTGGAGGCTTGCGATTAGCTGATCGGACGCCTCCTTGAAGCGTGCCTTTGCCGCCTCTCCCTGCGCGGGCGCACCCGTAAGCATGCCAAATCCTGGAATAGGTACCGTGCGGGCACTTGTGTCTGCCGCTGTGGGTGTGTGTGCAATCAGTGCTTCCAGATGAAGAGGTGCATCCCCATTGGAGAAGCTGTCATTGATGAATATGGTCTCACCCGTTCGGGCACTGAAAGAGTTGAACGTCCTCTCCATCGGCGGCAGATACATCGTAAGTGCTGTACCGCGGTCGTGCAGTGTCGTTCGTTCGATTTCCAATGAAGATTCGACCACGACGGGGCTGCCCTTGGTGCGCGGAGCGTTCGGGTCAACTTTGATGAGCATCGATCTCGCCGGTGGTTCCTCCGCATGCACCAGCGCGCAGGAAAATGCGAGGATGGACACGAGCACGAGGCTCGGCAGGAATAATTTTTTCAGCATGATAGCTCCTCCCTTATTCACATTCTACCGAAAGTGGGGGTGAAATGCAATGCGCTCATGCAGCAGAATCAAAAACGGCGCATCTCCATGATGAGACACGCGTTCCTACGAGCATTATTGCCGCAATCAAAAGTGACAGCCTTTCAAAAAGCGTCACGTGCATCACCTCCCTAAAGGGAGCCCCCCAACATTCACCAGCCGCTGGATAATATTATAGTACATACTTTTGCCGCTTGGAAGCACAAAAGGGAGCAGACAGATTTTGTCTGCTCCTCTTTTGTTGCTGCGTATGGTTAGAAGTTATACGTCCCGCCGAGGATGAAGTGACGGCTCGGCATGGCGTAGCTGCCGAGTCTTGTGTCACCGATGGATTCATAGCTTTCATCGGTGAGGTTCATGCCCTTCAGGTAGACCTTGAACTCCTTTGTGACGTGATAATTGACGCCGAGATCGAGCGTTAGATAGCGGGCATCAGTGAAGCGTGCTGTGCTGCGTCCCGTCACATAATTCAGATCGAGGTTGGCGTCCCATTTTCCCTGCGTATAAGAAATGCCGAGATTGTAGCCGTTCGGGCGCGTGTTCGAGGAAAGAAAGCTCTTGGCGGGATCGGTAGAGTCGATATGCGCATAGAGCTGTACGCTGCACGGATGGCCCAGCGATCGTCGGCACGATAGCGTGTGCTGAGTTCGAGGCCGCGGCGATCCTCGGTCTGGATATTCACGTAGCGGCCGGGATTGCCGGGAATCGGATTCGCCACCCAACGGAGCGCATCCTTTACCTTGCTCCAGTAGAGGCTGCCCGATACGTTCCACTTGCGCGTGATCTGGCTGTCTGCACCGATGGTAAAGGTGTGCGAGCGCTCCTGCTTGAGGTCGGGATTCCCGATCCAGAAGGGTGTGTTTGCGTAGCGCATCTTGAGCGTCGGATTGTTGACCGCCTGTCCGAAGGAAATATAGGCGTGTGTTCTGCGGCCGAATTTCTTGTTGAGGCTGATGTGCGAGGTGACATCCGTGCCGAAGTCGTTGTGGTTTTCGAGGCGAGAGCCGAGTTTCAGAGAATATCCGTGACCGAACTGCCAGTCGTCTTCGAGGAAGAGCGCCTTCGTGACGGCGGATACATCCATTGGGACGTAGCCGCTCATCTCATGGATTTTCTCCTGCGACCAGAGGAAGCCGCCGACGAGCATGTTCTTGTCGTTGAGCATCCAGAGCCTTTGCCCCTCGAAGGAGTTGCGGCGCAGGTGATGATCGTACTGGGAGTTAAAGCCGCCTTCCGACTTTGATTCGTTCCGGTAGAAGCGCAGGAAGGTGCCCTCGCCCTCCTTCTCCGAGCCGAACATATAGGTCACGCCGTAGCCGGTATCAACGACGTTTTTTCGCCCCTGATAACGGGATGCGCCCGTCCTCGGATCGCTCAGATTAACGCCGTAGCCGTCGTCTCCTTCATGGCGGCTGAACTCGAGCCGCAGGCGGTCGCTGCCGATGATGCGGTCAAAGCCGATATTGTAGTCCGTGCGGTTGATGTCGCTGTTCCGGAAAGTTCGCTTCTCACCATAGGCGTTTTTATACTGGAAATCATTGCGGCGTTCGTGTGCGATGCCGACCTTGATGCTGTTCTTCCCATCGCCGCCGCTGATGCTGACGCTCGCGCGCTTCTCGCCCCACGAGCCGAGCTGTGCGCTGAATGTGCCGCCGGGGGTTCCTCCCGTCGGCCGTTTCGTGATGATGTTGATGACGCCGGAGACGGCGCGCTCGCCGTAGAGCGAGGAGTTCGGGCCGCGCACGATCTCGATGCGCTCTACGTTGCCGATGGGGATCTGATCCACATCGACCGCATTGGAGTCGCCGCTGACCATGAGATGATCCCAGTTGACCTTCTTGCCGTCGACCATGACGAGGACGCGAGAGTCACCGTTGATGACCGGATAGGAGGCAAAGCCCTTCTGTACAACGTTGATGTTCGCGCCTTTGAGCGCGTCAGAGACGCTCGTATAGTTGCCGCGTTCGATCTGTTCCCCCGAGATCAGCGTGACATCTGCCGGCACATCACTGATCGTTGTTTCGCTGCGGCTTGCGGTGATTACGATCGCGTCCGTCTCGTAGGTTTGTGTGCTCTCGTCCGTCGTTTCCTCGGCACTCGCCGACGGAGCGGCATACGCCGTTACGATCGTCAGTACGCCCGTGATGAGGCCGCTTAATACCGATTTTTTCATCTTTTTATCCCTTCCTTACTCACCTTCAAGGGCATCTAGCCCTCTTGCTATATCTTCCAGCGCTGTGATGCAGCGTCCGTTCCCGTTGTTGACATCGGAAAAATTCACGACGATGATGCGGTTCTCCCGCACGGCTTTCATGTTTTGGAGGTTGACGTCCGCACGCAGCTCCGCGCGCGCTTCTTCCGACGGTATGTCCCGCGGATTCACGCAGATGATAACGTCGGGGGCAAAGCCGAGCACGCGCTCGGGGCCGACCGCACGCATCTGACGCGTGACGACGTTGTCCGCGCCCGCCTTGCGCGCAATGTCGTCGATGATGTAGGCGGGGGCGTACATGCTGTAAAGACTGTTTCCATGCGATTGCAGAATCATTGCAGAAAAGCGTTTCCCGCGTACAGTGGTGTGGTCTTCGACGGCAGCAACGCGCGCTTTTAATGCTGCGATATAGTCCGCGGCACGGTCCTCCGCGTCGAAGATGTGTCCCATATCCGCGATGAACGGATAGACCGTCTCCTCGAGTGTCGGCGCTCCCCTGCGCACGGTGGCGGGCACAATGTACGCACCGACACCGCGATCAAAATAGGAGTACACATCGCCGAGCGCCTCGGGGGTGAAGTGGTGTGACCAGCCAATGATGAGATCGGGGGCGAGTGCAACAACCTCCTCGCGGCTCGGCACGTAGGGCGCGGCGAGAATCGGCAGTTCCGCATAGGCGTCCGCATACGCAGACGGCTCCTTCCCATAGGGCGCGATCGTGCCGATGATCCGGCGCTCGAGACCGAGATCGATCATGAGCTCCGTCGCGCCCGGATAGGAAACAAGCACGCGCTCAGGTGTATGGGCAAGTGTGAACGTCGCAGGGCGTCCCTCGCTGTCCGATGTCGTGTAGGAAATTCCGCCTGTATGCGGCTCTGCTGCCTGCGTCCCGCGCCCGTCAGTGAGGGACAGCCAGAGGACGAGCGCGGCGAGCGCAAGGAGGGGGAGGAGATGGAGCATATGGGAGATGCGGCGGAGTACTCTGCCGCTCGTCTGTGTGCGCTTCACGTCAGCTGCTCCGTGCGGTAGTCGACGAGCGGAAGTCCCGCCGCATCGTAGGTGACATTTGCGCGTACGCCGTAGATATGTGCGAGCATGTCCTCCGTGATGATCTCCTGCGGCGTGCCGATACGTTCGATGCGCCCCTCCTTCATGACGACGAGGAGGTCGGCGTACATCGCCGCAAGGTTGAGATCGTGCAGTGCTGCGATCACGCCGATGCCGAGCCCCTTGACCAGCTCCAGGATATGCAGCTGGTACTTGATGTCGAGATGGTTTGTCGGTTCATCGAGGATGAGCAGATGCGGCTCCTGCACGAGACAGCGCGCGAGCATGACGCGCTGCTGCTCGCCGCCCGAGAGCTCGTTGAAGCTGCGCTGTGCCGCATCCGCCATGCCGACGCGCTCGAGCGCGGTGCGTACGAGCGCGAAGTCCGCCGCCGTGTCCTCCTCGAAGCTCTCCTTATACGGCGCGCGCCCCATGAGCGCGATCTCCTCCACGCTGAAGTCGAAGTCAACGGCGTGAAACTGCCCCATGACGCCGATCTCCTGTGCTGCTGCGCGCAGGGGAATCTGCGCAATCGGCGTGTCGTCCATGACTACGTGGCCCTCCTGTATGGGATGCACGCGGTAGAGGTGCTTCAGCAGGGTGGATTTACCGCAGCCATTCGGCCCGAGGAGTGCGACAAAGCGATCCGCGGGGAGATCCGCAGTGATGCCGCGGAGGATTTCCTTTGCGCCGATGCGGAAATGCAGGTTCTCAATGCGGATATCCTTCATCGCGAACCCCCGAAATTTCCGCCGCTGCCGAAGAGCAGCTTCATGAAGAGCGGCGCGCCGATGAGCGCCGTGATGATGCCGATCGGCAGATCGCCCGCGGGCAGCAGTGTGCGCGCGAGGAGGTCGGCGATGACGAGAAAGATCGCCCCAACGAGGAGCGCCGCCGGCAGCAGACGACGATGTGAGGCGCCCGTAAACGAGCGCACGAGATGCGGGACGACGAGTCCGACGAAGCCAATGATGCCGCAGGTCGCGACGAGGACACCCGTCAGCAGGGCGAGGAGTCCCATGTAGAGGCGGCGCTTCGCGCTCGCGTCGATGCCGAGCGTGACGGCGAGCTCCTCTCCGAGCAGCAGCACGTCGAGGGTACGCAGCTGTGAGAGGAAGTAGACGGCGAGCGCAGTGACGATGAGGACGGGCAGGAAGAGGCTGTGCCATTTTGCATCCGCGAGGCTGCCCATCGTCCAGAACGCGGCAGACTGCATTCCCTCCGCATCCGCCGCCATGTAGACGATGAAGTTCGTCACCGCAATGCACAGAGCGCTGATCGCCGCACCCGCGAGTACGAGCTTCACCGTCGAGACGCGGCGATGCATCCCTGCGAGTATGAGTACGGCGAGCGTAGCGAGGATCGCGCCGACGAAGGCGCAGCCCGGCACACCGAACGGGATCGCCGCAGAGCCGATGAGGATCGCGAGCGTTGCGCCGACGGACGCGCCCGAGGCGATGCCGAGGATGAAGGGCTCCGCGAGCGGGTTCTGTACGCTCGCCTGCATGACAACCCCCGCGAGCGCAAGCCCCGCGCCCGCTGTCATCGCAAGCAGGACGCGCGGCACGCGCAGCGACCAGATGATGTCCGTGACGGCAGGATCGGCGGCGGGGACGCTGCCCGTCAGCTTTGCCGTGATGATAGCGAGCGTATCGCCGGCAGGGATAGAGACGCTGCCCGCCGATACAGCAAAGACGGCGGTGAGGACAAGCAAAGCAGCGAGTGCGGGCGGTGATGTGAGCAGCGATCGAATATGCACGGCGATCTCCTTTCTGTGTTTGTTTTGAGAAGCGCTTAAAGACGAATTATATTCACTTTTGCAGAATACGGTATTTCAGAGATGCTGTCAATGAAAATCTTTCGCAAATACTATAATAGATATATTCTTGCAGATTAGAGGCATTCCAGCGCACAAAAAAACCGCCTGCACCGCATGGGTGCAGACGGGAAAGGGAGGCTGGGGCAATGTTGATGTTATGCGTCGAGGTCGATGTCGAGGATGCCCGCTGCGTAGGAAGCCGCCTC
>ERZ773079.1103-NODE-1103-length-16703-cov-567.383289_pt1 | contig 16703 bp, 20 predicted proteins | sample MGYA00511355_ERZ773079 | MGnify/ENA primary metagenome ERZ773079 (study PRJEB29015, sample SAMEA2737979) | human oral metagenome | biome: human oral; feature: human-associated habitat; material: dental | place: China | collected 2117 ... | reverse complement strand
CTGGCCGACCTGGTCGGCGAAGCGATCGACGAACCGATCTGGGCATGCTGGGCGGGTGGCCGGGTCGGCTGGCTCATGGTCGACGACGGTCTCGACTCGCGGATTGCCGCCTCTGTCGACTACCGTGATCGTCTCATGACGCTGAATCTGCCGCCCGAGCGGGCTGTCGGGTCGAGCGCGCATCTGCGCGGCTGGCTCGGCGACTGGCTGGCCGACGCCGGGCTCGCCTGGTGTGCCGGCTGCGACGACCTCGGCGACCGCGTGCTGATCGACGTGGCCCGCGACTACAGGCTGGTGTGTAAGTAATGCCGATCTTGGATGATCCGCAGCAATCCTGGAACCCGGTCCACGACATTCTTCGACGACTCGGCGCCGAGCGGCACCGCTCCCGCGAGGAGGCGATCGACTGGCTGCTGCGGGTCCCGCTGGCGGGCGAGTTGACGGACTTGGCGACGTCGTGGCGCCAGCTGGTGGCCGAGCGGTGTGTTTTCTGGCTAGATTCGTCCGAGTCGTGGTGGTCGGCGGCGCCGGAGCTGATCGTCGAGGAGATCGCCATAGCTCGTCGGGAGGCCGCGGCGCCCGAGCAGCTAGAGCTGGATCTGTAAAGGATGTTTCACGGGAAACCCCCGAGAGTAAATCTCTCGGGGGTTTCTTTCATTTGGTGTTGGCGGCTGCGAGGCCGACGCCGAGGAAGCCGGCGATGGCGGGGCCGATGAGGGCGGCGGTCTCGCCGGTGACCCATCCGGCGGCGACACCGAGCGGAATGAGGCCGGTGAGGGCTCGGTAGGCCCATTTGCGCCAGGGGAGCCATCGGTCGGTGCCGGCCGTGTCGATGATGTCGCCGGCGATGGCGGGGGTGCCGTCGACGACGGCATGCTTGGCGGCCTGGAATGCCGCGAGAGTGCCGGTGTCGGTGACGCCGGTGTCGAGGTGCTTGGGGGTGCTCATCATCCTCCGTAGATATATCTGTGGCAGTCGAGGTGATAGTGGACGACGTCAGGGTCGTCGGTGATGCAGATGAGCGGGATGGGGTCCCCACATCCCGCGCACCGGCAATTAGGCATTCTTTTTGCCATCGTTATCCAGCTTGTTGATAATTTCTTCGAGTGCGTGATGGCTGGCGGCGGGATAGCCGAAGCTGTAGCCCGGCACTTCAAGGAAGCCCCGCAGCTGCTCAACGGTGGCAGTCAACTTGTTGACGGTCTCCTGCAGGTCGCCGAGAGAATTCTGGGTCGCCTGGGGGTACCCGAACGCCTGCTCGGGTACCTTGAGGTTGCTGTAGATCCAATCCAACTTATTGGCCTGGTCGGGGGTCAAATCGTCCTCCTCGCTATCATCCTCTATGAATCGCCTCACGCTAATGATGCTCGCAGACCCGGTGAGGCTCGGGTCGGAGAGCCTGTGGAAGCGGGGGCCGCGGCCCGGGCCGCCATGCCCCCATGTATACCCGCCGCCGGCGTAGAGCTCGACGTGGGAGATACGCCCGGCGAAGGGGCCGGTCGCCCACCCCATGCAGATGACGTCGGCGGGGCGGAGTGCGTCGAGGTCGAGGTCGCGCCACGTGTGCGCATAGGCGACGGAGCGTCCCTGGACGGCGATGTTGAAGCTCCGCTCCCCCAGCCGGATACCTGCACATTGCAGGTAGGCCTGTGCTATGGTGGAGCTACAGTCGCCCCACCCATACTTCTCGGGATCCCTGCGCCGCCAGTCGTTCGTGTAGCCGAAGGCGTTCTCGTGCTTGGCCATCCATGCTACGATGGCGGCCCTAGTTGTCGCTGCTGTGATTCTTGTCACGTCCCTTCAGTGTTTCCTCCACCTTCCCAAGCCTGGCCTCGACGTCGGCCAGGCGTTCGAGGATTCCTGGGGACGCGGGCACGCCGGGACGCGCCGCCTCCCCCATAAGATCGTCCAGAAAGTGAGAGATTCGCCTCAGATTCGGCATAATTTTCCACACCACCCCCACGAGGGCAATGATACCACCGACCCCGAGGCCCGTCAATCCGTCGACGAAACTATCCACGCTACACCCCCTTGAATGTCTGGATAAAGCAATTTCTGGTCTGGGGCCTGTCGAAATAGAGCTCTCCGCGATTGTACATGCGCCTGGCCGACGCCAGAAACGAGTCGCGCGGGGAGCAGTACATCGTGTCCTCCGTGACCAATTTAACTTCGCTCGTGATGCGGAGTTGCTGTTTGGGGAGCTTTTCCTGGCAGTACCATCCGGACTGGCGCGGGTCGATCCACAGGGAGAATTCTCCGAGCTCGGTGACGACGGTGCAGGCGTAGTCCGAGTAGTGCGGTTTCTTGCCTATGAGGACGCCGTTGTTGTCGACGAAGCGCGATTTCATCATATAGTCCGCATTGTCGCCGCCGACGGACGATAGAAACCTTCCGAATTTCGTTTTTGCGACCTGATTGGCAAAAACGGCGTCATCGGAGGTATGGACGGCGATGAACCCGTCATAGTACGTTTCGAACTCACTCGAGGGCACGATGCCGTATTTAATGAAGTATGGATTGATGATCGAGGCGGCGTTGGCGAGGAAGAGTGCCTGTACGCGGTCGTCCCAGCGGTCGATCGTCGAATAGAAGCCCTCGAAAATGTCGGCCTCTTTCGGCAGGTACCGAGTGAGACCCTTTTCGAGGATGAACTCGTCGAAAATAAGGGTTCCCACCTCGCGGAAGCTCATAGATTTGGCCTGGCGTGCCTGGGTGAGGGCGATGCATCTACCGACGAGGGCGCCGGTTTTGGTGCCGTCGTCGACCCAGAGGCCGTTTTGGCGCACGGTGAAATCGTGGTCAGGGAAGCACTCGGCGATGTCGGTCATGAATGTCTGGAAAGCATGCTTTTCACCTTTGTGGCGCCGGAGGTAGACGAACTGGGAGCCTTTGTCGATGAAACGGCGCAACGCTATCTTTTTGGCGCCGTAGGTTTTCCCGGTGCCACGGGCGCCGGTGACGACCGTCCATGGTGCATTGTAGGAGAGGATTGGGCCAAAATTATAATAATTGAGGGTTTGCTTAGTCATTGAGATACCTCTTGACGCACCAGCCTATGCCTCGCGTGTCGCGGATGAATTTCGACAGCGAATTTTTGTGGGGGCCTGGCACTTCGCCGTGGAGTCCGCCGCCGTGGCCCCACGTGAGGTCGCCGCCGGCGTACATTTCGACGTGGTCGACGCCGACGCGTCCGGATCCCCAGTCGTAGAAAACGAGGTCGCCAGGCTTTATGAGCGCAAGCTGCTGCGCCGAGATACTCTTGGCTGTGTTCCAGTTGATGACGAAGCTGCCGTGCCCGCTGGCGCTCTGCGCGACGGTGTTGCCGCCGATGTCGATGCCGCAGACGTCGAGGTAGGCGCGTCGGCAGGTGGAGCTACAGTCGCCGACGCCGGACCGGTCAGGGTCGAGCCGGCCGGCGCCGTTCGAGTATCGGAATTTGTTCTCACGGCTGGCCATCCACCACACGAGTTTCTGACGGGTCTCCGAGGTGCCGGGGGCGAGCTGGCCTCCGCCGCCGCCAGTGCCGGGGCCCCCGTTCTGCCCGCCGGGCGTCGTGTCGGTCGGGGGTGGAGTGCCGGCGCCGCCCGGGCCGGCGATATACTGGCCTTGGCCATTGGGTGCGCATTGGACGATTTTGCCGTCGGCCATGTGCGCGACGGCGACGTTGCCGACGGCTTCTATCCTAGAGAGCGTCCCGGCGCTGGATCCTTGCTGCTGGGGTGCGTTGGTGTTGCCGCCTGGATTGCCACCGGAGCCGTCGCCCTGCGTCGGACCCGAGGGCGTGGGGGCGCCGGGTTCGACGCCGTCGACGCCCGAAGAGTCCATGTTTTTGATGATGGTGTATGCGGTATTGTACCGGTTGCGATATTTGCCGAGAACCGGCTCGGACAGGAGGGCCGCATGCCACCGGTCGAGGCTGGCGCCTCCAATCTGATTCGCTATCCGGAGAGCGCGCCTGGGGGACTGGTGGTAGGCGACGAAGAACATAATCATAGCCTGCGTATGCTGGTCTTTGTCGATGCCGCACCGGCCGGCGACCTGTACGTAGGCCTCTAGATCCTCCGCCATTTGCTTTTGTTGCACTTTGTAGGCGGCGCGGAGGACAGGTTTGACCTGGCCGTCCCAGTAGTTGGGGAGATAGTACGTGGCCCAGTTGATGCTGTTTGCGTTGACGAGCGATTGCAGTTGCGTCGGGAGTTTGGCGAATTCGTTCGGGAGCTCATTTTTGATGCGGTTGAGCAGTCCGTAGGCGCGCGGGCCGAACCATTGCCCGATCCCGATCGTGATTGGGTCCACATGGTAGATGCCGTCGTAGCGCATGCCGGACTCCACCGTGCCGATCGCCTTAATCGCGACAGCCTTGGCTTTGGCATCCCACGCCACCGGTGCCTCCGTTTCACGTGAAACCGCCGCCCACGGATTTCAGGTCCGTGAGCGGCGGAGTTTATAAAGGAATGTTATGTCTACAGTGTAGACCATGTGGCCGAGATATTCAAGTTCCCGCTCCACCCTTTCCAGGTTTGGAGGTGCTGGTTGGGGTGGATCTGGAACGGGATGTCGTCGGTGCCGCTCGCGCCCCCGCGCGCGTTCCCGTTGACGGTGGCGCGGGGCGCCGCCCATTCGGGGATCATGCCGAGGTCGGCGCCGACCGCGATCGACTGGCCAGTGATGATCCCGGACAGCGAGACGAGGCCGCCGGACAGGCGCAGCGTCAGGGGCGTATCGCTGTGGGATGCGCCCCCGGAGAGGCCGATCCGGTAGTTCTGCGACACGGGGATCGGTTCGTTGCCGTATTGGAGGTAGTTGCCGGCGAGCGTGGCGAAACGTATATCTCCGGTAGAGTTGAGGTGGATTTGGCCCTCGGTGAAGTATTTTGCGTACCCGAGGCACCAATATTCGGTTCCGACATATTCTGCGCCGTAATTGCCGCACACCTCCTGCATGGCCGAGAGGCAGTTCGCGAGGCCATTCTTCGATTTTGTCAGGATGTGGAGGTTGCTCCACGCCCAGACAGCGGAGAAGACGACGATCCTGGCATTTTTGAATGCGCGTTTGGCGTCGGAGATGCAGGTGACGAGCCCGTTGTAGATATCGATCTCCTGCATCGCATCGTTGCCGCAGTCCGCGATGACGACGTATTTGACGTTATCGTTTGAGAAGCTTCCGTCGGCGATGGCGCGATTCATCTGCACCTGAAAATTGTCGGCGCCCTGCGCTATACCCGTACCTCCGATAGCGAAATTCTTCTCCGTGATACCCATAGCGCGGCACATGAGCGTCGGCCACTTACCTTCAACAACATTGGAGGTGCCGACGATGACGGCGCACAGCTCGGGCGCCGCCGCGTTTTTCAGTATATACCTGCTATCGGATTCCTCCTTCGTGTAGCGATTGGCAACCTTCAGTCCGAGGTCGTCGTAGGCGGACTTCACCTGGCGGGTCGTCTCCGCCTTGGCACGGCCTTCGGCGTCGGCGATCTTCTGGTCGATCTGCTCGACCACCTTGTGGTCGCCGGCGACGGTGTCCTCCGCTTTTTTGATGCGAATCTCCATCGAGTTGAATTTTGTGGTGTCCTCGGCCGCGCGCAAGTCGATTTTGCGCATGTCGCCGTTGTAGTCGCCGCGCCAGGTCGGCTTATCATTGTCGAGGAACTGTGACAGCCCGAGAGCTTCGGTCTTGTCTGTAGAGCTCATTAAATGTCCTTTCGTACTGCGTGAGGCGTCGTGGCCTCCGGGTCGAGGTCCCAGCCGCGGGCTTTCCAGCCAATTTCGTCGAGTTGTTTGGCGGTGGCGCCGATATTGTCAGCCTCGATAGCGAACCTCGCGGCTGTGCGCAGGTTGCTGTACATGCTGGCGAGCGCCTCGGAGAGAGTTTTTGTGGTGACGCCGTCGACTGGGTCGGTGACGAAAACTTTCTCGCCGCCCCGGGCGGCGAGTTTCCTGTAGAGCTCGTCGATGGCATATTGTATTTTACGGTCGGTTTCGGCGCGCAATTGTGCGACCGTTTTGTTGACGTTAGCTTCGAGTTCGTTGCATATTTTTATGCATTTGTTGATGGCGTCAACCAGGTTTTGACAATTCCTGGCGACGCGCTCGAGTTTTTCGACGTAGGTGATGCCGTCTCGGAATGTAAACGGGGTTACATTCGTGAGCGGCGTGTCCTGGATCGTGAAAAACGGCACATTCTCTACCGGCATTTGTTACCTCCCCCACCAAGGATACCACAGACCGAAAGGGTATGTCGCGTCGGAGCCGACGTGCGCATCTCCGGACGAGGCGATCCCCATAAAAAGCGGTTCGAGCTCGGCGACGATCATTTGGTCGACGTTGATCATCGCCTGGCGGTACTCCGTGACGAGCGCGGCGCCGGAGGTCATCCTGCCCCGCTGGCCCGACCTGGCGTGCGACTCCGCCATATCCGAGTGAGAAGCGTCGGAGGCTGCTTTTTGGCCGTTTTTGCCGGCGGTGCGCCCCTCCGACGTCGTGCCCGTCGTCGCGTAGTCGCCCTCCTTGTAGATGGGGCTGCCGGGGTAGGCGTGCTCGCGGCCGGCCGACGTTGACTCGCCGGACGACGTGGACTCGCTGGACGACGTCGATTTTTGGCTGCCGCTGCCGGACTGGCTGGCGTCGGTCCACGTCGTCATGTCCACTGCGGAGAGCGGGTCGTACTGCAGCCGGGTCGATTCGTAGAGTTGGTTGTAGTAGGGCATGACGAGGCGCAGTTTCGCGGCGACCTGCTGCCGGAAAATATCGATCGTCTCGAAACCTATCTCGCGATAGCAGTAGACCTCGTATAGGGTCTGGTTAAGTTGTTTTCGGTAGGTCTCGTCGAAGATCGGGTAGGCCTCGACGCCCCAGTCGCCGCCGGTGACGTCGACGACGTCCCGGAGCAGCATAGTGAAATCCGCAGCCATCAGACCTCCATCTCGGACGCGACGTCCAGATTGCCGACGAAGCCCTCGACCATGGCGTCGGTGAGGCGCCACGAAACGGAGACGTCGAGCCCGTATTTCCTGTTGATTTTCTCACAGGCCTGTTCGCGCTGGGAGAGCGCCATGCCACGGAAAGCCATCGTCTGCCCATCCAGCGAATTGGCTTCGTCGGCGACCATGCGCTCCTTTTTGCCCGGGGGCGCCGCCTGGATGCCCAGCATCATCATCGCGTCATTCCAGATAGCCCTGCGCGCCGCCAAGTTCTCAGTGACGACCTGGGGGTGCACCTGGTTGGGAATGGTGACGACTTTCTCGGCGATACTTTCGCCGCCATTAGTTTTGATCGTGTAGATGACCGGCTGTCCCTCCACGAGCTGGCGCTGGAAATTCTGCGCCGTCAGCATCTCGGACGGCTCCACCGCGAGGATGAGAGGGTTCCGTGTATTGGCAAGGTTGATGTCGATCGTGCGGTCAATCTCCGACAGTCGCGCCGCATAGGCGGTGACGATATCATTATCCGGCTCGTGCATGTCGTTAGCCCAGACAGGCACGCAGTCGCGGGATTTGACGTGCCGGTTAATCTTACTGTTGGCGTTGAGGTAGTAGGAGAGCGGGCGATTGTAGATGTCGCGGTCGCCACTCGGGGTGCCCGCCAGCGCCGTGAAAATCCGGAAATGCGGATCGAGACTGAAGACTACCAACCCATTTTTGTGGAGGGTCATCTCCACGTACCGCTCGTCGACAGTATCCGGCAGCCCCTCCCATTTGAATCTTGCCATGGCGAGCATCCTGAGGGTCCGCCAGTAAATGTTGAAATTCATGCCCGTGCGGGCCATCGCTTCGTTTCGCCTGAAGCGCCCCCGCGCGGTTACCATGTCGTAGACGTCGTCGGCGCCCTTCATAGCTTCACCACCTCATGTGGGCCGTTTTCGTAGATTTTCATGGTCGGTATTTCCTCGGGATCCCCCCAGACGGTCGTGCCCGACTCGAAAATGCCCCGGATCGTATCGACGAACATTTGGGGGCACCGAGGCGCCTCGATGTGCACATCCGCAAGCTTCCAGTACGTAAAATGCGTCATGAGGTCGAGGCGATAGCTGGCCATATCGATGTAACGATTACAGGCGTACCCGTATCTCGCGAAAAATTGGGCGACCCTATGGGCGGCGCCCGAGTTGAGGCCGCGAATCCGCAGCCAAACCGCCCACCCGGACGTGGTCAGCATGAAAGCGTCGCCGCCGATCTGGCCCGACGTCGACGGCTGGGTGAGCTGCGTATCCTGGACGCGCGCGTTGATGCCGGCGATCGTGTTCGCGTAGTCGCCCTTGGCGACCATGTCGGCGTAGGCCCTGTTCGTGTCTCGATTGTAGGCGGCGAGATGGTTTTGGGCTTGGTTAATCTGGGATGCGAGTTGATTGGAGATGCCGGTGGACGCAGCTGCCGTGCTGTTGGCGAGCTCGGTCTGGGCGTTCCTGGCGTTCGTGTTGATGTTGTTCGATGCCGCTGCGGTCGCGATCGAGGCGCCGCCCTTCAGGGCGCCGCCGATGTTGCCACTCAGAAGATTTCCGACGACGCCGAGGCCTGTGTTGGCCATGGAGAGCTTCGTCTGGTCCCATGCGGCGTCGTTGGTGATCGCCGTCGACTGGGACCTCGCGGCGTTCGACAAGTCTGTCTGGGCAGTGCGGGCCGCGTTGCCGAGGTTGGTGGTGGTCGTGGATGTCGCCATCGCTTGCGAGGCCTGGTCGTAGGCGAGTTGGTTACCGGCGAGGGCTTTTTGCTGCCCCCATTCGGCGGACTGCCGGGAAAAAGCAATCGAGTGCGCCTGGCTGGCGAGCGCCGCGATTCCAGCATTGTTGGTGATGGAAAATGTGGGGAAATTGGTGAAATAGATGCTGCAATCCAGATAACTACCGTCCAGCGCGCCTTTTTGCGCTGGACCGTCCTTGAGGTAGTCTTTTACCCAGCATACGACGCGGGGCGACGGTGGGGCGAAATGTCGTAGGCAGGCGATCGTCGTGACGCCGCCCTTCGGCAGGTACTCGGGGCGGAGTGTCATGGACTGCCCAGCGTAGTTGGTGAGCTCTATCCACACGAAGGGCGACGTGAAGAGTTTTGAGTAGTTTTGCTGCCAGTCGGGGTATGCGAGGGCTCCTGCTACCGACAGCATGCCGTCGGGGAAAAATGTCTGCTGGCGCCCCCACATGACGGCGCCAGCATGCTGGTCGCCCTGTTTGCGACCCCTGACAATCGCAACGTTGTTGAGATCCATCCCGGGGATGAAATGACTGTCGGGGAGCTCACATTCATGGCTGTAGACAACGTCGAGGAACGGGTGCTGACCTCCGCTATCGCCCCACGGCATGATCTGGATCGACTGGATACCCTGCGCCACCCACGGGTAGAGGCTGCACGACAGCGCGAAAACCTCGAAAGCCGCAATACTGCGAAAAATGATGATGTCGGCACCGTTCGGCAACCCCTCGAAACCGGACCCCTTGGCGGTGTCCAAGTGAGGATTTTGCGTATTGCCGGGGTTTCCCGTGAAATCGGTGCCGGCAATGACCATGACGCCGCAATCCTGCAGGGTGGCGAGGTTATATCGCTCGGTCCACTGCACCATATAGTCGGCGCCAAGGTCGAGCCCCTCGGTCTCCCTGAGCACGTCATGGTTGCGGCCGCGCCAGGTGGCGGCGACCGGCAGGTGTCCGCGCTCGACGTAGGCAGTGCGCAGCCGGACATTCCAGCAGTAGGTGGTCCATACGTCGAGCTGTAGGGCGAGCTCGATCGTGTCGGGCGCTACCTGCACGATGTCGTTGATGAAATAGTAGTAGACCCTGACGTCATCATCGGCTTCGTGGAGATTGGAGAGTTTCGGGTCGCGCACCCTGATGTAGTTGAATTGCATTGCCTGCGGCCAGGGAACGTCTAGCCGCACTGTTTGCTGTTGAGTGAGGGGGGTGAATTTGTTGATTGTGAGCGATTTCCCGCCCTTGCGGTGTAGATAGGCGTCGATTTGCTTGAAATTCTGCCACCTGACGATGTTCCGATACTGGGCGTCGTAGTCGACGCGGGCGAGGAGCACCTCGCTGCCAGGGCCCCAGCCTGCCCACTGCGGCATGTCGTCACCTCCTATAGGAACAGCCCCGGGGCGGATCGAAAACCCCGGGGCCGTCGGCGAGTACCCGCTCCGGCGCCGGTTGCTCAGGCCGGCGCCTCACTCCGCATTGTCGCCACTTCTAGACGACGTTTACAGTATACTCGCCGTAGCTCTTACCGTCAAGTCCGGCGATTGTGAGCTTCACCACAAAGCCAGCCTCGCCCTTGGCGATCGAGACCGCCGATGCGAAAACGTTGACACCGACCGGGTAGACCTGGCTCTCGGCGCCATCCTCCGCCAGGAGGGCCTTGCGGGAGCGCGTGACGGTATATTCCTTCGTGGTTTCGACGAATTTGGCGACGCGCCGGCCGAGGATGTCGATGCCCTTCAGCTCGCTCTTGGTCGCCGGCCACTCCGGGAAGGTCGGGCCGCCGATGCCAGTGAACTCCGCCTCCAACTTGGCGCCGTCCGCCTCTGCGGCGACAGCGATCGGGCCGAGCTCGCGCGGGCCGATCGACAGGACGCCAGCCTGAGAGACCTGCGTGCGGGAGTCGGTGCCGCGGACCGTCCAGCTGATATCCGGGTCGGTACCGCCGCCGGTACAGGTAGCTTCCAGCTGATAGTTGCCACCGCGCACCATATCCTGCCCCTGAACCTCCTTCGCTCCCTCGCCGTAAGCCTTGATGGCGGTAATGGCCGTGACAGGATCCTTGGCGAGGATGCGCTCAGTTTCGCCACCGGTCCAAAACATTATCGCCGGCACGAAGCGACTGCAGCTGATGATTTCGTGGTGGTGCAAGAAAATGTTTTCCTGACTCGGCTCCGTCGGATCCTGGAAGTTCAGGTTTTCCAGGAGCGTGTCGGCGACGACGAAGAAATCGCTATCGACGAGAATCGCCTGGCATCCACCCTGCGGGAAATACTCAGCCGGCACTTCGATGATGTGGTAGGGCACCTCGGCATAGGAGACATTGAAAAGCGCCGCCAACCCTTCGACGTCGAGCGCCGCATTCGCCTCCGGCGTGATGAACATTACCAGATTGTCCGGCTTGGCAGCAATTGGGAAGCGTGCCGCGTTGTAGTACGGCGACCGGAACTTGAGGTTCCCTGCCATCGCCCTCATCTTGCGCAACGCCAGCCTGACGTCGCGATCGGTGACGTCCTGTGCCGAAATGTCCGGGACGTGTGCGTGATAGAAGCCGCCGCGGCGCTCATACTCGGTGAAAAGACGCGACATGAGAAGGAACTCATCCCACCTGTCCGACTCGCTCGGGGCAGCCATAATGTCCGAGATGAGCTCGGACATGTCACCCTCGCCGAGAAAGGCGCTTTTGATGACGGCGCGCTCCACGGAGACCGGGTATACGTCCATGCGATTCTTCTCGTGGAAAGAGACATCGATCGGCACGCGGTGGGTGCCGAAAGCCATCTTTTCGCCAAAAGACCGGTTTGGGTCGTAAGCTTTGGCGCGGATGAGTCCAGTCTGGTACTCCTCGATGCCGTTGCCGTATTCGACGAGCCCCCGCTTGAATCTTGCGAGGGGGTTCGTCCATGAGTTGTGACGGGCGACGATCGTGCCGATCTGCGTCATCAGCGCTGTATAGATGGGATTCCACAGCTGGCGATGCTGGTCCAGGTAGCGGACCGTCGTCTCCACGCCGGCCTGCGTCGGCGACGGGATGCGGGCCTTGTAGCCAATGTTGGCGCCATTGATGGCGACCTGCAAGAGCTCGCCGTTGCTGACGCCGGGCTTCAGGGACGGGATGTTGGGTACGGGCATCTATCAGTCCTCCGCGATAATGTCTTCGAGTGTCAGAGATTCGGGGTCGACGTCGGCGACCGACGTCTCGGGCGCCTCGTCGATCGCGGAGTGCTCGACGATCGCGCGCAACTCCGTGCACTGAGCGAGCGCCTCCTCGGCGATCTGCCGCACCTCGGAAATCATCTCCGTCAGGTCGGCGTTGATGGCGTCGGACTCCGCCTCCACGGCGTCCGACTCATCCATCTTCTCAGGAGCCGACGCCTCGTCCGGCTCTGCTTCACGTGAAACGTCCTCTTCAGACGTGTCCGCCATGCATGTCCTCCGATCGGTAGTAGGGGATGCCGCCCCCCGGCGCCGGACGGCACCCAGCCACGGGATCAGGGCTGCGGCCGGTCTCACCCGGGGCTCTCCGCGCGCCCATCGCCGGCGCGCACGGGAGGGGCATCATGTGCGCAGTATATCACACCGTCGCCATCTTCGACCAGTCCTTGAGCGTGTAGGTCTCGCGGACGTAGGCGGCGCCGCCAGGCACCATGCGGCAGACGCGATTCTCTAGGACGGCGTAGGGGCGCACGTCCTCGTAGCGGACGAGCGGCACCAGGTCGCCAGAGAGCCCCGCCATGACGGCCGTCGATCCGACACCAGAGTCTAGGTAGTACTGCTTGGGCCCGACGAATTTCGCCCTGCCGAACGCGTCGCGCCGGGACCATTGTCCCAGCCCCTCGCCGACGTCGGCGCCGCGAGGCGGCTCGTCCCCGAGAAGGATGACTGAGTCCGTGTCATAATAGAGGAGTCTGTCATAGTTCGCGTTGGCGACGCGCACGAGCTCCCGGCGCCCATAGGCCGTCACGAAAGCCGCCAAAGCGGGGTAGGTGCTGTTGACGTAGCGTTGACTGATCTTGAACGGTTTGAGCGTTTCGTCGGTGTGGACAAGGCTTGGGCCGTCGTCTTCGCGCGAGTCGACGAGCTCGTAACCGAGTCCCTGTTCTACCATGAGTGTCCGCGTCGCAAATTTCCCATACGCGGTGTTCAGCGCTTGTTTGGCGACGAGACGCATCGCTGGGTCCGAGTGAGACTTCATCTCGTAGAGCGGCTCGATGTACGGCGCCAGATCTCCCGTCGAGCCCTCATACTCGAAACATGAATTCCAGCACCACACATCGAAATCATAGTAGGTCGTCAGATACTCGTAGTCGACGGACGTGATCCAGCACGACGTAGAGACATCGTCATCCCACACTTTCGTGCCGCACTCGGTTTTCTGGAAAAAACACGGCACCCCCCACCCCAAGCGCCCTTCGCAGACGACGTTCGCGATCCAGAGACCATCCATATCCTCCGGCGCCCCCTCGTGATAGTAAGGGCGGCCGACCGGCAGGCGCTCGCCCGCCATGATCGACGGGTAGAGAGAATTGACATCCCACGACGATCCGGCGCCCGTCTCGACGAAAGGCCGCGCCTCCGGGCCGAGGTTGCACAGGCCGGGCAGGTAGGCGGCGCGGAGCATCTCCGACTCGGGGACACCCGTCGGCGCCGGGTAGAGCCCATCGAAATCCGCGACCGCCTCGCGGAGCCTCGCGAAAGCCCGCGAAGCTTGAGTCATTTTCCGCGACGACCAGGCGTCGTCGAAGAGGACGGCGGCGGCGAGCACGTCGAGATAAACGCGCGGCCACGGGACGTCCAGAGCCAGGTCCGTCACCCACTGGGGATGGAGAGTCTCCGCCAGGGCGTCAAAATCCAACGGCAAGAGGGCCTCAACACCCCGAATCGACACCGACCGGCCCGGCGCCGCAGGGGCGTTGAGCGAGAAAAACTGGCCGTCACCCGTGTACAAGCCAGAAAGCCGGTCGGCGGGGCGCCGATAGTCAGGAGACCACGTGATACCGCGCTCGATATAGTCGGCGACGATGCAGGGGCCAACCAGGTCCATGTCCCACGTGTAGGCGACCTGATAGGCGGCCAAATCGGCTTCGGCGTCGGCGAACGTTTCATGTGAAACGTAGCCCTCGCCGTCGAGGCCCATGAGGTGGACGGAAGCTATCGAGGCACGCTCGCCGTCATAGGCGGTCTCCACCCACAGGACGCAGACGTCAGATCGCTCCAATTGTTTGTTCGATCGCCTTGAAGACATTCTTATGCCTCCCTCCGTTTCGGCCTGTGTTAGGATTGCTCTCACCCATTTGCACCCGGGAGAAATCCAACTTTGTCAGTTTATAGGCGTTGCGGAGATTCTGGGCGAGGGTGGAGTCGCGCCACAGCACCATGAAGGCCGCCATGCCTTTGCCTTTCTGGGCGATTTTCGCCTCCATTTGCTTGCGGATGCGCTCGCCCTCCTCGCCGAGCTCGGCCGTCATGGCCGTGAAAGACCGCCACGCCTTATCCTGTTGATATTTGCGGCCCTCCGCCGACAAGAGGAAATCTAGACGTGCCATGTGTTTGTCGAAAGCTTTCTTCGATGCATATTGCTTGACACCCCGATTGCGGGAGGCAATCGGGTCGGAGTCGACGCCCGGGACACCGATGTAGCGGGGAGCCCGCCCCTTGCGGGTTTCCCTCTCGGTGAACATCTGCTGCAGCGACATGCCCGACGACGGATCGACGTAGCGGGCGAATTTCCTGCGCTGGCGAGCCGCCCTCTCGTTCAGGCGCCGCTGGCGGTTCCGGAGGATATCCATGTCCGTCTTCGAGATGACATCCCCCTTCTGGGTGCCGTAGAACTGCACCCCACGCGACGTGAAGGCCTGCATTCGATTGATATAGGCCTTCAGCTCTTTCACCGACATGCCGCGGATGTCGTCCAGAGACGACGGGTCCGGATGGTATTCGGTGCCGCGCAAATCCACGCCCTGTTTCTTCAGCCGGTTGAGCTTCTGCATCGCCCGGCGCCGAGCCAGCGCCGCATCCCTCTGCCACGAGGCCTTCGTCTTAGCCATAACCCCATCCTAGTCAAAGCGGGGCGGCCGAAGCCGCCCCGCACAAGCGGTCTACGTTACGGACGCCGGCGCCTCACAGGCGTCCGGACCGGCTTCACCGACTCCACCCTCTGGCGAGGCGTCGTCCCAAGATAGGTTGCCGAGCGGATCACCAGGTCGGTGCGCACAACACCGTCGGAGTCCGTCCACTCGTCCAGCCCCAACTGGCCGGAGACGGTCACGAGGTCACCCTTCCGGGAGGTGTCGGCGACCGCCTCGGCGACGGCACCCCACACGGAGGCGATCACCCAGAGGGTCGGGCCGGCATCCACCCACTCGTCCGCCTGCGGGTCGCGCTTGCGGGGCGTGTGAGCAATCGAGAGATTAGCGACGGCCAGGCCGTCGTTCGTGTAGCGAACCTCCGGCATAGCGCCGAGGAAGCCCTGGATCGTGATGTTAGCAGAAGTCATTATAGATTCTCCTTAGAGTTGATGAGTGGCGACGAAACGCGCGATCGCGAAGCCGGTGCGGCCATCGGCGGACAGCCGACGGATGACGATCCCGCCGCGGCGACGCACCCTGGCGACGGCCACGGGCGGGAGATTCGGGCGACGGCGGTCCAGGATGACGATCCGACGCCGAGAGACGGGGACGACCCGATAGACCGACGGGGGGAGGGCGACGGCCAGCTGGGCCAGCGATGCGTCGCAGACGTAGACGCCGGGGCGCCGGCGGCGGAAGCGGAGGCAGTCAAGAGTTGACAACATGGGGCCTCCTCCGGAGCCAGCCGGCCGCCGACTTAACCAGCATCTTGTAGAGCGAGTCGCCGGCCGGCGTCGGATAGGGGATCGACCGCAGCCACCACAGCCTCTCAGGCTCGTCAGGCCCCTCCTCAGGAGGGCAGACCAAGAAAAGGGCAATGGGGCAGGTTATGCCGTAGCGATCGACGTACGCGACCTCGATGCCAACGCGGGGCTTGGAGACAGTAAGGACATCAGGCCGCCATGACAGCTCGGCTCGGATGGCGTATTGCTCAAGATCTTCGAAAAGATTCTGGGCTAGATTAGGCAGCTCGGCGACCGCGCCGCCAGCGCTGTCGACGCACGGAGAATATGCGATCCACATCATGCCGCCGCCAGGTCAAAACGAAAACCATGAGTTGTCGACTCCACAGGCGGGACAACGAGATCGAAGCAGTCGGCATCGGAGCATGCAGAAACGAGCTCCCAGACAACCTCAGAGACCCCGACCCTGATCGGGCCATGTTCCAGCCAGCGCCTCGACCGGCTCGAAAGATCAGCGACGAAGCAAACCCCGGACCAGTCGATGACATCGACCACAACGACCAGCGAGCCATACACCTCGAAACCCCTGGCCGTGATCGAGAAATCCACGACCGCGGCAATATCCATCGGGTGACGGGCACTAGTGGCAACGTAGCGACCATCATCGTAGGCGGTGAAGCACTGGTCGAGGGCAGTACACACGCCTCGAACAGCATCAGATATGTAGCTCATTCTTCGATCCTTTCGAGCTATCCCGAGGGCCTCTCCCTCGGTGATGTATCCAGTATAGCCCGAGGGCGGAGGCGGAGTCAAGGGCGGGGGGAGTGATATAGGGCACATTCCTCGGGGTGGGGCATGAGATATCACATCCCACGAGAGCATCTCAGACACGGCAACCCCAGCCAGGATCACGAGAATCGATTCTGAGAGCCTGACAGGCGGCCACCCATCCAACCCTAGCGGCAGGGGGGAGAAAAGCCGGGAAAACGGCCATTACGGGACGATTTAGGGCATGCCAGCAGAGAAAGCGCGCCGAGAAGAACCAGATGAGTGAGAGACCGACGGCGCCAGGGGATCGTGAGGAGGATCACCCAAATTGTGCTACTCATGGTAGGATATAAAATGCGAGGAAGCTCACAGGTAGGATAGCTTGACACGAATGGACGAGATGGGGTATACGCGTGCGCGCCCGCGCGCCCATTTCCCAAAAAGATCG
>ERZ773079.1102-NODE-1102-length-16705-cov-4.545465_pt1 | contig 16705 bp, 14 predicted proteins | sample MGYA00511355_ERZ773079 | MGnify/ENA primary metagenome ERZ773079 (study PRJEB29015, sample SAMEA2737979) | human oral metagenome | biome: human oral; feature: human-associated habitat; material: dental | place: China | collected 2117 ... | reverse complement strand
CGGTGAGCTCCGCCGCATGGGCTTCACCAAAGGCTGGCAGGAGTGCCCGCTCTGGAAGCCGTATGCGCACGACATCGAGGATGCCAAAGAGTAGGCGGGCAAACCTGTAGATCAATAGCAGATAAATATTGTTGGAAGTGGGTACAACTTGTGCCCACTTCCATGCCTTTTCACCTGCAACCGGCCTGCCTTGAGCCCAAAGACAAGGACAGTCGCATGAGCCGACCTCCCGTCGAGGGAGTCAAAGCAGTAACGGAGTAACCTTCTCAACCCATCAATGGACACAACGTCATGGCAAACACCGGAGCCTCCATGCACCGCAACGAGCATGCCGCGACAGCCCAAAGCGTCGAACACTCATAGGCGTGGACACTGTGCTCGCACGACATTCATGCAGGCACTCCGCTGCCTAGCGAAGCCGTCAACAGCCAGTCAGCCCACCACATCTCCATCAGACGCCTCGACAATATCCTAGGTGCACAGCACCTTGCAGTAGTCTCATCACCGCATTCCCACGGGAAACCTCCGCGCACGCCCTTACCCCGTCTCGCCTTTGGGCGCAGGCTCGCCTGCGGACACTTCCGAACAAAGGCTTTAAAAACTTTTCCAAATGCCGCAGGTACCCCTCGGAAGACTCAGGCGCTTCCGCGTTTCGCTTTTATCCCTTGCACTGCCACTTTTCTGCAGGCGCCATCCGCACCACAAGGCGCGCCAAGGGGGCGAGCCCCAACATGAGGAGGCAGACAGCCATGGGAAAGAACATCGAAGAGAAGTCACACGAAGCAATACGTGCGTACCTGAGGCACAGGAACATCGAGGTTTTTGGAAGGCTGGTCGAGCTCCGAGAAGACCTTCCTGCACCACCACAAGAACGTCCTCAATGATGGGAGATGGGCTCCAAAAATGACCGCCTCGAGCCTTCGGGCTCGGGGCGGGGTGAACTCATTTCATACCAATCAATTTGGACGGGCTACCGATATTAATCCGGTAGCTTTAAGCTAGGTCCCAAAACCAATCGCTCTGTAGCCACGTTTCGAGACCGTGCTGCACTATAGCTAATCTTTATCTCACCGACTGTTATTGCCCAATCATTAGATGGAGCGTAGAGCTCATCTACTAAATCGTCGGTATCGTAAGTGACCATCCAGTTCCCGTCATATGACTGTATGCAATGCGACAGCATTCTGTGGTCGTTATCATCAAAGCTGTTCTCGTAGAGTCCCGGCCCTTTTTGCACATACGGAGGATCAAGATAGATCAAAGAGTTCTTACCTAGTTTGGGGACTGCTTCTTCCATAAAGTCGAGCACGTCAAGATTATATAGTTCGATATCATCACGACGAGCAGAAATCTCTAGCACTTTTTTGCACAGAGCACTCCGATTAAACCTAGCGTCAATCTTGTAAATACCAGATTGCGCCTTCCCCCCAATAACGCCTCCAGTAAGTATTCCGGAACGATTCGTTCGATTGAGGAAGAACGCCGCTTTCCCGAGCTCAAGCGAAGGACCATCAGAAGCTCTGTATATTTCACGTGCTGCATACCAGTGATTCATATCAAGCGGTACGTCCTCGATATAAGAGCAAAGTTCTTCGGGGTGATACACGATAGCATCCCAGATACTGTAAACAGCGGGGTCGAAATCGTTCAAAACAATCTTTGAAACGTCTCCTTGTAAGAGGAGCTTCATAGCCAAACCCGCTCCACCACAGAACGCCTCCGCATACGTGCACTCACAAAGTCCGTTTGCTCCCAGAAGTGAAACAAGAAATGGATAGATTTTCGACTTACCACCAGGGAATCTCAATGGCGTACGAGTCGCGGGCATGGCTGCGCCTCCCCTCAAGCACGATAGTATTTTGTAATATTTTATAGATTCTCTTGCTGCTTGGCCATAGGCATGGGGTCAGCCGATGTTCTCCGCGCGACCTTATTATATGCACCGATGAATTGCTTAATAAATGCTTGAGCCTCATTGGGGTTGGCGTTTACCCAGCATTTGATTACGCCTGCTAAGTGAAAGTCATTCTCACATGCCCTTAACCAGTTTTTGTATTGATTTCTTTCGTCATCACCCGTATATGTGGATGGCCCATTCTCATCTATTGATCTCCAGGTGTATCCATATTGATTAAGACCATACCAAACAGGGTCGCTTTCTTCAGCATGCTCCAGATATTCCCAGATGATCTGCTCTGGCCGTACGCTTCCGGGGAGCTTCACAATGTTCTTAGCTTCATTTCGATAGTGCTTCGGTATCTTTTCTATACTCTCTTGTGAAACATCTCCATCAAACACAACGATCCTATCCCTCATATATGGGTAGTCATGTGTATATAAATGTATGAGGGTTTCGCATCCAAATGCAGCGTCAATGAAGTTGACGTGCGAAATCAGCTCTGGACAAGATGCCTCGATGATTTCATTCATGATCCATCTTGCCTCGTCGTCCTCAGAGAAGACTCCTACCCTGGGCGACTGTCCACCCGGTCCTCTAACAAATAGATCGTTCGCCATCGTGTGCCATGATGGATTTTGCTTTACTTCAAGTTTCCTGCTCGCGTCGGTGAGATAGGCGATTTCGATATCACTGGTACCATCGCTGGTTCGATGACCTGCTTTGCTCGCAAGCTCCTCAAGCACTACTGTACTATGCGTTGTGAATACAACTTGGAAGCCACACTCCCCAGCCTCCTTCAATAGCAAGTCAACCAATCTACGCTGTGCTGCTGGGTGCAATGTCGCATCAATCTCGTCAATAAGCAGTAACCCGCCATCCCACTCATCATCCATCAGACGCTTGAGACTCTTAAATGAAAGAATCGCCATTAGAATTTGGCCAAGATTATCCTGCCCAGCGGAGTTTTCTGACGGATTATATTTATCAGTCTTAACTCCAGTTCCATGTTTTCTGGAATGGGCAACATCAAAGCTGCTTACGTTCTCAATTTCAGTCGTACGTATACTAAGTATGTTTTTGTAGTTGACAATAAACCAATCGCGATCCTCGCTCTTAGTCCACCTTTGCTTATGGAATGACAGAGCATCGTCGTCAGCTTCTCCGAGTGGATAGAGACGTGAAAGGCCCAGATATATTACTGGAGACACAATTTTCGCCGAAGATGTTTTGCCATCAGCGAGTGTCTTTTGCGGAATAACGCGGAATCTTGTTTTGTTGTTTTGCCAAGAAATCCTAAAGGAAATTTCTTGTTTCTGTCCATGTTCGACATAATCAAGTCGAATTTTCTTACCAGGCAAATCGTATGTTGGACTTCCAGAGAAGAGCTCGGAGAATTCACCACGAAATGGCTTACCCATATACGTCTTGTATTTTCCTAGAGCGGACGAGTTCGCAAGTAAGCCCAAAATGGTCGATTTGCCTGTGCCGTTGTTACCAGCAATAGCAGTAACCTTATTCCCGATAACAACCTCGCAGTCCTTGAATTGTCGAAAATCATCGACATAGAGTCGCAAAGCCTTCATTCTACATACCTCCTAAGACCAAATCTCTTTAATTATCAGTGCAACTAGCTCGGATTCACGAGTCAGAGAATCTCGGTCCGTCGACAAGGTGCCATGCGCCCACTTGTCCAAGGTGGCGTCAAGGTTATAACTGCCATTAATCCATTCGGACGCCAAGGTAAAATCATTTATACCGACGCTATCTATTTTAGCCTTAATCATTAGCTTTGCCACATTCCTCAAGAAAGGCTTCAGTGAGCTATCCTTGTGCTCCTCGCCAATCGAGGTAAAGTATTCTCTAGCCACAGTTTCCACGAGCAACCTAAGTGAAAATCCCAATATAGGTAATAAATGCTTTAGATTGTCGGGATGCTTCAGATATTGCTCATCAATCCAATCTATTGCTCGGTATATGTCGTTTGACTTTGTGCCCCTAGGTCGAAGTGTTTGACCGAACATCCTTTTGCCAACACTATTGCTCACCGACTTTCGGCGAACATGGTTAGCGCCATCCTGCACAGCCTCCGAATCTTCACTCTCAAGCACGTCCATGGTGCTATCAGGGATAGAGTCCGAAATTTCATCTGCCTTGTTATGGGAGGGAAACTGTGCATCAGAAGCATTTGGAGCATCAGCCGTCAGCGTGTCCTTCTCAAAGAGCAAAGGCTGTTGGTTCTGCCGATCAGGCTCAATGCGCTGAACAGCCTTTTCAACTAGGTGAATGCGATCCTGTTTACTGTATATGGGCCCAACACCACGCTGCTTTACCGTTGTAAGGACATCAAGCAATAGATCATCATGTCCGCCGCAATCCCGAGCGTCGTTTCCACTCGCTTTGATCCCAAGCAACTGCCTGACCTCCTTTGTGGAAGTAAGCCTGCTGAGATTTGTGATTGATACACTCGCTGCCGAAGCCCATAGCTCGTTTTGCCCATAGTCTTCTTGCAGGTGCCGAATAAGCGCCAATGGACGCACAGATTGAGAGTTACCTTCATGCGAAAAGCGCGCCGTCTGTGTTGAATTCCACTTCACGGTTCCAACACCGTCTTGCTCGCCGCCATGACGCAGTTCTAGCAACCTGTGTATTTTATCTTCATCGTCACACACATAGCAATCAACGACACGATGTGTCTGCATCGCATCTGCAAGCTTTTCGAACTGCGGAGCTAATTTATTGAATTTTGCAGGAACCTTGCTGCTATCCAATGAGAGCTTAATAGCGGTAACACGCCGGTTGCCCTCACGCACCCGATAGTCATTCGTCCCTTCTATCGGGCTAACAATCAGCAGCTCGGAGACATTGAGACCGTTAATAGCAATATCACGGGCAAGGTTAAGCACCTTGTTTCCTGAGGCAGTAGTTTGATCCTCAAGGATGGAGAAGAGTGCGTCTTCCTCTGTAGACACTGCTTCGAATCTGGGATTTTCCCCATCAGTGATGAGGTGCTCAATATCTATGCGCCGTTGTTCATTCATGCTTCCACCACCACTGTATTAGCGCCACACACTACTCTCAAATCATATTATATGCACCATTGCTTACTGGTTGCGACTTCGCCTTCAGCTCATCCCACAAGTCAGATGCCTCGATGCCGCCTTCGTAGGCAATGAGATATCCCCCACTTCTGGTCTGCGAAGTGCTTATCCCCGAGCATCTTCACTACCACGGACTCCGTCGCCCTGCACTTTGTCTGTACGATCTTGTTGCCACACCCCGCGCGCATCTTTACTCTCGACATAGCCATCAACTACAAGCGTGTGCTCTCACAGTAACGTGGGTCGGCAGGGTCTACCCATATGTAGCCGTACTTGCCCATCTCCGTTGGTATGAGAGTTCTGTACCACGTCAGCTGCAGACGGCTTTTTGACATCCCTGCACCCCTCCCGCCAAGTGCTCATGCTTCCACAAGCGCACGCTTGGCAAGCACAGGAATTCCTCCCTGACCAAATCCGCTCAAATTGGTTTCAGGAGTCTTACTCCATAACCTCATGTGCACATGGCTTAGTCAGACCCAATGCATCTCATTTTTAACGTGCGTAATTGGAACATATCTTAGCATTTGAGTAAATTTTCACCACCCAAAGGTGGCTGTCCCGGGCCTTCGGACTCGGGATAGCCTTGCAACCGAGAGTCTGATTAGGGATGACTGTTCGAAAATCGTGCCTGCATTGACGTCAGTTTCTCTAACCAAATAGACCAATGCAACCCACGCTAACGCTGAAATAGGCTCTGTCACTAGCATCTTGAAGTCATTTCGGTGCTAGAGCTCTTCGTGCGAATATCGATTCGGATGTGTACAAAATACGGTTATATGTGTATATTTTTCTTTTAGTGGAACTATTTCAATTTGCCTGGTTGTTTTTTCGTTATTACTGGTTAAATTTTTGGAGTCTAGCAATGCAGACAGAGGTCATTCGAATAATTGAAGGCGGACTATCGGGTGATAGAGTTCGCGTACTTAACTATGCAAAAACGCTTGCCGCAAATCTCGAGAAGGAAGGTGATGCTCGGTTCGCACGACGAATCAACTCTGTCCTTGCAAATAAGAGGTTCAGCACCGCTACGCTTGACGGCCTATCAAGCAAACCCGTAGACCAAGAGAGTCGAATGGACATCGTAGATGTCGAAATGGTACTGCTGGGCACCATCGACCTCGTGCTCAGTAGCTTTCTTGAGAAGGAAACCGAATCGTTCATCTCCATGTATGACCACAGAGAAAGCATTGCTGCCCGTGGCATCGAGGCGCAAAACTGTCTCTTGCTCTATGGTCCTCCTGGCTGCGGAAAAACGAGCATCGCACGATATATCGCCGCAAAAACCGGTCTCCCGCTTGTAACTGCACGTTTGGACGGCCTGGTATCTTCCCTGTTGGGAAGCACTGCTAAGAACATACGCAAGATCTTTGATTACGCAGCTCAGCAGGAGTGTGTCCTATTCCTTGATGAGTTCGATGCTGTCGCGAAACGTCGTGACGACGAAAACGAGCTTGGAGAACTCAAACGTGTTGTGAACAGCCTGATTCAAAATATCGATGCCTTTGCTACCGGTAGCATACTTATAGCTGCCACCAATCATCATGAGCTGCTCGATCCAGCTGTATGGCGACGCTTCAATAAGGTTATTGAGGTGCCGAGGCCTACGGCCCGCGAGATTAAAATCTATGCAGACAAATTCATCCAGCCGCATATGTCAGAACGTCTGACCCCACGCTACATTTCAGCATTCGAGGGGCTCAGTTACTCAGACTTGGCAACAGCAACAAAGAATGCGCTCTGTACTGCAACGCTACGTGACGAAGAGGGCTTCACGAAGTTTGATATCGTCCATGAGACTTACGTACTACGGAATCATGGTATAGACAACAGAGACGCCTATCTTCGCTACCTTTTATCGCATGGCTGTACAATTGCCGAAATACATAACAATGCCGATATCCCGAGACGTGCAATATCAGATGTGTCGAAGCGTTTGAATGCAAAGGAGAGCTAACATGGCCGAATTTCTGCCTATCATTATGTTCAAACAGCGCTCCGATGACGAGCAGAGGGTCGAGGGCGGTGGTAGCAGCGACAATGTTCCCGGCTGGTATCTTCAAGATAATGACTTGCTGCTTCGCTCGGAAGAATTGGCAGCTGGGCTACTTGGGGGAATCACAGTAAAGCGGAAGAACCCTGAGCTGCCTTACCTGTTTGAGGTTCAATTGGATGGCGACGACACCTCGAAGACAAAACGAAGCGCCGTTGCAGGAATGCTTGGTGACAGCGCAACAAACGAGAGACCCAGCATCATTGGCATGCGTGGCACTGATAGTCTTATCGTCCAGGCAAAGGATGAGGCAGTTGTTCGGAGCATGGTCGATGGAGTTAAAGACATCGACCGAAATGTTGCCGGCATTTCTTGCGTGAAGAAGGTCTCCGTATTCAGCGCTGAGGTTGATCTATCTGAAGCCAAGGACTACAAAGTCAAGCTTATCGATTACCATGACAATGATGACAACCTTGCATGTCAGCGTGCCTTCGAGGAGTCTCTTGCTGCTGAGTTCATCACTTTCTTTCGTTGTGAATACTCGGACAACCTCATCATCTACGATGTGGAGGCATCTCCAAAGCAGGCGCAGGCGATGCTTGATGGCATCATGGGCGAATCTATCTTTTCAATCAAGCCTATGCCTCGCTACGAAATGACACTCGATAGCTTAAGCTTACCGAATGACATCCCAGACATTAAAACGCTGAACGGAGAAGAATATCCGACTCTAGGTGTCCTTGATTCCGGTATCGAACGTATCGACCATCTTGCGCCATGGCTCATTGAGAACCAGTGGTCGACGTATCCCGATAGCGAGCAGGATCGGGCTCATGGAACATTTGTAGCGGGAGTTGCCCTATACGGTGACGAGTTTGAGCACGAGGCGTGGGTTGATGGCCTGCCCGCAAAGCTGTTCGACGCGACAGTGTTCCCCAATCCCAAGGTGGTTGGTAATGTAAAGGAATCCGAGGTCATCAGCAACATCCAAGAAGCGCTCGCGTATGCACACGATAGAGCCCTCGCCTGGAACCTCTCCATTAGCGGCCTTGGTCCAGTCAAGCCGAATGAATTCTCGGATTTCGCGATAGCCCTCGATGCTCTCCAGGACAAGTACGACATACTCATCTGCAAGACAGCCGGCAACAGTCGTGCTTTTCTCAGCGGTGCGGATAAGGAACCGCTAGCAAAGGGCGCTGACTCAGTTAGATGCTTGACTGTCGGTTCTGCAGCACATGCAGCGGGGCCATATGATCAGGCGTCAATCGGCGAGGCGTCCCCGTTCTCATGCAAAGGTCCCGGCCCTGAGTTCATCATCAAACCAGAGGTCTCACATTATGGAGGCAATGCCGGCATCAATTCCAAAACGGGCAAACCAACGTTCTCCAATGTGCATTCTTTCGGCATAAATGGCAAAGGTGCCGAGGCGGTAGGAACAAGCTTCTCGACGCCGCGAATATCCGCACTTGCTGCAAACCTTGACTTCGCACTTGGTGACGCATCGGATGCACTCCTCATCAAGACGCTCATTATGCATTCGGCGACATTCACCGACGGTAAGTTCGTTGCGCCAGATGACAAGGTGAAAGAGCTCGGATTCGGCGTGCCAGCATCGCTACCGCAAATACTCTCAGATAACTCTTACGAAGCGACTCTTGTTATGCGTGGCACACTCGCAAAGGGTGAGAAAATCAATATCATGGATTTCCCTATGCCGCATTCTCTCATACGAAACGGTGAGTATACCGGTCAGATAGTCCTCACCCTCGCGTACAATCCGATTCTTGATGCCAATCAGGGTGGTGAGTACTGCCAGTCCGATATCAAAGTGATGTTTGGCTCCTTTGAGGAAAAAGTGCTCAGGGACACCAGCCGGCCAACTATTCTCAATGAGATTGGCCGCACCGATACGCTCAACCTACTGCGCGATACGCCGTATAGCAGAAAACGTCTAAAGGAGGCAGAGGGAAACTTCGCTCTCATGGAGCGTATGCTTGTTGAATCCACAGGAAAATATGCACCAGTGAAGAAATATGCCGTTGATCTTGCTGATTTGAAAGATAGATTCAGGGAAAAAGTGAGTGAAGACAGACTCTGGTATTTGCAACTTGAGCCACTGTTCCGTTATAACGCCGAGCAGATGGCATTGAGGACTGGAGAAGTGCTTGACCAGGAGTTCTGTGTCATCGTTACAATTCGCGACCCTCAAAAACAAGCGCCTGTCTATAACGAGGTGTGTCAGCTGTTGAATTATCATAACTTCGAGCATAACCCCATCAAACTGAGAAACCAGATCAGGGCTCGAATTGGGAGCTAACTATTTCCGACTAGGACGTTGTTTACACGTGACATCGAAGGCTTGCCACGCAGGCACTGTAGGCCTCTTGTAATTGTAGTACTCGAGGTACGCTTCCAAGGCGACTGTCCTCTCCTCCTCCGACGAGTATGACCTCACCTGTGCTAACCGCCTCTACCGCGAGCTCAACCAGTGGGGCTACCAGCGGAACCAGGCGCCCACGCCCTGAACCGCATCGCCTACTACCTCAGGCGCGAGGCCATAGACGCCTCCGATGTCCTAGAGGAACTTGCATCGATAGAGCGGCAGCTGGAGCACCTGTGCGAGGGGACGGGCGAACTCGCCGCCCCCGTGCACGAGGTTGCAGAGTCGTGCCTGATCTTCCTGTAGGTGCACCATACCGCTGCTCAAGCCCATATCCGGCCACACGTCCTGCAGGGGTATCTACCGCTACCTCACCAAGGACGGACGCTTGCCACCGACTACCTGAACCTCGACACTCCCGATCGAGAGGGCGCCGCCTTCGACTGAGCCGCCGCGAGGACGACACGCGCATGCGCTGGCGAAACGACACGCCCTGGGGAGGCGGGCCCTGCCGCACCTACAAGCACTACGTGCTCTCGCCGGACCCCAAGGATCATGTAGGACTGGACGTGCTTCGTGAGCTCACAGCCGCCTGGGTGCGCGGGCGCTTCGGCGACCACGAGGTTGCTATCGTTTACCACGACAACAACACCGGGCGCATACCGCACGCCCACGTGGTCGTGAACAACACCAATATCGTCACGGGGCAACGGCTTCAGGACCCTGCCCCCAAGGAGCTCAAGCACTCCCTGCAGCGCATGGCCAAGGAGTGCAGGCTCTCGGACTTCGACAGCGCAGAGGAGAATACATCCGCGCGTGGGCGCGCACGTTGCAGGCAGAGCACGTACGTCGTGCGGAGCGAGAGATCTCCGAGGGGGCGGCTACTCCTGGGTGGCGGATCCGCGCCCGCATCCGCGTTGCGCGCTCCGTCACGAGGGGCGAGGACGAGTTCAAGAGGCTCCTCAAGAACCTGGGCGTAGAAGTCGAAGACGACTCCATCAAGACAAGGCAGCGCGATAGGGTCTTCTCGCTCGCGGACCACCCCACCTGGCACGTCTCGGGCGAGAGCCTGGGACTCAGCTACGGGCGCGAGTCGCTCATGCGCGGCTTCTCGTTGGGTGCGGCGTGACACCTCGCAGACGCAAGCGAATGCAAGGTGGCGGAGCTCACCCGCTTCGCTGTAGAGCTTGGCGACCTCTCGGAGCTAGAGAGACTCTCGGAGGCGCTCGCTTGGCTCAAGGGCGACCGTATCCGCACAACATCAGACCTCACCGCCAAGGGCGCGGGCAGTCCCGAGATGGCCACCTACGCGCAGAGACTCGGCATACTCAAGGAAGGCGGCGCAGAGCAGTACTATCCGCCGAGACCGTCGAAGCCCTTCTCGCGCACCCAAAGCACAAACGTACAGCACAGCAACACTTAGGAATACGCGAGCAAGCACCAACGTACGCGTCAGCGCGACGATGGAAGGGAAAGCCAGAGATGATCGTGAAGACCTACTACTAGGACGGGCGCGTGGATGCGTTCGACACCGCCAACCTCACGGACGCGAGCATGTACCGCGGCAACGTCTTCACCAACTGATCGCTCGACCTCTCCTACGCCATGCGCGAGGACGGCATGCTGCTCCTCTCCATGCGCCGGTGCCCCGCGCCGGGACAGGACGCGCCCGCCGGACCGGAGGGCTTCCCATAGCCCGCAGGCACGACGGGCTCTACGTCGTCATTGCGGATAGCGAAGACATGCCGCGGCTCTTCATGGTGACGGTGGACGGCAAGCTCGCACTCCTGCGCATGGGAGACAACCTCGCGGACTGCAACCACCTCGCCTAGGCCTCGCGAATCGCCGATGGCCTGTCCGCCCAGGTGGTCTCGGCGCATTGCGCGCTCAGTGCGTTTGCAAGCGATGGAGCAGACGGAATCGACGTGGAAGCTGAGGTGTATCGTCTGATGGTCTTCGACCCTGCAACGTATGCACTCACGGAAGAGCTTATAGAGCTTACAAAATCATATGAAAATTAGTTCTTAGCCCTCATATCAAGAGCCTCTTTTACAAACATCGCCTCGTTCGCTATTTCTCTGTAAGGAGGTGCGGGCGTTCCAGGAAGGGGCCAGGAAGTTGTTGGACCCATATCCGGTAGGTTTAACGAGGTTAAATCAACGTTTGAAAGATTTTCCAAAGAACCCTCTTTCTCGTTGTAGTCGAGAAATGCATCCGACTCAATGGAAAACTGTCTCCACTTCTCTGGATCAATAAGCCGAATGACCGTGTGATACAGATAGTGAAGCTCCGACCAAGAGCGCCTATACGGATTCCCGAAAATGGTGGCGATAATCCTGTTTATCGTTTCCCTATCCTCGTCTAGAGACCTTTTGCCCCAGAAATCATACATAAGAGCGTATAGCTCCCAGTCCTCTACTTTCCCACGTGATTTTGGGTTGTCGATAGTGAGATCCCAGTTGGCATTAAAGTCCGGGTCCATGAGTCCGATAATTAGCGATTTTCCATGCGCAGCGGCATTTCGCAGAACAGACAAGTCGGTAATCATCGACACGCTTGCATAGATTGCATCTAAGTCGGGTGAACTTAGATTGTGCTGCGTCGCAATCTCTTGCAACTTCTTAAGAAACTCAGGCAGCTCGCTCAAGTCGAGCTGCTCCATGAGATCCTCAATTGGGACTTGTTCGGATAGGGAAACATAGTCAAACAATTCTGAGTATTGGCGAAACCTGCGCTTTGCCCTCGCCCTTTCGAATTGTCTCTTCCCCTTGACGTTCTTGTACTTCCAGTAATCACATAACTCATGTGAGATGCCGCTATCTGTCTCCGTGAGAGTGAGGCAAATGAAGTCCTTATATGCCAACTCCAAAGTCACGACCCATTTAACAACGAGAGATGAAAACCTCTGATCAATTTTGTCGATTGCGATGAGGAGTCTGGGGTCAAATCGAAGGTCATTCAACATGCTATCGGGCATGTTGCAAAGCACTTTGTAATGATCTCGTGTGAGAAAGATACCCTGCGCCATTAGATACTCAAGCATTCTTGGCCTGAAACCTATCTCATTCAAGTACCTACGGAGAGCAGGAAAATTATCCGGGCACGGGTTAGCAAAACAGTATTTTTCGAAGAGTGCGGCAACAGTCTCTTCGTAGCTCTTTTTTGGTGTCCTCTTCTTGAAAAGCCACTCGCTACCCGTAAACTCAACATTGACAGCCTCTCTTATCTGTTTGTCCCTGACATTGTCGGATCTATGCAGGTCAAACGTGACCTCGCGCGTATAGCGGATGAGTTCTGCCCCATCTTTTTCGACAATCATGTCGCGAGTGATCTCAAAGGGAATCGTTTCTTCACCCTGCTTGAAAGAATCAGAGTTGATGCTTCCATAGTTGTTGTACAGCTCAAAGATCTCGCCCGTGCTCTTGGCCATATTTCATCTCCTCCTCGTGCATGTTTTTCATAGAAATCAGAAGTGTGTCTTTATTCGCTTGGCTACATCTGCTTTCAATTGGACAAAGCATTCTTCCCGCAAGTTGAAAGTGTTTCGGCAATTATAATTCACCAACAACTTATGCACCATTGAGCATCTGATAACAGCATGTAAAAGGACTCGCACGTCGTGAGCCCTTGCTTATCGTTCCCGTTCCTCAGCCCACGACGCCACGTCGAAAGCCCTGCAACAGGCGTAGACGGCGAGCATCACGAAACCGGAGAGGAAGCCGACTATGTAGGCGATGATGCTAGTCTTCCTCTTCCTCTTCCTCTTCGCGGCAGCGAGAGCAGATGCTGTATGCGATTCCGATGACGGGGGCGGTGAAACCCGCCGCAGCCAAGGCGCAAATTCACTCTTTGATCGACGCACATTTATCAGTTTAATATACGCGCGTTCAAGCCCCGAGATAGGTAAGAGAAGGGCTCTATAGCGCAGTTCGTCTATACGGCCTAGGGTCTCACGTATAGCAGAGTGCATCAAAGCATGGGAGGATAACTGCAACGCTCGGCAGTATACCGTTGACTAGCGGTTCACAACCGAGAGCGCTCAAGTGAAGCTGAAACATCCTTATCCGCAATATAGAGCTTAGCTAACCACTAGTGACGTACACCAACGCCGGAATCTTCAAGTGCATGTCTTCTGCTCTTACCATCTACTCACCTCCTCGTTTGTGCGTATTAATCGTTTTCGTCTTCCATGAGCGGCTCATTGTAATACTCTTGCGCCATTCGCTGCTGAACTGAACGATCAACGACCTGCTGATTCAGGCTCGAAAGATTCCTTAACTGACAGTAGCTGTTGAATACTGAGAAGCCAATTTCAGCTACAAGTTTACCGATTAATTCATCCGCGTACGACGAGCTAACGAGATTTATATTTTCGAAATCCAGAACGAGAAGCTTGTCGCCTTCGCGAATAATGTTGCTCGCTTTATGCCTGACTCGCTCGGCTGCTTGCCTCGTACCAGTTCCCGCAGGATTTGGCTTTCCTATAGCGGATCGCTTCCTTGCCTCAGAATAGCCAGGTAATCTTCGTAGAGGAATGTTCTGTAACGCTGTTTCTCCTTTTCGCGCTGAACAAGAATCCCCAGCTCAACAAAATCTTTTACCAAGTTGCTCGCCGTTGTTCTCGCTATATCGAGTTTTTCCGCAACGAAAGCGACATCGACGATGGGATTGCCCTCAAGCAGCTCAAGCAACCGCTGTCCGTTTACGGATGATCGGTCAAAAGAGTCATTGATTAGAGCCGTATAGTTATTGTGCAAGCTTACAAGTCGCTCAAGAGACCTTACAGCGTCCTCCGCACTTGCCAGCAAACAGTCACAGAAGAATCCAACCCATTTCGCATATGCGCCATTCTCCCTCACGTCCATCAGATGCTCGTAATACTCCGTACGACGAAGTTTCAGCTGATACGAGGGATAGAATACCGCGGCGCTGAGAGCATGATCGTTCATCAAAGACAACGTAATGAGCAGGCGACCAAGGCGTCCGTTGCCGTCAAGGAAGGGGTGGATCGTCTCGAACTGATAGTGCACAAGCGAGGCTTTGACGATTGGATCGACGTCGCCCACTTCGTTGATGAACCTCTCCAGGTCTCGCAGGGCTTCGTTCATGTCGTCGACGTTCGGGGGAATGTACGTTGCGCTCTTCAGCATTGCACCGCCGGGGCCAATCCAATTCTGGGTCGATCTGACCTCGCCGGGCTGCTTGTCGGAGCCCGGCACTCCAGATAGGAGGATGGAATGAACTTCCCTGAGCAGTCGCATGCAGAGAGGCAACTCATCCATATGATTCACAGCATATTCCGCCGCCTTAATGTAGTTGATTACATCTGCGATGTCGCGCTGCACTAGGTCAGCATTCTCGGGATTGAGGATATCGTCGAAGGTGCATTGTGTTCCTTCGATTTGTGCCGAAAGTAGGGCCTCCTTGCGAACGTACATTGTAAGGTACATCTGGGCGTTCGGTACAAACCGGAGCATGCCTTCGAGCTCACCGAGTTTCCTTGAGCAGGCGCCAAGCAGCCTGATAGCCTCTTCGGAAAGCTCGATTGGAACGACACTGTCCAAGGGAGCGGGTACGAATGACTGATACTCCGCTTCGCCCGAAAGGTTCTTCCGAAGGAATCCCTGTCCGTTGTCAATCCAACGCATTGAGTGCTCCTAACGACACTTTACTACCGTTATATGCATATTATAACATTTAATAACTTTTTACTAACTTAAAGTGTTATTACATCTGGTCTTGCAGTACTAAGAACAGAAACGTGTCGTTAGCAGTTTTGTCAAAAATCCTAATGACAATTACTGTGTAAAGAAAGTCGTTATACCAATCATCCGCTTGCGGCTCTAACGAACGTAAGTTGTTGGTGCAAGGCCGATCTGTGTTGGGAAATCATAACCACCCGCATAGCGGGTGGTTTGCTCTTAGGGTATAACCCTAAAAGACCGGCCAGGGACTCAAGTCCCTGGCCTTCACTTCGTTCAGGCCTGATGGCCGCTTGACTCGTGGCGTGCCCGTCAAACGGGCTGTGTCAGGCTATCTCTTGAACGGATCCTCATATTCCTTGACGCTCAGCTTATCCAGCGCGATGTCGTGGGCTTCCTGTTCCCTGATATACTTGGCAATAGTCGCCTCATTCAATCCCACAGTCGACACATAGTAGCCCTCTGCCCAGAACTTCCGGTTCCCGAACTTGTACTTGAGGTTCGCATGCTTGTCGAACATGAGCAGCGAGCTTTTGCCCTTCAGGTATCCCATGAAGCTCGACACGGCGATCTTGGACGGGATGCTTACCAGCATGTGGACGTGGGTCCGGCATGAGATGCCCCTCGATTATCTCTACTCCCTTTCACTGGCAGAGCTGCCTGAAGATCTGCCCCAGGTCCTCGCGGTATTGGTTGTAGATTGCTTTTTGTCTATACTTTGGGCAAAACACGATGTGGTAGGTGCACATCCATTTGGTGTGCGCAAGGCTGTTCGCTTTCTGTGCCATGGTGTTCTCCTTTCCCTCGCGGCCGGCGACCTGAACAATCACCATCCTAGAGGGAAAGGAGTTTTGTTGCATAGCATCAGTGTCATCCACCCGCAGAGCGGGTGGTTTTTTGCCCTGTGTGCTTCGCACGCAGGGCAGGCTCACGAGCCTCAAGAAAATCCCCCACCCGCTTTCGCGGGCAGGGGATGAAATGTTGGTCGCGGGGGCTGGATTTGAACCAACGACCTTCGGGTTATGAGCCCGACGAGCTACCAGACTGCTCCACCCCGCAATGTATGCGATTATGCGCGAACAAGTACTATACCTTCCCAGCCACAATGAGTCAAGCAAAATAGAAGATTTTCTCGCCATAAAGGTGTGAGGCTTGCGCGAGAGGACCAAGAAAGTTGCGATGCCGTCAGCAGAATTGGGGTCAGACGGCTAAACTATTTATACTGTCTTTGGGGCGCGCTGTGCTTGCGCCAAACAGCTATCGAAGGACTTTTAAGGATGACATTACACGAGCTCCTGGCGCTCTTTACCAGCAAGAACATCGAGTACACTACCGCGCATCTTGACGTGGTGGATCAAAACGCACAGCTTACCGATGTTGCAAGCGATTCTCGTGAGGTCATCCCCGGCTCGCTGTTTGTCTGCAAGGGCGCGAGTTTCTCGCCAGCGTATCTGACAAGCGCAGTAGAAGCAGGAGCTGTTGCGTACCTCTGCCAGGAGTCAACCACAGAAGAGTTGCAGGCAGTGGCGCCAAACGTAGCCGCTATTTGCGTGGATGACGTGCGTCTTGCCATGGCCTATGCGGCTGCAGGCGTTGCGGCTGCTGGCAAAATTACTGGCAAATATGTTGATAATG
>ERZ773079.1101-NODE-1101-length-16716-cov-18.616770_pt1 | contig 16716 bp, 8 predicted proteins | sample MGYA00511355_ERZ773079 | MGnify/ENA primary metagenome ERZ773079 (study PRJEB29015, sample SAMEA2737979) | human oral metagenome | biome: human oral; feature: human-associated habitat; material: dental | place: China | collected 2117 ... | reverse complement strand
TTGCCGTTCCCGTTTACGGAAAAGGCTATGTGATGAAGTACGGCGATAAGTACCGACTCTTTTCGATTCTGACAACGGACTCCGCCAATGAAATGGTGAAAAAAGCAGCTGACCGCATCGCGGCGGCTTCGGTGAAGTAGAAATCTTTTTGCGGTTTTGCATGATATGCATTTTCTTCATTAATCATTCAAGCGGTTCTGGTGCATTATGATCCAAACTGGGACGGCACAAAGGCGCAGTAAGGCCGGAAGAAAACGATCAGGCAGGTGTACGACGTGAAAATACTTGATAATATCAGCAATACTGTCCGTGATGATCTGCGGGCAGAAATAAAGCGCGGGAGCAGGGTGTCCGTTGCGGCTGCCTGTTTTTCCATGTATGCGTACCAGGAATTAAAAAAACAGCTGGATTCCGTAGAGGCGTTCCGGTTTATTTTTACATCTCCGACATTTGTTAAAGAAAAAGCGGAAAAGCAAAAACGCGAGTTTTATATCCCCCGCCTGTCGCGAGAAACCAGCCTGTGCGGCACGGAATTTGAAATCAAACTCCGCAACGAGATGACCCAGCGAGCCATTGCCAAGGAATGTGCCGACTGGATCCGCAGGAAAGCAAAATTCAAATCCAATACTACCGGCGAGAATATGACGGGCTTTATGACCCTCGATGCTGGAAGTGCGCAGACTGCCTATATGCCCCTCGCCGGATTCACCACAGTGGATATCGGCTGTGAGCGCGGCAACAATACATACAACATGGTCAACTGCATGGAGGCGCCTTTTTCGCATCAGTATATGCAGTTGTTCGACCAACTTTGGAGCGACCGCGAGAAAATGCAGGATGTGACGGATGTGGTTGTTGAAAATATCAGCACAGCCTACGCTGAAAATTCTCCGGAGTTTATCTACTTCATGACGCTGTACCATGTGTTCAGTGAATTTTTGGATGATATATCCGAAGACGTGCTTCCCAATGAGGCCACTGGGTTCAAGCAGAGCAAAATCTGGAGTATGCTCTATGATTTTCAGCGGGACGCCGTGCTGGCGATTATCAACAAATTGGAAAAATACAATGGCTGTATCCTTGCGGACAGCGTAGGTTTAGGGAAGACTTTTACCGCGTTGGCTGTTATGAAATACTATGAAAACCGAAACAAGTCCGTTCTGGTGCTCTGCCCCAAAAAACTGGCGGAGAATTGGAACACCTATAAGGACAATTATGTCAATAATCCCGTTGCCGCCGACCGGCTGAATTACGATGTGCTGTTTCATACAGACCTTTCCCGCAGCGGCGGACTGTCCAACGGTCTGGATTTAAGCCGGCTGAATTGGGGTAATTATGATTTGATCGTCATCGATGAATCCCACAATTTCCGTAACGGTATCGGCACCCACAGCAACACGAAGGAGAACCGCTATCAGAAGCTGATGGAAAAGGTGATCCGTGCCGGAGTCAAAACAAAAGTCCTGATGCTTTCCGCCACACCGGTTAATAACCGTTTTGTGGATTTGAAGAACCAGCTTGCTCTTGCCTATGAGGGAAATTCCGAATATCTGGATGAACAGCTTGATACCACGAAAGGTCTTGAAGATATCTTCAGACAGGCGCAGAAAGCCTTTAATGTGTGGAGTAAGCTGAATCAGGAGCAGCGCTCAACGGACGCCCTGCTCCGCAATCTGGATTTCGATTTCTTTGAGCTGCTGGACAGTGTGACCATTGCCCGGTCGCGTAAGCATATAGAGAAATACTACGACACGAATGAGATTGGTAAGTTCCCGGAAAGATTGAAGCCCCTTTCCTTACGCCCGCGCCTTACAGATTTAAACGATATTAACTATAACCGGATTTACAGCCGGTTGATGGAACTTTCTCTATGTATCTATACACCGTCGGATTACATCTTCCCAAGCAGGCGGCAAAAGTACAAAGACCTCATCCATAATAAGGGTGAGAACCTGACCCAGAGCGGTCGTGAGCGTGGTATCCAGCGCCTTATGAGCATCAATTTGCTCAAACGGCTGGAAAGCTCAGTTAATTCCTTTCAGCTGACTCTTACGCGCATCATGGAGCTGATTGACGGCACGATTGACGCTGTCAACCGGTTTGAGATGTGCGGCACGGCAGATATTTCCGTGTATGAGGGTAGTGGCGATGACTGGGATATGGATGATGAAAATACAGAGCTTTTCACCGTAGGTAAAAAGGTCAAAATCGACCTTGCCGACATGGACTGGAAGAGCTGGCGCAAAGGATTGCGGGAGGATGCCGATGTATTAAAGCGGCTGATGCTGATGATAGCAGATGTTACACCTGAGCATGACAGTAAGTTGCAGGAGCTGTTCCATCTGCTGGATGAAAAAATCACACACCCCGTCAACCCGGGGAACAAGAAAGTGCTCATATTTTCCGCGTTCTCGGACACGGCAGAATATTTGTATGACCATGTGAGCAAGTATATAAAAGACAAGTACGGACTGGATACGGCAGTCATTACCGGCTCCATAGACGGCCGCACGACAATTAAAGACTTTCAGGCGACACTGAACAATGTGCTGACCTGCTTTTCGCCTGTTTCCAAAGACCGCGATATACTGATGCCGGACAGTAAGACAGAAATCGATATTCTGATTGCTACCGACTGTATCTCGGAAGGCCAGAACCTTCAGGACTGCGACTATCTAGTCAATTACGATATCCACTGGAATCCGGTGCGCATTATTCAGCGTTTTGGACGTATCGACCGCATTGGCAGCAGGAACAAGGCGATACAGCTTGTAAACTTCTGGCCTGACCTGACACTGGATGATTATATCAATCTCAAGTCCCGTGTGGAGACCCGCATGAAAATTACCGTCATGACATCCACTGGTGATGATGATCTGATCAATGCGGAAGAACAGGGCGATCTCGAATACCGCAAGGCGCAATTGAAACGTTTGCAGGAGGAAGTCGTGGATATCGAGGATATGTCCGACGGCATTTCCATCATGGATTTGGGACTTAACGAGTTCCGCCTTGACCTGCTGGACTATATGAAGCGTAATGGCGATATGGATAAGAAACCCCGCGGACTTCATGCCGTTGTGCCTGCCATGGACGACCTGCCGCAAGGCGTAATTTTCGTCCTTAGGAATGTCAATAACAGTGTTAACACGGATAACCGCAACCGGATCCATCCGTTTTACATGGTTTATATCAGCATGGACGGAGAGATCATCTGCGACTACCTGAATCCGAAGAAGCTGTTGGATACCGTACGTCTGTTGTGCCGGGGGAAATCACAGCCGATGCCGGAAGTATATGGGCCGTTCAATCGGGAAACGGATGACGGACGCGATATGGCAAACCTATCGGCACTGCTGAGCAAAGCCATCAATTCCATTATTGACGTCAAAGAAGAAAGTGATATCGACAGTTTGTTCTCCGCCGGCGGTACATCGGCGCTGATGAGCAGGGTCTCCGGGCTGGATGATTTTGAATTGATTTGTTTCTTAGTGGTTAAATAGGGTTTCCGAGGGGAGTGATACTGTGCTGGACTTGCCGAAATCAACAGAGTTTAACAGACGGATCCCGAAACAGAAATTTTATGAAAATCTGACGGTCACGCCCGCCATGAAGAAGATATTTACTGAACAGATCAAGATGATTTACTGGCGCAATAAGCTGGCTGCGTCTACACTAAACATTGCCGCCGGAGAACAGGTCACGGAGATTGAAGTATTTGAGGTGAGGCTTAGCACACCCGGTCTTGATGAGAATGTCCTGCGCTTGATTGACAGAGAGATTCCCTATCATATCCTGTTCCTGCTGGAATATGAAGGAAAATATCAGGCTGTCATGGGGTATAAGGAAGCCGCAGTTTCCGGTAAGGCGGCGTTCAAGGTTGAACGCTACTACCACACGGATCGGATGGGCGAAAAAGAATTGCCGCTGCATCTGGAAGGACTGACACTGGATGCGGTGTATGAGAATTTCATCCGCCAGATGGCAGGAAATAGCCTTGGCAGCACAGAAAATATGGCACTGAAAGAGAGCGTCGGGCAGCAGAAGCAACGAGAGCAGCTGGAAAAGCAGATTGCCACGCTGGAGGCCAGAATCAGGAAGGAAAAACAGCCGAAGAAAAAGTTTGAGCTGGCTACTAAAGCAAAAATATTGAAGAAACAACTAAGTGAATTAGAAAAGCAGGGAAAGGATGGGATAGTTCATGATTAAAAGAGTAAGTCTGAAAAATATAGCATCTTATACTGCCGACGAACAGATGGTAGAACCGTTCAAAGTGAATTTTTTGTTTGGACTTAATGGAAGTGGCAAAACCACACTAAGTCGGTACTTGGCTTCTCCTGCCGATGAAAAATATCATGATTGTCAAATGGATTGGTATGGTACTCCAATTAAGTGTGCTGTTTATAATAGAGATTTTGTAAAAGATAATTTCAATGAAACTGTTCCCGGTATATTCACTTTAGGCGAAGGAACAATAGAAACAAAGGAACTGATTAAACGGCTGACCGATGAGATTGCAGAACTTGATAAAATAAAGGACAGCAAAATGAAAGAACTTGATGGAGCAGGCTCATGCGGTGGGTATAAGAAACAGTTGCAGAATCATGAGGATAGTTATGCTATAAAGCTTTGGGATATAAAGCAGAAACTCGACCGTGAAAAAAGTCCGATGTTGAAAGCTATTACTGGTGTGCTTGGAAGCAAGGAACGCTTCAAGGAGAAAGTGTTGTTAGAAAACATTTCCAACAAATCTGAATTACTGGACAAAGCTTCTTTAGAAGAACAGTCTGCAAGATTGTTTGATACCTCGGCAGAGAAAGTACCTACTATCACCTCACCATCTTTTGCGGACATTCTTTCCTATGAGGATGATGAAATGCTAAAAACCATCGTTGTAGGTAAAGAAAATGTTGTTATTTCTGGTTTAATACAGAAACTCGGAAATAGCTCGTGGTTTAGTCAAGGCGTACAATACTTAAGTAAAAGCGATGGGGTGTGTCCTTTTTGTCAGCAAAAACTCCCAGAAGATTTTGGAAAGCAGATAGAAGAATATTTTGACGCGACATATAAAAACAACATTAAGAAGATTGCCTCACTTAAACATAAATACGATTTAGAAGCAGATCGGATTGCTGCAAGCATCCAAGAGCTTGTTGATAGCCCTAACAATTTTTTGAAAACCGCCTTGTTAGAGAAAGCTCTTACGGCATTAAAAACAAAAATTGAAAGCAACAAAAAGAAACTATCTGATAAGGTATCCACCCCGAATAATACGGTTTCATTAGTTCCCCTTAAAGAGGTTGCTGAAAGCATAGAAATGATTATCGGTAACGCTAATGAGTCAATTAGGGAGCACAATGCCCATATTAATAACATAAAAGACGCAAAGAAAAAACTCACATCCAAGGTGTGGAAGTATATTCTTAATCAGCTTTCCGCAGACATTAGGATGTATTCTACCCGCAAGACCGAGATTGAAAAGTGCATCATGGAAGCTACAAAGGCATTTAATGACGCAGAAATGAAGCGCGAAATAAAAAGTCGTGAGTTAAGAGAAGCTGAAGAAAAACTCACCAGTATTATTCCAACAGCCAAAGGCATAAATGAGATACTTGAAAGCTATGGCTTCAATGGGTTCAAATTGAAAGTAGATGAAATAAACAAAACCTATCAGTTTGTCAGGGCAGACGGGGAGCCTGCGTTTGAGTCTTTGAGTGAAGGTGAAAGGAATTTCGTGACTTTTCTATATTTCATTCACACGCTAAAGGGAAACATCGATGAATCAGGGCATGAGGAAGACAAGGTTTTAGTCATTGACGACCCTGTTTCAAGTTTGGATAATGATGTACTGTTTCTTGTTAGTACGCTAATAAGAGATCTATTTGAGGATGTATATAACGATAAGGGGGTAATAAAGCAGATTCTTGTTCTTTCGCATAACCTCTACTTTTTTAAGGAAGTCTCCTTTGACAGGGGCCTGAAAAAGGAGAATACTGGCTACTGGATGATAACAAAATCTGGCAATGCATCCAAAATCACAGCGTACAGAGAGAATCCGGTCAGTTCTACCTACGAAATGCTATGGGATGAAGTTATCCAGGCAAATGAAAATTCCGCAGCCTGCAACACATTGACTCTTGCAAACGCAATGAGGCGTATAATTGAGTATTATTTCAAGTTTTTGGGTGGCGAAGACCTTAGCAAATTCCATCGGCAATTTCCTGATGGAGACAGACAGATTTTTAAATCTCTAATTTCTTGGATGAACTCAGGCTCGCATTCGGCTTTTGATGATTTTTCTGCTACCGCAACAAATTACGGCGCAGAAAAACATCTTGCTGTATTTAGAGAGTTGTTCAATAAAACAAATCACATGTCGCATTACAATATGATGATGAAAATTAAAGCGGGGGAAGAAACTCATGGATAAGTTGAAGATGCAAACGACGAACAAAGCCGATGAAAATTTCAGAGCGTTGGCGGCTATGTTCCCCAATGCTGTGACCGAGATAATCGATGAGAACGGCGAGGTCGTTCGTGCTATTGATAAGGATGTACTGATGCAGGAAATCTCTGTCAAGGTGGTTGAGGGCAAGGAAGAACGGTATCAGTTCACCTGGCCGGATAAGAAGAAAGCGATGCTGGCGGCCAATGCACCCATCACGGCTACCTTGCGCCCCATTCAAGCGGACAGCGTGGGCAGGGACGGCACACACGGCGGATTCGATAGCGAGAACTTGTATATCGAGGGCGACAATCTGGAAGTGCTGAAGCTCCTGCAGGAGACGTACCTCAGCAAGGTGAAGATGATCTATATCGACCCGCCTTACAATACGGGCAATGATTTTGTCTATGAGGATGATTTTGCCCAGAGTACGGGCGAGTACATGGAAAACAGCGGCCAGTATGACGAAGAAGGCAACCGCATGGTGTCGAACACCGAGAGCAATGGACGTTTCCATACGGATTGGCTGAATATGATGTATCCGCGGTTAAAGCTGGCAAAAGATTTGTTGGCGGAAGACGGCATTATTTTTATCAGTATTGATGACAATGAGCAGGAAAATCTGAGAAAAATATGTGATGAAATATTTGGCGCGCAAAATTTTGTGGCGCAGCTTGTATGGGAAAGAGCTTATGCACCGAAAAATGACGCGAGATTTATATCGAATAGCCATGATTATGTACTCATGTTTGCCAAAAATGTCAATAATTTTGTGATTGGAAGATTACCCCGAACTAAAGAAGCAAATTCTAAATATGGAAACCCGGACAATGATCCGCGAGGCTTATGGAGACCGGATAATCTGAGTGTAAAAAGTTATACAGCAGCTTGTGACTACCCAATTACGACGCCTTCTGGGCGTGTGGTAGAGCCTCCAGCAGGGCGCTGCTGGAGTCTCTCCAAAAAGGCTTTTTTGGAGAGACTTCAAGACAATAGGATATGGTTTGGAAAAGATGGAAATAATATACCAGCATTGAAAAGGTTTATGAATGAGTTGAAATATGACGGGATGGCTCCCACCTCTATTATGTTTTACAAAGATGTCGGGCATAGTCAGGAAGGTGCAAAAGAGGTTACTGCTTTGATGGAAGCAGGCGTATTTGATGGGCCTAAGCCGGTAAGATTGCTGATTCGATTGCTTACTCTGGCAAATTTAGAAGATGATTCTATTATTTTAGATTTCTTTTCGGGATCGGCGACAACGGCTCATGCACTTATGCAGTTTAATACTGAAAAAAGCAAGCATTGCAAGTTTATTCTTGCTCAGGTTCCTGAAAGCACAGATGAAAACGGAACAGCATACAAGGCGGGTTATGAAAATATCTGCGAAATCGGCAAGGAACGTATCCGCCGTGCCGGACGCAAGATCAAGGAGGAAGCCGGGCTGGCCGTGCCGGCGGATTTGGATATCGGTTTCCGCTGCTTGCGCCTGAGTGAGAGCAATATGGAAAATGTGTACTATGCGCCGGAAGATACAAAGCAGGAAGATCTGTTCCACCTTGTCGATAACGTCAAGCCCGACCGCACGCCGGAGGACTTGCTGTTCCAAGTCATGCTGGACTTGGGCGTACTCCTTTCCAGCTCCATCGAAGTGAAAGAAATGGCGGGGAAAAAGGTGTTTAACGTGGCGGAAGGGTTCCTGCTGGCCTGCTTTGACCATGATGTGACGGAGGAAACCGTCAAGGCCATTGCGCAGAGGAAGCCCTGTTATGCGGTATTCCGTGACAGCAGCATGGCAAATGACAGCGTAGCCGCGAACTTCGACCAGATTTTCGAGACCTACAGCCCGGAGACAGTAAGGAAGGTGCTGTGATATGGCAGAGAACAAGAAAAAAGAACTCACCATTCGCAGCTCCGCAGCGGAATATCTGACCTTTGTGGCATCCGCCGGCGGGAGTGACACCAGCTTTGAGATGCGTTATGAAGATGAAAACATCTGGCTGACGCAGAAAATGATGGCGGCGCTGTATAATGTTGCTCTGCCTACAATCAATGAGCACATCAAAAAAATCTATGTGGACGGAGAATTGACCGAGGGGGCAACTATTCGGAAATTCCGAATAGTTCAAGATGAGGGTTCACGTAAGGTCAACCGTGAGGTCACACATTATAATTTACAGTTGATTATCGCCGTAGGTTTCAAGGTGAATAATCAGCGGGCCGTACAGTTCCGCAAATGGGCGGGTCAAATTGTAAAAGACCACACCATCCAGGGCTGGACAATGGATGTGGAACGCCTGAAAAAGGGACATATGTTCACGGATGAGTATTTTGAGCGGCAGCTGCAGCAGATTCGGGAGATACGGCTGTCCGAGCGGAAGTTCTATCAGAAGGTCACGGACTTGTACGCAACGGCTTTCGATTATGATAAAAGCGCTAAAACGACCCGGTTGTTTTTTCAGACGGTGCAGAATAAATTACACTTTGCTATCCATCGGCATACGGCGTCGGAGCTGATTGTAGAGCGGGCGGATGCCAACAAGGAACATATGGGGCTGACCACATGGGAGAACGCCCCGGACGGAAAAATCTTGAAGACCGATGTAATCATTGCAAAAAATTACCTGAGCAAGGAAGAAATGAATTATCTGGAGCGGATCGTATCTCTCTATCTGGACTATGCGGAATTGCAGGCGGAGCGCAGAATCCCCATGAGCATGGAGGACTGGGCCAGGCGGCTTGACGGATTTCTGGAGTTTAACGGAAGTGAGCTGCTGACCGGGCCGGGCAAAATCAGCGCGGAGCAGGCCAAGCTTCATGCGGAGACGGAGTATGAAAAATATCGGATGATTCAAGATCGCCTGTATGAGAGTGACTTTGACCGTTTCCTCATGCTGGAGCAGGAGGTGAACCGCAAAGATGAAGTTTAGTTTCAAAATCCAGCAGTATCAGACTGATGCCGTGGATGCTGTCGTGCGCGTTTTTCAAGGACAGCCTTACCATGCGGGTGTGTCTTATTTGCGTGATATAGGAACTTCGCAGGGGATGAGCGGACAGTTGAGCCTGCTTGCGCCGGAAGAAAATGAAGGTCAGACGGAATTACAGGACTTGATGAATGATTCCGGTTTTAAGAACGAGGCGATCCGGCTGACGGATGAGCAGATCCTGGATAATGTCCGGACACTTCAGGATGAGAGCGGCATTCATCAATCAGCCGGGCTTGTCGCTCCGATGGGGCGGTGCTCGCTGGATATCGAGATGGAAACCGGCACAGGTAAAACTTATGTTTACATCAAAACGATGTTCGAGATGAATAAGCGGTATGGCTGGAGCAAATTCATTGTCGTTGTGCCAAGTATCGCTATCCGTGAGGGTGTGAAAAAGTCCTTTGAAATCACGGCGGATCATTTCATGGAGTGTTACGGAAAGAAGGCGCGCTTCTTTATTTACAACAGCAGCAACTTGGATCAGCTGGATTCTTTCTCCGGTAATGCCGGCATCAATGTGATGATTATCAATACGCAGGCCTTTGCTGCGTCCATGAATGAGGATAAGAATGTGGAAGGACGCAGGGGCAATGCCGCCGCGCGCATTATCTATACCAAGCGGGACGAGTTCGGTTCCCGCCGCCCCATCGACGTAATCGCAGCCAACCGGCCGATCCTGATCCTGGACGAACCGCAGAAGATGGGCAAAGAAGATTCAGTCACACAGAAGGCGCTCAAGCGGTTCAATCCGCTCTTTACGCTGAACTATTCTGCGACCCACGCCAAGCAGCACAATTTGATTTATGTGCTGGATGCGCTGGACGCATACAATAAGAGGCTGGTCAAAAGGATCGAAGTCAAGGGTTTCGAAGTCAAGAATCTGCGCGGTACGGACAAGTATCTGTATCTGGAAAACATACTTGTATCGCCGAAACGACCGCCGCAGGCACGGCTGGAGCTGGAGGTAGCGCGTAAAAACGGCACCAAACGGGAATTCAAAAAGCTAAATGTAGGAGATAATCTCTACTATCTGTCCGGGGAAATGGAGCAGTATAAGGGCTTTGTCGTTTCGGAAATTGATCCGTTTACCGGCGTTTTGACTTTTACAAACGGTGATGAGCTGCGCAAAGGCGATGTGGCCGGCGATGTATCGGAGAGCGATATGCGCCGGGTGCAGATCCGTGAAACGATCATTTCCCACTTTGAGAAAGAACAGGAATTGTTCCATATGGGTATCAAAACGCTGTCCCTGTTTTTTATCGACGAGGTTGCCAAATACCGTCAGTATGATGAGGATGGAAAGGAGCTTTTGGGAGAGTACGGCAGGATTTTCGAGCAGGAGTACATTTCCGTGATGAATGAGCACAGGACGCTGTTTGACCCGGCCTATATGGCTTACCTGGATGCCGTTGATATCCATGATGTTCATAAGGGCTATTTCAGCATTGATAAAAAGGGACATATGGCAAACAGCTCCGTCAAGCGTGGCACGGATCTGTCAGATGATATTTCCGCCTATGATCTGATTTTGAAAAACAAGGAACGTCTGCTCTCTTTTGAGGAACCGACACGCTTTATTTTCTCCCATTCGGCGCTGCGCGAAGGCTGGGACAACCCGAATGTGTTTCAAATCTGCACTTTGAAGCATAGCGACAGCACGACCCAAAAGCGTCAGGAAGTCGGACGCGGACTGCGTTTGTGTGTCAACCAAAGCGGAAACCGCATGGATGGGGAGGCCTTGGGAAGCAGGGTGCAGGACATCAATGTGCTGACCGTCATTGCCAGCGAGAGTTATGCCGGATTTGTAGACAGCCTTCAGAAGCAGACGGAAGCCGTACTGTATGACCGTCCCCGCAAAGCGGACATCGAATACTTTTCAGGAAGGAGCTTCAAGCTGGACGGTCGGTCTTTCAAGGTGGACGAACGCCAGGCACGGGCCATTTATCAGTATCTTGTTCGCAACAACTATGTGGACGAGGATGACCATGTCACACGGAAATACCGAGAAGACGCGAAGGCCGGGCATTTAGCATCCCTGCCTGAAACATTGAAGCCTATCGGAGAAGGAGTTCATGCGCTGGTACAGGCGATTTATGATGACAGTCTGCTGAAAGCCATGTTTGAGGACGGCAATAAGCCGAAAGTACTGGAAAACCCGCTGAATGACCGTTTCCAAAGAGAAGAGTTCCAAAAGCTGTGGAAAACCATCAACCACAAATACGCCTATACGGTAGATTTTGACTCGACAGAGCTGATTCAAAAGGCTATTTCCCATATAGACAGCGAGCTGTATGTCAGCCGGCTGCAATACACAGTCACCTATGCGGGGCAGAAGGACAAGCTGAATGCCGGCATGGTACGGGAAGGCGCCAGCTTTTATGATGCGAAGAGCAAAACCATGACGATGAATAACACACATACCGGTCAGGTGCCGTATGATTTGCTCGGCAAAATTGCGGAGGGGACGGTGCTGACACGGCGAACGGTTGCGGCTATCCTGCAGGGGATCCGTCCGGATATTTTTGCCATGTATCAGAGCAATCCGGAAGAGTTCATGATGAAGGCAGTACGGCTTATCAAAGAGCAAAAGGCTGCCATGATCGTGGAACATATTACTTATGATACTATTGGGGGAGGCTATGACAGCAGTATCTTTACCGCTGAAAAGCACAATCTCACGATGAATAAGGCGTATCCCGCAAAGAAAGCCATTCAGGAGTATGTATTCACGGATGGCATAGCTGAAAAAAGTGTAGAGCGTCAGTTTGCGGAAAGCCTTGACAGTGCGGACGAGGTATTCATCTATGCCAAGCTGCCGAAGGGGTTCTACATTCCTACTCCGGTCGGGCATTATTCTCCGGACTGGGCCATCGTGTTCCATGAGGGCAAGGTCAGGCATATCTACTTTGTGGCTGAGACCAAGGGTACAATGAAGAGTCTGGAGCTTCGCCCGATTGAGAAAGCAAAGATTGACTGTGCCAGAAAGCTATTTGCAAAACTGTCAGACGGTCTTGTGACCTATGACCATGTGGACAGTTATCAGGAGCTGCTCAATAAGGTTATGCAGTGATAAGTTTTTCTTTTTCGATATACAAAAAGTATTTCTCTTTTCATCTCGGAGAAATGCTTTTTTGTACACTTGTTTCTTTAGGTGTAATGGTATTCTTTACGGCAGCTGATCCAGAAGAAAACTGTCACGAAAAATGCCAGCAGCTTGGCGATGGAAACAGAAAGCCAGATGTCGTCTGTTCCCAGCCATAGCGGAAGTGCTATAACGGCGATGATTTGAAAAACAACGGACTGGAGGAGAGAGATCACTGAAGAGATGAAGCCGTTGTTCAGTGCCGTAAAAAACGCCGAGCCGTACATGCAGAAGCCATTCAGGAGGAAAGAAAAGGAAAAGAATCGGAACCCCCGGACGGTGAGCGTGGCTAAAGTTTCATCATAGCCGACAAAAATATCTGCCAGTACGGAATCGGAGAAGTATGCGGAGGTCGTGAGGAAAAGAGCGGCACCGGCAATGACGGTGAGGCTTTTTCTGAAAAGGCTCTCCAGTTTCACCTTGACGGTATCCATGAAAACCGGGTACAATGTATTCCGAAATAAGGTGTAAATGCAACTTTTTTCGGAATAGGAGATGTATATGGAAATCAACCGTGGAATTTACTTGGATAAATTAATTCGTAAAAAGAAAAACGGCCTGATAAAAGTGATAACAGGTGTGAGAAGGTGTGGGAAGTCTTATCTGCTCTTCCATTTGTTCCATAAGCATTTGCTGGATAGCGGTGTGCCGGAAAATCATATTATTGAAGTAGCTTTAGATGATCGCAGCAATAAAGCTCTGCGTGACCCTGATGCCCTGCTTCGATTTATTAAGGAAAACATCCGGGATAAGGAAGATTATTATATTATTCTTGATGAAGTGCAGTATTTAAACGAATTTGAGGACGTTTTGAATAGTTTGCTTCATATCCGCAATGCGGATGTTTATGTAACCGGAAGCAACTCTAAATTTCTTTCTTCCGATGTGATTACCCAATTTCGTGGGCGCGGCGATGAAATTCATGTGTATCCATTGAGTTTTTCCGAGTATGTACCGGCATGTCAGGGATCTGTGGATGAGGCATGGGACGATTATCTTATCTATGGAGGAATGCCGCTGATTCTAACTATGGCAGAACCGGAAGATAAAGCAGCGTATCTGAACGCTTTATTCCAAAAGGTTTATATCTCGGATATTGTTGAGCGTCATGATGTTCGGAATAAGGTGGAATTGGATGAACTGGTGGACATCCTTGCATCCGCGATTGGCAGCTATACCAATCAAAGTAAGCTTGTACGAACGTTTAAAAGCGTAAAGGGAAAAACAATCAGCGATAAGACGATCAAGAATTATATTGATTATCTGATTGATTCATTCCTAATCAGCAAGGCTGTGCGGTATGACATCAAAGGTAAAAAGTACATCGGATCGCCGTCTAAGTATTATTTTGAAGATGTGGGGCTGAGAAATGCGAGGTTGGGGTTCCGGCAGGTAGAACAAACGCATCTTATGGAGAACATTATCTATAATGAACTTCGGATTCGCGGATATCATGTAGATGTCGGTGTTGTGGAATACTATGGGGCGAATAGGGAAGGAAAACGCGGAAAGAAGCAGCTGGAGGTAGATTTTGTCGCTACAAAAGGAAGTGAGAAACATTACATCCAATCTGCGTTTACACTTCCGACGGCAGATAAAGTGGATCAGGAACAACGCAGTCTTCTGCGCATCCCGGATTCGTTCCGGAAAATTGTCATCGTAGGAGATAATATTAAAGTTCGTCGTGATGAGAATGGAATTATTACGATTGGCCTTCGAAATTTTTTGTTGGATGAAAATAGTTTGAGATTATAAAAATGATAAATTTACATAAAATTTTATGTTTTAGATTGAGTCACCGGATGAAATATCTGATACTTTTTTATCCGGAGAAATCCGGTTTTTTCTCAATGCCGTGGCTGCAATTTATTCCAGAGGTCAAACTTGGTAAAATTGAAAATACAGTGAACGAAAAAAGCATTTCTCTTTCCATCTCGGAGAAATGCTTTTTATCATGCACCTGTTTCTTTACACGTAACGATATTCTTTACGGCAGCTAATCCAGAAGGAAACTGTCACGAAACATGCCAGCAGCTTAGCGATGGAAACAGAAAGCCAGATGCCGTCTGTTCCCAGCCATAGCGGAAGTGCTATAACGGCGATGATTTGAAAAACAACGGACTGGAGGAGAGAGATCACTGAAGAGATGAAGCCGTTGTTCAGTGCCGTAAAAAACGCCGAGCCGTACATGCAAAAGCCGTTCAGGAGGAAAGAAAAGGAAAAGAATCGAAACCCCCGGACGGTGAGCGTGGCTAAAGTTTCATCATAGCCGACAAAAATATCCGCCAGTACGGGAGCGGCGAGGTATGCGGAGGTCGTGAGGAAAAGACCGGTACCGGCAATGACGGTGAGGCTCTTTCGGAAAATGCTCCGCAGTTCATCATCGCGACGGGCACCATAATTGTAGCTTACGATAGGAGCGGTTCCCATGGAGTAGCCGATGTAAATCGCTTCGAAGAAGAATGCCACATACATAATCACGCCGAAGGCAGCGACACCGTCTGTTCCGGCGATGGAGATAAGCTGATAATTGTAGAGCATGGAAACGAAGGACATGGAAATGTTTGTCAAAAGCTCGGATGAGCCGTTTGTGCAGGCCTTCCAAAGTGCGGAACCATCCCATTCCGGGTTCACCAGTTGAAGAGAAGATGTATTCCTTTTTAGGAAGTAAATCAGAGGGAAAAGACCGCCTGCGTATTCACAAAGTACTGTGGCGAGGCCGGCGCCTAAGAGGCCCCATTTAAAAACAAGAATGAAAAGGGCATCAAGACCGATATTCGTCACACCGGAGAGGATCGTCATACGGAGACCGAGAGAAGGTTTTCCGGCGGTGACCATGAACGATTGGAATACCCGCTGGAGGACAAACATGGGGAGGGAAAGAAGAAGTGTGCGGCCGTAAAAGACACTGCACGCAAGCACTTCACCGGAGGCGCCCATGGCGGCAGCAAGAAAGGGCATAAGGAAATAACCCAGGGCGGAAAGCAATATGCCTCCGGCAAGAGCAGAAAGGACGATGAGAGAAAAAAGACGGTTCGCTTTTTCCATTTGACCCTCACCCATGGTCTTTGCCACAAGGGCGCTGCCGCCTGCGCCGAACATGAATCCGACACAGGCAAAAACCATGATGGCGGGGAAGATCAGGTTGACCGCGGTGAATGCCGTTTTGCCCACATAGTTCGATACGAAAAATCCGTCGACCATGGTGTAGGTGGAAATAAAGATCATCATTACCACGGAGGGCAGGACGAAACGGAAAAGTCGTTCATAATTGAAAGGGGAGGAAATGTCTATATGCATAAAGGCTCCTTAAAAAAAGAAATGACAGTAGGCAGATTCCGGAGGTGAGCAGATATTGATGTCTGTATGCTGACATTTTCTGAGAGCGTTTACTTAGAGTATAGTGGAATATAAATTTTAACGCAAAAACGGTTTCCGGATACAATTTTATCTGAAAACCGTTTCATATATTTGTTGGATGAGGGGACTATTTTTTGTTTTTTGATTTACTCTTTTTTGTTTTCTTTTCCTTTTTCAGTTTGAGTGCGTTATTGTTCAGCGTGAAAACCGGTGTTTCTTCTGTTGTTTCTTCTTCCGGCAGCGGAGGGATGTCTTCTTTTTTGCCGTCCTGAAGGAGAAGCTTTTTCAGGTTTTCCAATTCTTTTTCCTGCTCTTCTTTGTCGGCTTCCAGCCGGGCTATTTTGGCGTCTTGGGCTTCCCCTTTTTCTCTGGCGATTTCCACAGGATCGCCGCCGATTCCCCAGCTGTCCATGTCTACTTCTTCAATGGTGACGATTGTGGTTTTCGGGTTTTTGTTCAATACGCGGGTGAGGAGTTCCGTGGCTCCTTTGATGAGTTCTGCTTTCTGTTCGGCGGTAACGCCTTCACGTGTGATTTTGATGTTGATGTAGGGCATGGGAAACCTCCTTTTGAAAATAATTGGAATATTTCTTTTATTATACCATGACAGGAGGGTCTTTTATTTGACACACAGGGAGCCTTCCTGTAAAATTTAAAAAGGGATATATAAAGTATCTTCGCCCCCGGTGGGGCTTTTTTTATGCATAAAAAAGCTTCATGCAGATGTATTCTGTGAAAAGGAGAGGCAATGAGCAGATTTTATGATGTGGTAGTTATCGGTG
>ERZ773079.1099-NODE-1099-length-16727-cov-4.233205_pt1 | contig 16727 bp, 15 predicted proteins | sample MGYA00511355_ERZ773079 | MGnify/ENA primary metagenome ERZ773079 (study PRJEB29015, sample SAMEA2737979) | human oral metagenome | biome: human oral; feature: human-associated habitat; material: dental | place: China | collected 2117 ... | reverse complement strand
GGAACCAATGGCCCCGGCGCCGACGCGGACGCCGGCAGGGCCCACAACCCCACCGCCGGCCCCGACACCCGGCCCGGTGCCGATGCGCCCGGGCCGCCCCGAACGTAAGGTGGTCCCATGGATGACGCGAACAGCCCCGCCGCCTCCGCCCGCGTCCTCTACCCGCACCTGCCCGGGGGCGCCGGGTTCCGGGCCGACGCGCTCGCAGGGGAACCGGAGGCGCGCCTCGACTGGAAGAGCGCCTGGGGGGACGAGGACGCCGACCAGGGCACCGTGTTCTCCCTGGCGCACAGTGGGGCGCCCGGCGGCGGGGGCACGCGCGTGGGCGACCACCGGGTGGTCCCCGTGCTCCCGTCGGAGGGGTTCGGGTCCCAGGAGCTGGCGGAAGTGACGAACGACTTCAACGCCACCGTCAGGGCCCTGGCCGAGAACCCGGTCGCCCTGCCCGTCGCCTTCGACGACTACGGGCGCCTCCGCCTGGTCGCCCACCGCAGGGAGGGCGAGGACTTCCTGCGGCTCAGCGTCTACTCCACCTCCGCGGCCGTCCACGCCGACCTCGAGCGGGCAGGGCCGCTGTTCATCATCAGGCACGGGGCCAGCGTCATCAGGTTCCTCGACGAGCACTCCGAGCGGATCCTCTTCGTCGCCGTGGACCCCGCCTCCTGCTTCCGCCCGATCGAGTTCCCGGCCAGCCTGCCCCAGTACTTCGCCACAATGCCGCCGCCGCGCCGTGCGGATCGGCGGGAGGAGGGCACCGGATGGGGGGCCGGGGCCGCAGGGGAGGGCCCGACGCCCACCGGGTTCGTGCTCGACCTGTCCGACGACTGGGTGCGCGTCGACCTCACAGTGGGCGCGGAGGAGCTCAGGGCCAGGGTGGACGACCTCATCGCCGAGCAGATGCGGCAATGGCCGACCACGATGGGCTGGCTGCGGGAGCGCACGCGAGGCTGGCTCCAGCGCACCTGCCTCCAGGCCAAGTCCAGCGGGGGCGTGGAATTCGCCGTTCTCCTGAACTCGGCGAAGCGCACGGAACCGGCGCTGACCCTCGTCAACTACTGGCTGGCCCTTCCCAGGACCTCCGACGGGCCGCTGGTCCACGTGCGCGACTTCCTGGCGGAAACAGCCGACGATGACGACGAGATCGCGGTCATCGAGACGCGGGCGCGCCGCCTCCTGCGCTCCGTCCGCGTCAGGCCCGCCGCCCGGCGCGGGGGCGCGGCCCCCGAGCAGGAGATGCTCCTCGTCGACTACTGGATCGAGGTGCCGGGCGACCCCGCCTCCGCGGCGCGGATCGTGTTCACCAGGCCGGGCGCGGACTCGCGCGACGGGGTCGTCGCCCAGTGCGACGCGATCGTCCGGTCGGCGCGGTGGGACGCCCCCGGGGCGGGGCCCGCTTGACGGGAGCGGGGCCAGGGGGGCCTCGGCGCGCCCCGCCCCGTAGACTGTGCCCATGAGCGAGAACCTGAGTTTCCCCGGGCGCGTCCGTGCCGACGCCGTCATCCAGTGCGCCATGGACATGGAGGCCGCGCCGCTGCTCCACCTCCTCGAACCCATGGGCGACGAGGAGACGCCCCGCGCAGTCCACGCGGGCGCCCCCGGTCGCCACGTGCAGCGCTTCGCCCTCGGCCTCATCGATGGGCGCACGGTCCTGGTCGTCACCTCCGGGATCGGCGAGGCGAACGCCGCGGCGGCCACCGCCCGGGCCCTGGTGCTCGTCGACGCCCCGATCGTGATCGCCGCGGGGACCACGGGCGGTCTCGCGCGCGACATCAACGTCGGCGACATCGCAGTCGGCGTGAGCGCCGTCTACGGGCAGGCCGACGCCACTGCCTTCGGCTACGCGCTGGGGCAGGTCCCCCGGATGCCCGTCGACTACTCCTCCTCCAAGCGCGCCGCGGCCAGGTGCGATGCCCTGGTCGGCCTCGTCGACCACCCGGTGCGGCTGGGGCGGATCGTCTCCTCGGACTCCTTCTGCACCGAGCAGGTGGCCGAGCCGATGCGCCAGCGCTTTCCCGACGCCATGGGCGCGGACATGGAGACGTGCGCGATCGCCCAGGTCGCGTGGAGCTGCGGCATCGACTGGATCTCGCTGCGCGCAGTGTCCGACCTGTGCGGCCCGGGCGCCGACCAGGCCTTCCACATGGACGGCGAACGCGCGGCCGCCCACAGCGCCGAGGCCGTCCGCGCCTACCTGGCCCTGCTGTGAGGGGGGCGGGTGCGATGCGCGTCCTCATGGTGTGCACCGGCAACATCTGCCGGTCGACGATGGCCCACCAGGTGCTCGACGAGGCCGTGGCGGCCGCCGGGCTCTCCGGCGCCGTCCGCGTGGACTCCGCGGGCGTGTCCGACGAGGAGCACGGCAACCCCATCGACCCCCGTGCCGCCCGAGTGCTGCGCGCCCACGGGCACGGCGTCCCCGACCACCGCGCCAGGCAGGTGCGGGCCAGCGAGCTGGCCGACTGGGACCTGGTCCTGGCGATGACGTCGTCGCACTACGCGGCGCTGTCGCGGCTGCGCGACCGCGCCCGCCCCGGCGGGAGGGCGCCGGAGATCCGCATGTTCCGCGACTTCGACCCCCAGTGCGCGCACCTGCCCGAGGGGCCCGGCCGGGACAAGGACCTGCCCGACCCCTGGTACGGGGACTACGGGGACTTCGTGGACACCCTGGCCGTCATCGAGCGCTCCACGCCGGCGCTGGTCGACTACGTGCGCCCCTAGGGCGTGTTGTGTGATTTGCGGGTGGACCCGCCGTTCGGGGCAGGGGCGGGTCGGCGGCACTTCCGGCGCCGGCCACCGGCTCGCACAGCACGCCCCGGGCCCGCACGGGCGTTCGTGTTCGCGTCTGCACCACTTGGGCACCGCCCGCACCACTTAGGGCCCCGACACGCCGGGACAACCAGGGCCCACAAGAACCCAAGTGGTGCAACGGAGCGCTAAGTGGTGCAGCGGCGCGCGAAGCCGCGCAACCGCGGGCGAATCCCGCAGCACGGCGCACGAAGCCGCGTAAAACACCGACAACGAACCGTGCGCACAGCCCCTCCCCACAACCGCTCACACGAAGAACCGGAACCAGACAGCACGGCCTAGTCGGGCACGCACACAAGGGGGCTGATTTACGAAACACACTGCGCACACAACGGCTTGATTCCGCCCTTGTGCGCAGTCGCATGTTGCGTGATCCTGGTCCTTGTGCGCGTAGAACGGGGCTGTGCGGCGCCGTCTAGACTGCGCCCGATTGCTCGTCAGACGGTCGTCCGCCGTTCCAGGTGGGCGCGGTTGTGGGGGAGGGCGCCCCGTCCGAGGTGGGCCCGCTGTCCGGTGTGGGCGCCCCTCCCGGGGTGGGGGCCGGGTCCGGGGCCCCGACGCGCAGGACCACCAGGGGCTCGCCCGTCGGCTGGGCGGACCCGCCCTGGGGCTCGAAGGTCAAGAAGATCTCACTGCCCGGCTGGGGCATGATGTCAACGAAGGAGTAGTCCCCGCCCCGCCGCTCGTAAACGCCCAGGGATTCGACGGTGCTTCCGTGGCGCGCCCACACCTGCATCACCTGTCCCTCGGGTGCCCGCAGCGCCGAGGGCGTGGTGATCGCGGTCATCCCCATTTCCGGCGACCAGGTGAGGGTGACAACGTGCCCGTCGGGCATGGTGTCGGTGGAGCGCCGTACGTCTTGCGCCTGGTTGAGGGCGGCATAGTGACTGGTGGACTCCATTGAGGTCATCGTGGTCCACCGGCCCACGCCGATCCCCGCTGCGAAGAGCGCGACCGCCGCAGCCGCCGCGGCGAGGACGCGCGCGAACAAGGGGATGACCCTCCGGCCGCGCGCGGGAGCCTCCTCGGGGGCCTGCGGCCACTGTTCCTGCTCGACTTCCTCGATCGCGGCGAGGAGGTCGTCGCGCACGTGTGCCGGCGGTTCAATGGGGGCGAGGGAGGCGGCGAGGTGGGCAGCGATCTCGTCGTCGTCGAAGATGTGGTCGCTCATCGTTCCTCCAAGAAGGTGCGCAGGCGGGCGAGGGCCTGGCGGATCGTGCTTTTCACGGTGCCGAGCGGCAGTCCCGTCGCATCGGCGATCCTCGAATGGCTCAGTCCCCCGAAATACGACAGGAGGATGACGGTCTTGTGCGGCTCCCCCAGGGAGCCGAGCGCGCGGCGGACGTCTCCGCCCGCAATGCGGGACTCCGCCTCCTCCGCCGTCTGGTCCCAGTCCACGTCCGGGGGCGAGGCGAGTTCGCGGTCGCGCGCCGCCTGGGCCGAGCGCACCCGGTCGATCGCCCGCCTGCGGGCGATGGTGGTGAGCCAGGCGCGGACGCTGCCGCGACCGGGGTCGTAGGAGGGGGCGCGCCTCCATACCTGGAGGAACGTGTCCTGCAGGACCTCTTCCGCTTGAGCACGGTCCTTGAGGACGCAGCGGATGAGCGCGAAGAGCGTGGGCGCCCAGGCGTCGTAGAGCCTCGCGAACGCCCGCTTGTCCCCTTCGGCGACCAGTTGCAGGTCTTCGCGGCCCAGGTCGCGTGGCGCGGTGTCAGTCACGGTGCTCATGGTAGAGGGCCGTGGCGCCCAGCGCCGGGCGGGGTCTCCGCCGGGGCGGCGCCGCGAAGGCCACCTGTTCCTCCGCGGCCACGCCGTCACCCGAAGGTGAAGGAGTAGAGCGCCAAACCCTTGCTGGCCGTGACGGTGAGCAGCCCTGAGGAATCGGTGTCCCTGTTCACCAGCGTCATCGAGTTCGGGGTGCCGCTCACATGCTGGGTGTGGGTCTGGCCGTCCATCTCCCAGGTGAGGTCGCCCTCGCCCGAGACCACCAGGTCCACGCGGCGCCCGCGCCACATGAGGCGCAGTTCCGCCTCGTCGTCGGCGGGGCTGATCGACTGGGCGCCGATGGTCCACCGGCCCTGCAGGGCGAAGCGGTCCGCGCCTAACGAGGCCGGGGCCGCGTAGTCGCGCGTCCCGGCGGAGTAGGCCTCCGTCCCCGCGAAGCTTGCTGCACGTTCGTGGCCCAAGTAGGTCTCAGGCGTGCGGTGAAAGGCCACTCCTTCGACGCCGTCGTCGGTGAAGAGCGGGTCGGGCAGCGCGTTGCCCTGGTCGGCCAGGAGCTGGCGGATCAGTGACTCCAGGGTCGCCTCGCCGCCCTCTCCGAAGTGCGTGTAGCGCAGTTGCCCGTGCGCGTCCGCCAGGTACTGGGCGGGCCAGTAGTGGTTGTCGAAATCCGTCCAGGTCTCCAGGTCGGAGTCGACGGCGATCGGGTAGGTGATGCCCAGCTTGTCGCCCCCGGATTGGACGTTCGCGGTCTCCTTCTCGAAGGCGTACTCGGGGGAGTGGACGCCGATGACTTGGAGCCCGTAGGGGCGGTACGCCTCGTAAAGCCTTTCGATCCCGGGGATGGAGCGCTGGCAGTTGATGCACGAGTACGCCCAGAAGTCGACCAGGGTCGCTCCACTGCCCTGGGGGGCCGCTCCGCCGTCCGTGTTGAGCCACGCGGTGGGTTTCAAGGAGGGGAGCGCGCCGCAGTCCGCCAGGGTCGTCGCGCCGTCGACGCAGGCTGAGCGCTGCCCTCCGCCCCTGCTCAGACCCGGATCGGCGCTGCGCTGCAGCGCTGACGTGTAGTCGGGCAGCGCCCTTTGGAGAACGGCGGGCAAGTCGGTGACGATCCCGGCGGCCAACGCCAGGACGGTGGCGCCCGCGGCGATGCGCACGCGCCGCTGGTGGCGGCTGAACGCGGAGACGCGCTCGGTGAGGCGGCGCCCCGCTAGGGCGAAGGCCAGGAGGGGGATCGCTGTGCCCGCGGCGAAGGAGAGCGCCAGGGCCACGGTGTCGGCCCCGATGCGGCCGGTGGAGCCGGCGACGCTCACCGCCGCCAGTACGGGTCCCGCGCAGGGCACGTAGGCGGCGCCGAGGACGATGCCCAGGCCGAAGCCGTTGGTCCCCGTGCGCTTACCGGCCTTGGAGAATGCGGCGAAGGGCTTCTCCAGGACGTGCATGAACCGTGGGACGATCATGCCCACGCCGATGAGGACCAGTAGGACCACTCCGGCCCACCGGATGAAGTCCTGGGGCAGGTGGAGCGCTGTGAGCAGTGTCGAGCCGAGCAGTGTGAATGCTGTGAAGCTGAGGACCAGTCCCGCGACGACCTGGTAGGGGCGCCATTTCGAGGGGGCGCGGGGCGCTGGCCGGGTCGCGCGGTGGTCTTCCTGTGCGCTGGCAGTCCCCCCGAGGGAGATGCCGGTGCCCGGAGCAACAGCGAAGGAAGGGGAGGGGCGCGCCGAAGCGGCGCCACCCGCCATGAAGATGACGGGGAGGACGGGGAGGATGCACGGGGAGATGCCCGTGATGAGGCCACCGAGGAATCCGATGAGGACCAGGGTTGTCATGATGCTCCTTTCGTGTGGTGCTACTCCTGATTCGTCGCGGTCGCAGTCGTGGATCAGCGGAATATGTGTGTTGTATGTCACTGATGGCTAGGTGATCCGTGGTGCTGTTCGCGCCGAATAGGAGGGTGAAGGCGCTAACGGAGCGCCCGTCAACAGAAGGAATCACGCAATGAGCATTCACCGCGCGGCTCTGGCAGCCGCCCTGTCCGTCGTCTTCGCCGCTGGTTTGGCGGCCTGTGGGAACTCCGCCAACGACAAGATGGAGAACCCGTCGTCGCCGTCGATGACGCAGGACACGAAGATGGAGAACTCGATGTCGGGCGATGGCATGAAGGGGGGAATGGACGACGGGAAGATGGACGACGGGAAGATGGACGACGGGAAGATGGACGACGGGAAGGAGGGGTAGCAGTAGGCCGCGGCTCGGGGCGTCCCAGAATCCCAAGGGCGGCGGGCTGATCCATGTGATGTCCCGCCGCCCAGGGCCTATCGATGGGCGCTGGCGGCGCAGTGGGGTGAGCGGGCGCTGTTGCGTGAGTCAGCGCTGTGGGCACCGGGTGCGAAACTGCCTCACGCCGCCACTTACTCTGGCCGCACTGTGGCGCCTGCTCACACGTGCCCCTGGATCTGCGCGAAGACGCGGCCGATGGGCTCGCGGATGATCAGGTCAGCGCGCCCGTCGTAGGGGGTGGGCGTCGCGTTCATGAGGACGAGGCGCCCGCCCTGGTAGTAGTCGATGAGCCCGGCCGCCGGGTAGACCGCCAACGACGTGCCGCCCACGATCAGCATGTCCGCCCCCGCGATGGCACGGACTGCGCCCTCCAGTGTCCCAGGGTCCAGGGACTCGCCGTAGAACACGATGTCCGGGCGCACCACGGCGGAGCACGACGGGCAGTGGGGCACGCGCCCGGCCCGGGCCTCGTCGAAGTCGTCGATGGTGGAGCGCGCGCCGCACCCTGTGCACTCCAGCCTCGTCCAGTTCCCGTGGAGCTCGAGCACGCGCTTGGAGCCCGCGGCCTGGTGGAGGCCGTCGATGTTCTGGGTGACCACCGCTTTCAGCTTCCCGGCGCGCTCGAGGCCGGCGAGGAAACGGTGGGCGGCGTTCGGGGCGACCCCCTCGCGGGCGGTCTCCTCGGCGAACCACGCGTAGTAGGCCCCGGGGCAGGCGGAGAAGAAGTCTATGGACAGCACCCGTTCGAGGGGGATCTCGCGCTCCTGGTGGTAGAAGCCCTTCGCGCCCCGGAAGTCGGGGATCCCGGACTCGGTCGACACCCCTGCGCCCCCGAAGAACACGATGTCGTGCGCCTCGGCGATCCATTGCGCCAGCGTGGACGCGTCGTCACTCATGATGGCCCCCTTCGGACACGGTGCCGCCTACGGCAACGGTAGCACCGCCGGGGCGCGCCGGCGGCGCATCAGCTGTTCCCGGCTATCGCTTTCGCGATCTTGCCCGACCCGAGGACCACCATCATGAGGATCACCGGCGTGATGAGGATCGGAAGGTAGTTGCCCACCAGCCACGCCAGGGGGTCGTCCGAGCCGATCGAGGTCACTTCCAGGAAGGAGTGGTTGCTCTTGCTCCCGGCGGCTGTGGCGATGATGCCCTTGTAGACCTGGATGCTGACGATGATGCACACGCCGTGTATGCACACTTCGACGTACTTCCTCAGGTAAGAGGTGCCGAAGGACTTGGTCTCGTCGTTGCCCAGGAAGGCGAAGGGAAGGGGGGAGAAGGCGGTGAGCATGTAGAGTTCCGCGAAGCGCAGCAGCACGACGACCATGAGCGTCGCCTTGGCGGCCAGGGTGACCAGGAAGGGGATGAGGAGGAAGATGAGCATGCCCACCTGGTCCACCGACGAGGCCTTGTCGATGCTCGCGTGGAAGGCGTCGATCGCTGGGCCGTTCTCGTTCACGGACACGTCTTCCCCGCTCACGTGCCCGTCGTTGAGCACGGTGAAGACGAGGGCTCGGATGGCGATGAGGAACGTGTCCGAGTTCTTCACGGCCATCACCAGGACGATGTATTTGAAGATCACGGCGGCGATGAGTTTCACGCCCGTCTGGTGGTCGGCCTCGATGTGGGAGGCCTTCCGGTTGAGCTCCACCATCATCACGATCGCGAGGACCGTGAGGGCGATGGGCATCACCGCGAAACTTGCGATATCGCCGACTAGCTCACTGGTGGCCGCATTGTACGTGAGCATGTCCTTGGTCACACCATCGATTGATGATGCGTGGCCGTTGAAGAGGAACTCGACCAGTTTCTTGAGCGCGTCCTTCATGGCGCGTCACTGGGCCCGCTGATTCGACGGGTTGGCGGGCGCCCCGTTCTGCGACGGCGCCTGGGTGGCCCCTGTGCCCCCGGGGTTCCCCGTGCCCTCCGTCGGCTCGCTGATCTGGGTCGGTGGCAGGTACGAGGCGTCGGTGCTGGTGATCTGGTGGCGCGTGTTGTCGCCCCACGCCCACACTCCGCGCGTCGTGCGGACGAAGGTCGTGAAGTTCGACGCCTCGATGCCCGTGATCTCGAGGCTGTCGAGGCCCTCCACCTGGGTCGGGGACAGGTACGTGTCGTCGCTGTCCTTGACCTGGTGGGCGGTGTTCACCCCCCAGCACCACACGCCCTGGTCCGTGAGGGCGCAGGCGTGGGCCCTGCCCGCCGCGATGTCCTTGATGGTGCCGCCGGGGACACCCACGACCGGGCCGGGGGATGTGACCTCGCTGTTGCCGTGGCCGGTCTGCGCCCAGCGGTTGTCCCCCCAGCACCACACCTCCGACGAGGTCGAGGCGCAGGCGAAGTCGTCGCCGGCCACCAGGGAGCGCGCCGCAGTGGGCAGGTAGAAGGTGAAAGTGCGGGCGGTCGCCAAGTCGGCGGTGCCGAGCTGGCCCATCGAGTTCTCACCCGAGCACGTGACCTCCTCGCCCTCGGCGATGCACGAGAACGCCTGGCCGCCGGCGGTGAGGACGGCGCCGCCAGCCGTGGTCCCCGTGGAGCTCGATGCCTTCGTCGCCGAAGTCCCCCCCGACATCGCCGCGCTCTGCTGGGCGCCCGACGCAGTTCCGACCTCGCCTCCCGCAGTGGGGTCCGTCGCGGGCTTCTGGTTCCTCACCAGCTGGAACACGAGCAGGCCCAGGCACAGGACGATCACCACGGCCCCCGCGATGATCGCGGGAAGGGGGACCGAGGAGCTCAGCGTCCCCCCGGTCGAGGTGGGGGCCACGAAGCCCTGCTTCTTCTTCGGCGCCTTGCGCGGGGGAGGGGGCGTGGAGCCGTCGATGACCGGGTTGCGGGGGGGCTTGCGCTTGCGCGAGAAGATGCCGCGCGACCGGCTCCCCTCGACCAACTCGGGAGGCGGGGCCGGTGGATCGGGGATCTCCGCGAAGTTCTGGACGCCCCTGGCGAACAGGCACCAGTCGCGCAGTTGGAGCCACGCAGATCCGTGGGACTCCAGGTCGTCGAAGAACCCGTAGCTCCACAGGCTGCGGTTGCGGGCGAGTTCGTAGAGCTCGACGACGGTCACGCGGGGGTCAATGGACATTGGAGAATCTCCTCATAGCGGACTCATAGCAGAACGGGCGCGGGGGCGTCACAGGAAGCGGCGGACGTTGCGCACACCAGGGAAGACGGGCTCGATATTGATGCCGCTCTCCGGCGAGTCCGCGCTCACCATCTGGCCGCCGCCCAGCGCGATGGCCGTGTGCCAGCTGCCGTCCCCCCAGGCCCAGAAGATCAGGTCCCCGGGCTGCATCTGGTCATAGGGGACGTCCACGCCTCCGGGCGCCGTGGACTGCTCCCTGGCAGTGCGGGGCAGGGCCACGCCCAGGCGCGCCATGAACGCGCCCGTCAGGCCCGAGCAGTCCCACGCGGTGGGGCCCTGACTGCCCAGGACGTAGTGGTTCGTGTCGTCCATGGCGATGGATTTCGCCCACTCGAGCGCGTCTCCGAGCGAACCGCCCACGGCGGTCGCCTCCTGAGCCGCCTGGTACTTGATCATGAGGGCGAGGATCTTCACGACGTAGTTCCGGGTCTCTGGGAAGGGGGGAACCCCACCGTACGTGATCACGTTGCCAGGGCCGGCGTTGTAACCTGCCAGGGCCGCCTCCTGGATGGTGGCCGCAACCGCGCCGGAGGCGACGGAGGTCTTGAGGGCTTCGACGATGGAGCACATGAAGTGCCCCTGCGAGGGGATCGCGTCCGCGGGGTCCAGGGGGTCTGCGTGTCCGTCGCCGTTGTAGTCGCCTCCTTGCGTCACCCACGTGCCCGGCATGAACTGGCTGATGCCCACCGCGCCGACAGGCGATTTCGCGTCCGGGTTCCACCCGGACTCCGCTTCGATCTGCGCGGCGATCAGGGGGGCCGTGATCTCGGGGCACATGGAGCCGGCCTGGTTGACGTACTGCGCGTACTCGGGGGGCACGTTCGCGGCCACGCTCCTGCCCACTTTCCTCTCCTGCTGGCCGATCTCGATCCCCAGGGAGCCGAGGAAGGAGGACAGGAAGGTGGCGATGACCATGACGATGCCCAGCAGGGACAGGTTCTTCGCCGCCATCAGCACCGTGGCGACGAGGCTGCCGATCGCTTTCGAGGCGACGATGATGAAATGCGAGACCGCCTGGGCGGCGTGCCCCGCGATGCCGGCGGCCTTCGTCCCGTTGATGGCCCCCAGCAGCATCATGGGCTTGGACGCCTTGATGGCGGCGGACATCTTGCCGGTCATCCCGCCCAGGGAGGACAGGACGTCGCCCAGCCCCCGCGTCTTGAGCAGGAGGGACTTGGAGCCTCCGCTGGCCAGCTTCCCGCCGACCAGGCCCCCCTTGGCCGCGGTCGCCGCGCCCTTCTTGCCCACGACCAGCAGGTTGTCCCCGACAGCCCGTATCGACTCCTTGGGGATCAGGCTCGAGGCGTTGGAGCCGACCGCTCCGACCGGGTCGGAATGGAGGGCTGCGGCGTCGAATCCGTTCGCCTGGGCAGCGCCCTCGTGCAAGGCGGTTCCGCCAGTCATCTGCGGAACGCCATGAGCGGCCTCGTGCAAGGCGGATCCTGACGACTGCGTCACCGAGGCGACGCGCGTTTTCAGCTCCATCGTGGCGTACTTGATCGTGGGATCGGCTTGCTGCTGGAACTTCATTGGCGTTCGCTCCTCACATACTCGTCGCTTCTCGGTACTGGGCGTCGATCATCTCACCGGGTTTCGTGGAGAAGACCTGGTACATCCGTGTATCGACTGGGATGGAGTTGTCAAAGGGGATGATGACCTGTCCCATCTTCAGCAGGCCCTGCCCGGCGGGAACGTGGGAGTAGTAGCCGCGCTGCTCGTCCGAGAACTGGAACAGCTCCTGCAAAGACTCAGCGTCGGTGGGCGTCTGATTGAGCAGGGCCAGCATGTCGCAGTTGGCCAGCATCAGGCGCGCCCGCTCCGACATGAGCAGCTCTTCGATGTTCTGCGTGAGTCCGGTCGGGTTCAGGCCGTACTTGCGGGCCCTCTTGAAGATCGACTGGAAGTAGGCTGCCGCGTAATCGTTGGAGAACAGCAGGTGGAACTCGTCGATGTACAACCATGTGCGGATGCCTTTGGCGCGGTTCTTGATGACGCGGTTCCATATCTGCTCGAGGATGATGAGCATGCCGAAGGACCGCAGGGACTGGCCGAGCTGGGAGATGTCGTAGATGACGAACCTGTTGGAGGTGTCGACGTTCGTCTGCTGCGAGAAGCCGGAGAAGGACCCTGTTGAGTACAGCTCGAGGCTGGTCGCCAGATGGGCCGCCTCGGCGTCATCCTGCTGACGGATCATGTCGGTCAGTGTGGCCAGGGTGGGCATGGGCGCCTTGCGCTTGGAGAAGAAGGTGTTGTAGATCGCGGTGACGCAGCGGTCGATGATCGAGCGCTGCGCGGGCGAAAGGCCCGTGGACCCCCCGATCAACAACTCGCACATCGACAGCACGAACTCGGACTTTAGGCGCACCAAGTCGCCCTCTGTCGAGTCCCGCACGATGTCCATGGGGTTCACGCAGTGCTGGGAGCCCGCGTGGATCTCCACCGTGGTCGCCCCCAGTTCGTGTCCAACGGGCGCGTACTCGCGGTCGGGGTCGATGATGATGACCTCGTCGTCGGGGCGGTTGAGCAGGACCTGGTGGATCTCGGACTTGCCGTACATCGACTTGCCCGACCCGGAGGTGCCCAGGAAGAAGGCGTTGCCGTTCATCAGCGTGGCACGCGAGGCGAGGATCAGGTTCTTCGACAGGGCGTTCACCCCGTAGCAGATGCCGTCCTCCTCGAAGAGCTCCTGGGAGGTGAAGGGGATCATGACGGCCGTCGTTCCGGTAGTGAGGGTGCGGAACAGGGGCAGCCTGCACCTTCCCATCGGCAGGAACGCGTTGAAGGCGGCCTCCTGCATGTAGCGCGCCGTCGAGAAGCGGCACGACTGGCGGTTGCCCACCTGGATGACCCGCTCGCAGCGGGAGTCGAGCTCCTCGGTGCTGCTCGCTGCCACGCCCACCAGCAGGGTGGTGGTGAAGAGCTTCTGGTTCGACGTCTCCAGCTCGTGGCGCAATTCGACGCCCGCCTCGTAGGACGCCTCCAGCTCGTGGGGCATGAGGTCGTAGGGCAGGCCCTGCTTGGTGAGCTTGCGCGTCTCGTTGGCGCGCTGGATCGACATGTCGGCGAGGCGGCGCTTGACCAGGTCCAGGCCCTCGCCCTGGTCGATGGGGCTGATGTGCAGCGAGACCCCCAGGTTCATATTGAGGTCGGTGAGCTCTTTGATCAGCCTGTCGGACAGCCAGGCGGGAAGCTCCTCCAGCCATAGGACGCGCAGGTAGGAGACCTTCTCGTTCTCGATCCGCACGTGCCGCGCGTTGGAGAAATCGAAGACCGCGGGGGCCAGGAAGTCCTTGGAGGACATCCCCGGGTCCACCAACTGGGCGTAGTCGAAGTCGAAGCGCTCGCCGGGACGGGTGAAGGAATGGATGATGCGGGCGCGCGCCTGTCCGGTGACCACGTCCGCAGTGCAGCCGCCGACACTGCGCAGGTGGCTGATGCTCTCGGTGGCCACGCGCATCAAGCGCGCTCGCCCGTCCTCGTAGTCCTCGGCCTCCACGGTGATCGTGAAGTACTTGTCGGTCACCGTGTTGTTCCTGCCAGTGGCGAGGCGGTCGTGGATGACCCGGTTGAACTCGCGGCGCAAGGCGTTGTACGAGTCGGGCCGGTAGGGCATGAAGGCGGCCTCCTCGACCGTCTCCTGGTCCATGACCCTGTTGACGACGCTGATCTGCAGGTGGTGGGCGGAGTCGAAACTGTTGAGGAACTTCGCGTACTGCTCGATGATCGATTCCTGCTGGTGGGGCGGGGCGATCACGTAGTTGACGTCGGACAGGCGGAGCGTGATGGAGAAGTGTTGGTCGTCGAGGACGCAGATCCCCGAGTCCATGAGCGCCTCGTAGTCGAGGACGTCCTGGGCGCGCAGGATCTGGCGCCGTGAGACTTTCTTCTTCTTCTTCGGCTTGTCTGTGTCTTTCTTCGACTTAAACATACGAGTCACGCTCCACGGGCAGGCTGCCTTTGCGGCGGGATCTGGTCTTCTTGTGGTTCCGCTTGGCCTTGCGCGGAACCGGCCCGCCGTCGGCGGATGGCTGGACTTGGGAGATCATCCCGTACACGTACAGCTGGCGGCTGCGCTGGTGGTTGATGATGTACCCGGCGTACTTCTCGAAGGGGAGGCCGCGCGGCCGGTACCAGCCCAGGGCCGCGAAGGGGACGATGATCGCGATCACCACGTACTGGCTGGCCTCCACGAAGTCCGTGAGGTAGCCGATGAAGATCGTCGCGAAACCGAGGATGGTCATGGCGGCAGCGCAGGCGAGCTGCCGCCATGACATCCCCATGACCACTTTGGCCTGATACGCGGTGATCTCGCGTGGTACCTGGATCTCTATCGCCATGTGTGTCCTTGTGCGGGACCGGTGGTGGGGCGGCGCGTGCTCGACGGCGCCCCGCCACGGGCCATTCGGTTAGTGGAGGCTGATCTGCCCGAACAACTGCGCAGCCGCGACGATCATCCCGCCGCCGACCAACTGCCACACGCCGGACTGGATGCCGGGCCCGTTGTGGTCCTTGAGTCCGCCCGCCAGCACGACGACGCCCCAGATCGCCCATAGGCCGCCGCCGATGGTGGCGAATCTGACGAGCAATTGAAGAGCCTGGTTGACGAGGTTAGCGTCCATGTTTCCTCCGGGGGTGTTCGACTGGGGTGGCTTCAGGCGCGGGAGCGCTTGCGGGCCCTGCGCCGCATGGCTAGGAGCCCGAGACCGGTGGCACCGAAGGCTGCCGAGGTGAGGGCGCTGGAACCCGCACCGGTCTGGGCGAGTTCGGAAGCGCTCGGGCGCTGGGTGTTCACGCTGGGCGCGGGCGCTTGCGCGTCCTCGGGGCCGGGCGCACCGCCGCCGACCACAGCCGAGATGTCGCCGATGCCGGTGGGCGCGGGCGGCAGGGCCGAGGGGACCTGTCCGGCGGGCAGCGGGGGCGTTCCACGGTCCGCCGCCTTGTACTGGATCCCGGGCTTGGACGGCGTGCGCCCGGGCGTCGGCGCGGGCGGGTTGGTCGGATTAGCGCCGGGCGCCGGGGGCGTGGTCGGCTCGGGGGCGGGCGTGGTGGGCCCGGGCGAGGGTTGGGCCGGGTCGTCCGGTGTGGGCGCGCCAGGATCGGGCGTCGGGTCGGGGTTCCCGGGCGTCGGATCAGGGTTCCCCGGAGTCGGCGGCTGGCCGGGCGTTCCAGGGTTCGGGTCGTCGGGCGTGGGCGGGTTCTCCGGCGCTGGGGGCGTGGTGGGCCCCGGGTCGGGCGCGGGGATCTCGGGCTCGCCGGGCTCCGAGGGGCCGGGCGTGGGCGGGTTGGGGTCGTTGGGCCCGTCGGGCGTCGGCGGCTTCTGGTCGTCGTTGACCGCCCAGTGGATCTCGAGCATGGGCGAGGTGGGTGCGAGCACGCCGCGGGTCGAGGAGAGGGCCAGGGTGTGCCCGTCGCCGCTGGTGGTTCCAGTGGTCGCGGGCTGGGCCTGGGCGCCACCCGAGTAGAGGGCGGGCGCGCCGATGGTGGCCGCGGCGGCCAGTGCGATGAATGTTCGCCTCATGACCCTTCCTTTCAAGAGTTGGCGGGGCGGGTCGGCGCGAGGGCCGACTGGGGCCAGCCGAGTCGATGGGTATTTTCCTCGCCTCCCATTGTGGTACCGATCAGCATCCAGGTCAAACAACGTTGACCGTATTGAAAGACGCAATCCGTTGGGATCAGAGGGGTGGGAGTTGGATATGTGGCGCATGTGCATAAAGACTGCTAATATGGTTAGCCGATATTGCAGGGGTCCGGGGTCGATGGCCCCGCTGCCCCGGCACTCATGTGTTTACGCGGTATTTGTTCTCCTGATCGGCCCATGGGGTAGGGTGCTCTAACCGGGCGCTGCGCCGACCCCGGGTGGCGGGCCCCTCCTCGCCGCGGAGGCGCCCACGAGTGGAAGGCGGACTCCAGTGGACAAGTCGCGCGTGCGGACCCCGGTGGTCGTCGGCGTCCTGTGTGTTCTGGCTTGGGCCATCGGCGACAAGATCAGCTACCAGGTGCGCGCCATCGTCCGCGGCGGCGGCACAGCGGGCGACGTGCTCGACGGCTTCTGGAAGGACCTCCCCGTCCTCACGCACTTCTCCTTCGACGGCCCCGACGTGCTCGCGGGCATGATCGCCGCCGCATCGGTGCTCCTCGCCGTCGTCTACCGCATCGGCGCGCGCACCAACATCCGGGCCCACCAGGAGCACGGCTCCGCGCGGTGGGGCGGCCCCCGTGACATCAGGCCGATGGTGGACCCGGATCCCGCCCGGAACCTGCTGTTCACCCGCACCGAGTGCCTCAGCCTCGACACGCGCGCCACCCGGCGCAACCTCAACGCGCTCGTCGTCGGGGCGTCGGGGACCGGCAAGACCAGCCGCTTCGTCGTCCCCAACCTGCTCCAGGCGTCCACCTCCTACGTGGTCACCGACCCCGGCGGCCGCGTCAAGGCGGCGACCGAGGGCCGCCTGCGCGCCAACGGGTACGAGATCCGGACCCTCGACCTGGTCAACCCCGCCGCGCACGGGGACTCCTTCAACCCCTTCGCCCACATCGACGCGGGCAACGCCGAGGTCGAGCTCCTGATCCTGGTCGATGCGCTCATGGCGAACACCGCGCCCATGCCGGGCGCCCTGCACGACGCCCTCAGCGACAACGCCGAGCGCGCGCTCCTGGCCGCGCTGTGCGCACAGGTCTATTCCTCCGACCCCCACGGCGCCTCCCTCGGCGCGGTCGCGGACCTCCTCGCCCGGTTGGACGCCGCCGACGGCGACGGGGGGGCCCTGTTCGC
>ERZ773079.1093-NODE-1093-length-16796-cov-13.179858_pt1 | contig 16796 bp, 21 predicted proteins | sample MGYA00511355_ERZ773079 | MGnify/ENA primary metagenome ERZ773079 (study PRJEB29015, sample SAMEA2737979) | human oral metagenome | biome: human oral; feature: human-associated habitat; material: dental | place: China | collected 2117 ... | reverse complement strand
TTGCTCGACAATCCAAAGACAATTGAGAGGCTAGGACTTTTGTCCCAGCCTCTTTATGTTTGTTAGACCATACTATTTTTCCACAGCTTCATTATAGATTCGAATCCAAGGAGCAACTTGATTCATCACATCTAAAAACTGTAATAAGTCAATATATTTTTGATCCGTATAAGGCCCAAAAGCCAGACGAATATCTTTGTTAGAACTCATTGGATTGTAATACAGATATAGGTAATGAACTTTTACATGTTTCGTTTGTTCCACTTCCTCAATCTTAATGGTCACATCAGCTAAGTCAGAAAGCATGAGAAATTGGAAATAAGCATCCGCCCGTATGATGGCATCCTTGTAGAGATAGAGGGATAGGCTTTCACGCGCATAACGAGAATCGCTATAAATCAGTTGAAAATCCTTTTCAAGCTCTGGAAAGTGAGAATAAAGTTCTTGACAGCGTCGCAAACTCTTTTCTTTATTGACCAAAGCAAGGCAAGTAAAGAGACCACTCATCGCCATTAGCAGGATGATTAAAATCAGAGCCCAGATACTCCCGACTTCATCTGTCTGTGGCAAAGCCAAGAGTATAACGAAAGCTCCTAGACCACAAAAAACAGGAAAAATTAAGTCCTTATAAAATTTAACATTTATTTTTTCTTGCACCAATTGATCCTCCCAATCCAAACATAGCTAGTTTTCCACCTTTAGCTTATGCCCAAGGATTATAAAAGCGTCCTTGATTGACAAGGAAAAGAAGAAGGCTGAAGGCTAGTAAAAGGACGGACACCAGGATTACAAGTTTGTCTAGTTTTCCAAAGGCTTGCTGGGTGTACCAGGTCCGCTTTTTATTTTTCCCAAAGCGGCGTAGCTCCATGGCCGTCGCGATCGTATTGATTCGCTCGAGCGAGCTGAAAATCAGGGGAATGACGATTTGCAGATTGCCCTTGACCCGTTTGCTGAGGGGAGCCTTTTTGGATAATTCTTGTCCACGCGCCTCTTGAGACATCTTGATGAGGTAAAATTCCTCCTGTAAATCTGGAATATAACGCAGAGTCAGACTGACCGCATAGGCGATCTTATAAGAAAGGCCGATTTGATTCAGACTGGAAGCAAATTGACTGGGATGCGTGGTCATGAGAAAGATCACCGCTAGAGGAATCGTTGAGAAATACTTGAGCAAAAGATTCAAGAGATAAAAGAGTTCCTGAAGCGTGAGATTATAAGCTCCCCATCCTGTCCAGAGCAAATTCTTGGCTCCGTAAATCTCCACCCCATACTGAGGAGCAAAGAGATAGACCATGAGAATATTCAGCGCTGCAAAAGTTCCCGCAAAAGCCAGAACGAAAGAAATGTCTTTCAGCCGAATCTCAGACACTCGAAATAAAATCAGGGAAGCCAGAGCCACAAGAAGAAGGAAACGCGTATCGTAGCTCATCATGGCTGCCACCGAAACCAGGATAAAAAAGATAAGCTTGCTGGCACCAGACAGACCATGGAGAAAAGTCTTTCCGGCATGGTAGCCAATCAATTTTTGTTGATTAAACATGACTTTCCTCCTTTTTTCGCATGTAAAATTGAGTCAGAGCTAGCGGATCCACTCCCAGCTTCTCAGCTAGGCTAAAAATCGAAGTTTCCTTTAGATTGGCCGCTGCAATCAACTCATGATTGGACAAGACCTGAGCAGGCGACTGGTCTGCTAAAATCTGGCCGTCCACCACCACGATTGCCCGATCCGAATAATCCAGCATGAGCTGCATATCGTGGGTAATCATGATAATCGTGTGTCCCTGCTGGTTTAGCTCATCGAGAAAGTCCATCATCTCTGTATAATGACGCTGATCCTGACCAGCTGTCGGCTCATCCAAAAGGATAATCTCTGGATTTAGCACCAAGATAGAAGCAATGGTTACCCGCTTCTTCTGACCAAAAGACAGGGCTGAAATCGGCCAACTGCGGAATTCATAGAGACTGCAAGTTTTGAGAACAGCATGAACTCTTTCTTCAATCTCTGCTTCTGCCAAACCACGCAACCGCAGCCCCAGAGCCACTTCATCAAAAATCATGGTGGTCGAAATCATCTGATTGGGATTTTGCAGGACATAGCCAATCCGCTCCGCTCGCTCCTTGATAGAGTCTCCCTTGATATCCTGCCCCTGCCAATGATACTCCCCTTCTGTATCGATAAAACGACAGAGAGCCTTAGCTAGCGTAGACTTGCCAGCACCATTTTTCCCAACAATCGCTACCCGCTCACCCTTGAAAATCTTCAGACTGATATCCCGCAAAATAGGTCGATCGCTCTGATAGGCAAAGGAAACATGGTCAAGTTCTAAAAGGGCTTCGTGCCTACTGTCAACCTGCTCTGCTTTTTGCTCGGTCAGATTCTGCGAAAGTCCTGTAAGTTCCAGCTTGGTCAAATTAGCCAGATGAGTTGCGCTTGCCACATCAAAACCAAGCTGCCGCAAGGCTGTGACATAGAGAGGTTCTCGAATCCCATTTTCTGCTAAGAGGTCCGTCTTAAGCAAGTCATCCGGCACGCCGTTAAAGAGGATTTGCCCATCATTGACAAGGACAATTCGGTCAACAGGTCGATAAAGCACATCTTCCAAGCGGTGCTCGATGATGATGGTCGTGGTTGCAGCTTCTCTATGAATCTGATCAATCAAGTCAATCGTATCCTGACCAGACTTGGGATCGAGATTGGCCAAAGGCTCATCAAACAGCAAAATTGGACTCTCATCGATCAAGACACCCGCCAGACTGACCCGCTGCTTCTGCCCGCCAGACAAGTCTTGAGGACGATGGTCCAAAAGCTGCTCTAGGTCTAGCTGCTTCGCCCAACGCAGAACCTTCTCCCGCATCAAGGGCAAGTCCACCATATCATTTTCCAGAGCAAAGGCCAGATCCTCTGCTACACTGAGTCCGATAAACTGACCATCCGTGTCCTGCAAAACCGTGCTGACAAAATTGGACTTGTCATAAATACTACTATCAAAGGCTGGCTGCCCTTTAATCAAGAGTTGTCCACTGGCCTGTCCCTTGTAAATATTGGGAATAATGCCGTTTAAACACTGGCCCAAGGTTGACTTACCAGAGCCAGACGGCCCAATCAGCAGCACCTTTTCCCCTTCATAAATGGTCAGATTGATATGCTTCAAAGTCGGCTCCGACTGAGCCTGGTATTGAAAACTAAAATCTTCAAATTGAATAATTGGTTTTTTCATGTTTTTCTATAAGGCCAGAGCGATCTGAATCGCCAGATTGGCCACCTTGTCTTTCTCGTCTAAGTCCGCATGATTAGCCAGATTGCGCATGTCCCAAGCCTCCTCAGACAGATGATCCGCCGCATAAAAGAACTGGCAAACTTGAATGTCACGAAAAGCCGCCAAAGCCGCTACAGCCGAGCACTCCATATCCACACAGATAGCTCCCGCCTCTTTTCGCCTGCGCAGCTTGTCCGCAGTCTCTCGGAAAATGCCATCGGTCGTCCAAACCTTGCCCAAGCTATGTGAAATCCCTCGCTGCTCAAGAAAATTCAAGAGAAAATCCTGCAAGCCGACATTGACTGCTATCTCCGTACTAGCCGGCTGGTAATGATAGCTAGTCCCCTCATCGCGCAAGGCTGCTGTCGGAATAATGACGGATGTTGCTTTGATATCCTCGTCCAGCACACCACAAGTCCCAAAGAGAACCAGCTTTCTCATACCAAAAGCAATCAAATCCTCCAGAATAGCCACACAAGCGGAAGCTCCAACTGGAGCGTTGAAAAGAGCTAGCTCCTGACCATCCGCAAAGACCCGATAAATAGGAATTTCAATGTTGGCCATAGATGTCGTCGTAATCAACTCATGGTCAAAATCCGCCAGCATTCGGGCAAAAGTCTCCCGAGCAAAGCAGGACACTGCCGTCTGCGGAAATCCTTCAATAGGCTCTATCAAATCCTCTGGATTAATGATGGCCTTACGGTTTTGATCAAACTCTTCAAGAATCATCGACTTATTTTTCCCTTTCTTTAGCATGAAATAGCCAGCTAGCGTCCACTGACTCTATCTTACTATTGTATCATAAAAAGGTGGTCTACTGACTATCACCAGCATATTTTCTAGCTAGCCAAGGATATAGGCGGGCTCTATAGCAAGGATGGGATAAAGCGCATTTTAGAACAAAAAAGATTGGGATAAAGCAACTGCCCCCCCAAGCGCTAGATTAATATCTAGCTATCGGAGGGCAGTCAATCTGAGTGAGAGTTTGCACATTAAAAAGATTATTTATCCATAAATGGAAGCTAAACTGGCTGAGTCCAGTCTTGCCATGAACAAAGACTACAAAACAAACTCCTGGCAATCGAGAAATAGATGTTTGACAGTATTGCTTAAATGATGTTCTATTTCAAGTTTTCTCTTTCGCCCACAGTGTGATTTTGCGAGTTTATAAGATGCTTGGGCTTTGTTGAGAGAATAACTTGCTGATTTTATATGTCATTTCCATTCCCGACTAATGCTGGAAGGATGACGATGAAGTAATTTCCCTCTTTGAGAGAAATTCAATACTTTTGCACGGTAAATCAGAATACTTTCGTGTTCTTCTATGGTAAAATGGTGATAGCTCATAAGATTTCCTTTCGTAACTAGTTCGTTCAATTCTATTTTACTAGAAAATCTTATGAGTTTTTTATTGTGCACTTATACTGTATATTCAAGGCCAAAAAAGCAAGTCGATTGACCTGCTTCTGCTTTACTTTTCTTGCGCTAATGCTTTAAAATCTTGTCCTAGGATGGGTTTTATTCCTAGAGTTCATTAGTATCATAATATTGCTACGAAATGCTTTAATCCAAATATTATACAAACTAGTTATAGGTAAACTTAAGATTGGAAACCACCAATCTCCATTTTTTAAATGTTAATGAAACTCATCCATATTAATAACTTTACTTGCTCTAGCAATAACATCCTTATCATGAGTCACGACAATAACAATCTTTTCCTCGCTCACTAATTTCTCAACCTCATTTAGGAACAATTCAGTTGAGTTTCTGTCCAAATTTCCTGTAGGCTCATCGAATAGATAGATATCTTTTTCTTGCGATAAACTCCTCATGAGTAGAATTTTTTGCTTCTGACCTTGCGAAATATTGGTGGCTTTCCCATCAATCTGATGACTCAGAGCTACATTGAGATTCAGACCATCAAAATTATTTAATTCATAGTTTTCCTTATTAAATAAGTTAAAATTAATATTTTTTGAAACACTTCCGGGGAACACATGAAATTCAGATGAATACACGCTTAAATAATCAAAAATATTAGTCTCCTCTAAAGTAGAAAAACTTTCTATCCCATTCAGTACAATATCACCCTCTGTTGGAGAAGACAATCCCTGAATAATATTCAAAAGAGATGATTTCCCAGTTCCATTACCGCCTATAATGACGGTTAATTCACCACTATTAAACTCACAATTTAATTTATTAAATACCAACTTTTCATCCCATTTTTTATATAAATTTCGGCATGACAATTGTTCAATTTTAGATACTGGAATTGTAACAAGATTACTTTCCAGCCCTACTTCCTCTAGTCCAATAAACTCAAAGGAATATTGACTTTTTTTCAATGCTACCCAAGATGTAATTAAAGAATTCAAAATGCTGGATAAAAGTAATAGAATCAAAATACTATTTGAATACTCTGATATATGTGCGTAATCTCTAATAATATTCACAGTAACAATCAAAAATGAACCAGTTAAAGCGATAAATATCTGCGTAGAAGCTAATAGTCTATTGGTAATATGTGTACTATCTAGTTTCGTTCCCAACAGTTCATCTAGTCTTTTATCAAATTCTTTGATAAAGTCGCCAGATTTTTGGAAACTTATAATATCTTGCAAACCATAAATTGTATTTTCTACAAGAGAGCTAAAGTTAGAACTCTTAGCAATGAATTCTCGCTGATTTTTTACAACTTTACGTATCTCAAAATTAACATATAAACCAAGAATAGCTATATATAAGCATGTAACTGCGAAAATTATGATATTCACTTTTAATAACAATAACAGTAGCAAACAAAACACTAAAAGCTGCACCTTTAAGTAAAATTTTTGCATAATACCTGTTGCTGATAATAATAAATTCCAAAAATAACTACTAACGTACTCATAATTCTTAGTTAAGGAAAAATCATTTAATTGGTTCTGATAAAAAGAGGACAGAATATCATTTAAAAAATCATTCTCAATCTTTCCTTTTAATCTCGTTTCTAATATAGAGAACTGCCAATACAAATATGAAGCTAATATTATTGAAGCTAGGGTAAATAGCTGAATACTAAACTGAATGTTAAGCAGACCAGACATCGTTATTTGTAGTAAAAAAGCAATAGCAACAGGTAAACTAATTTTAGCTAATCCCAAGAAAAAGATTGCAAACTTTCTCTTCCAACCAAGTGAAGCTAGAAATCTATGATACAACTTATCTACATAGCTTATCGTAACAGCAGCTTTTCTATCTTCTGAATTAACACTCTCACTCTTTTGGGGAATTAAAACAATTCCTACACTCTGACTAAAAAGTTCTAATCTTGAAATTTTCTCAATTTCCTCATTTGCAGGATCAGAAACCGTCAATGAATTACTGTCTCCATCTAATACAACAATATAATGAGGTAAACCAGCTCTTTCTACTACCATCAAATAAGGAAATGATACGTTATTTAACAAACTAGGAGTGTCAATTTGATAAGAATCCGCATCAATACCATAGCTTTTTAATACATCTTCTATTTCAAACAAAGACAGTCCTTGGTGATTATTATTATCAAATTGTAGACTATCTAAATGTTCTAATTTTGGGAAATAGTAAGAAATGATTGTCTTTACACAAGCCATTCCACAATCCAGCAAAGTTGCTTGTTTATAGTGACTAACCATTATTTTCTCCTTTTTCAACACTTATCTTACTATAGCCATCAACTTCAATGATGCTATTCGAAGTTTGATTTGTGGTAGGAACCCTTAAAATTTCTCCTGTATTGTTTGTATGTAAAGTATAAATCCCATCAAAATCTTTAGGGACTGTAATAAATACATCGCCAACAAGAGTATCTATAAATATTTTTTCGAAGGTAGCATTTTTCCCTAAGGAAATAGTTACATATAACTTGTCTTTCCCTTCTGAACTCAGAGCCAAATTAAAACCATGTTGTGAAAATGGTAGATATAGACTATCTGAACTCATTTTAACGTTTTTAGATATATTATTCGCTGATTCTTCGGAAACTTTTCCTTCTATTTGAACACTTGTTTCATCTGATTCACTCTTGAGAACTTTAACATCAATTGCTTGCTTTGAGCCATAAAACTCTAACGTTTTAATACTTTTAGAAGAAAGAGCCCATGATTGTTTCACACTGATTGTCGTCTCTCCTCGTTTTAAGGTTAATAAAATTCCAGCTACTACAAACAGTAACAACAGCCCAATTACAATTCCTATTTTTTTCATCATTAGTCCTCCTACTTAAATTCTTTTTTACTAAATACAGCTAACGCAAGCACAAGTACTGCTATACTCACCACTATAGGATAGCATACGTTTGTAAGGGTAAATTGACTTACCTCAGGGGAAGCTTTCAAATTTAAAGTCATAAGTAAATAGTCTTTCACACTCTCACCAGAATTTGGAAGGACGTAAGCCAATAGGTTATCAAATAGTAAAATGTAGAGTGTATAAATCATACATGACTCATAAACCTTATCAAATATTTGAAAAATCAATAACGAGATACTGATAATAACCAAATAGTATGGTAGTTGGTGTAAAAATGTCGAAACAATCAACACCATGTCCCCTTCCAAATAAACAAGAGCTGTTAAACTATAAAAAATAGACACATATAATAAAGACAAACAAAAGGTTCCCAAAGTTTTATATAAAAACAACTTCCATCGTTGTTTTTCTTTTGTGAGCAAAATATTAATCGTACGGAAACTATAATCTTCTCCCCAGAAAAATAAATTAGTAGAGATGAAAAGCAAAGGAATAAAACCACTCACATTTGAAATCAAAACTCGAAATGCCGGATCATTTTCATTTGATGACTTAAAAAACAAGGAGAATAACAAAATTAATAATCCTATCAACAAACTAGGAAGCACTCCTCTTTTTTCCCAGTAAAATTTATACATATCTGCCTTAAGAGAATTCATGACTCTCCTCCTTTCTTAAATCATCAGATAATATTACGCAAATAGTAGTCCTCAAAGCGTTCCTTCTTAATATAAATATCCTGTATCACTAGATTTGACGCGACACTATATTGCAAAATAGGCATTAATTTTTCCTTTTCTGTAACAACCAGATAGTCATCCTGCTCAAAATGAACAATGCCCTCTTTTTCTAAAAACATTTTTAGAATCTGATTATCACTTGTCTTTAGGAAAATTTTTTCAGAAAAATCATTCGCTAGCTCTTTTGAACTCATCACATTTAGAATCTTTCCTTTTTTCATGATGATATACTTATCTGTTATAAATTCCAATTCTGACAGAATATGACTCGAGATTAAAAAAGTAACTCCTAACTGATCCCTTAAATTCAAAATCATCTTTCTTAAATCTGAAATCCCTTGAGGATCTAAACCATTCACGGGTTCATCTAAGATAATAAGCTCTGGATTATCCAAAAGCGCAATCGCAATCGATAACCTCTGCTTCATTCCAAGGGAATAGTTTTTTACTTTTCGATCCCATGACGGTTCAGGCAAGTGAACCAATTCCAACATTTTTGTGATATCTGTCTTTAAACCAAATCTTGTTTTATAATATTGCAGGTGTTGACGTCCAGTCAAGTTTGGGTAGAGGGCAGGTGATTCGATAATACTGCCGATCTTATGCTGCGAAACACTCTCGATTTCTCCCTTATCAGCTCGAATTAGTCCTAGAAGAATCCTCATTAACGTTGTCTTTCCTGCACCATTTTCACCGATAAGACCACATATTTCTCCTTGTTCAATATCAAAGGAAATATTATGGAGAACCTGTTCTTTCCCATATGTTTTATCGATATTTTTAAGACTTAAAATCACACGATTCATCGTTTCTCTCCTTTCATTATATTAAAAAGTCTCTGACAAGGAGTGAACCTTGCCAGAGATTTTTAGCTTACGTTAACTCCAGCAGAAGAATCCAATACCTACAATCATTCCAACAATACCATATGGTGAAAGTGCACAAAATTGACCTGCCACAATGTCCTTTTTATTTTTATTGCTTAGTTTTTTCATTACTTTATCCTCCTATTTAATCCCAGCAAAATATACCTCTCCCATATGAGAGACCTATAATACAAAAGCGACCTGCTACAATGTATAGCTTATCATGTTTAGTAAGTTTTTTCATTACTTCATCCTCCTATTTAATCCCAGCAAAATATACCTCTTCCATATGAGAGACCTATAATACAAAAGCGACCTGCTACAATGTGTCTTTTGACACGTCCAGTTAGTTTTCTCATCAGAAAACCCTCCTTTTAAAAATTTTTTATAATAACCAAATGAGATTCTCATCTCAATTATTTATTAACTGTTTTAAATCTTTAGACAACATTTCTTCGCTTCCTTGTTCTACATAAATTTGTTTCACTACACCATCTTTATCCACTATAAAGATAGTTGGGATAGCTTTTACATCAAAAAACTTAAAAGCTTGTAAATCTTGATCTATATAAATTGGAAAGGTGAAACCCTGATTCCTTAAAAATTTATGAGAGGTTTCAAGTGTTTCACGTTCACCATCGACTATATCCACCATAAAGAAATCAACTTTATTTTGATATTTATCATAAAGTCGCTGAATGATTGGGAGCTCTTTTTGACAATCAGGACACCAACTAGCCCAAAATACCACAACCTTTGGTCTAAACTTATAATCTGATAATTGAACCTGTGCTCCCTCATTGGAGGTTAACAATGCATTCTTGAATGTAGTATTTTTAGTTTTTGAAATATATTGTTTTATTTCCTCTTCTTTTTTTAAAAGTAGCTCTTGTTTTGTTTCTTCTTGATGATGAGATTCCTGGTTTTGATAGTAAAATCCTGCTAAAAATAAAGAAGCTATCACAAGAAGAAACATTGTCTCTACAACATATTTTTTGGGCATTATTGACTATCCTCCACTTCTGAAATTTTAAAGCTTTCAATAATAGATAATTCTTCTGGTAAGATTAAAACACGCTCTTCACCTGCATCTAAAATAGCTAAACGGAATAACTCCTTGTTTAACTCGATTCGTACCAACTTTTGCTCAGTGGTGTTATTTCGAACTATCAGACTGTGGCGAGTTTGTGTAAAAGTCTCGAGTGAGATACTAAAATCTTCCATTTCCATCTCCTATCCAGAAAACCAAAAACTAAGACTTAAGAATACTGCAAATCCAAACATTTTTCTTTCCTCCTTATCTCTTGTTCTTTATGACTAGAGTATAGCGCTTTCAAAAAGAAGAAAACATGACAAAAATGTCATGTCAGCTCTTCATTTCCTCAAAAGTTTTTAAATCTTTTTCTTTTTCTCCTAATATACGCGCTTCTAATACTGAGTCCCCAAATGCTTGAGCACAAACAATAGCTCTGTCATATAATTGGATAGCTTTTTCCTTATCCTGTTTATGAAATAAGGTACACATAGCATCTAGCATATCAATAATTGGCTTATTTTGAAAATCCTGCGATATAATCATCAATGTGTTCATTGTCTTAACATAAGGCTCAAAAGTGGAGTAAGATTTTTCCATCCATTGAACAGCTAAAGAATCAAGCACCGTTCTCTTTAACATATAGGCTGTCTCTAAGTCTGATGAATTTGTTTCTCTCATAAGTTTTTTAGAAAGCATCCAAAATAGTTCATGATTATACTCAGTCGGTCTTGCTAAACATGAAACAAAGTACAGCTTTATCAAAAGCAAATCATTCACCGAATAGTTTTTCCTTATCTTTACTTGTTCAAAATACTCATCAAGCAAAGCATCGCCAAACCCTGCATCTTCACTTACAAAGACATCAAAACTAGCTTGTAAAGCACTAACCGCAATCTGCTCATCCTCAGGTAGACTGTCATAATAGTGTTCGTAAACTCTATCAAACAACTCTTCCTTAACCTGGATCCTATCATCATCTCCATAAGTTTGAAACTTAATTAGTTTATCCTTTAATATCAAGTACCCTGAAGGTAAAATCATATGATCCATATCTACTATATGTGAAATTGGACAACCTAGTTTGTAAGCTATATACTCTACCTTGGATAAACTAGGAGAAGATTGACCTGATTCAATCCGTGCTAATTGGCGCACCGTTATCTCAGTTTCATCATCACAAAGAGCTTCACGAGTGATATGTTTCATCTCTCGCAACATTCGGATTCTTTTACCCACTTCCTTCTTTATATCCATCTTAAGATCTCCTGATAATTAATTACTGAACAATATTATATTTTTTGATATAATTTACTACTTTTTATTAAACTAAGCAATTTTTGAAATTTCATATTACAAAACTTAACTACGCTAAACTATCTTTCGCACGCTAAATAGACGTTGACCTGCTTTACTTTTCTTGTGCTAATCCTTCAAAATCTTGTCCCAAAATAGGTTGTACTTCTAATTGATTGGCATCTAATTGCTGATAGAATGCTTCTGGTAGCAAGTCTAAAAATCTTGCATAATCCAAGCGAGCGATGGCTTGGTAGTCTTCTGCTTTTGAGCCATCACCAGAAATCTTCACTAGGTCAATCTCCCAAACAAGCTCCTTGCGGGCCAGCTGCTCGGTATAAGGCACTGGTACAAAGGGCTCCTTTGGCAAAATCGTCTTGACTCCCTGGGCCAGGTGATAGATGCCGTGCACCTTACCTTGAGCATCTGGGTAAAATTTTACGCTGGCAAGGTAGGCATCAGAGCCTTGAACCTTCTTGACCAGCTCTTCAAAACATGCCAATCCATCCTCTGCTAAAAATCTCTCGAGGCATTCCTTGTTGAGATAGATAGGGGAGAAGAGCTCTTGGCAATATACTAGACGAACCGCCTTATCCACTAGATAATGCTTGACCGTTTGTCGAAAATAAGCTTCAAAGTCAAAGCCTTCTAGCCCTTCTACCGCTTGCCCCAACTTGCTAGATAGGGCCTGGAGGAGAGGCTCTACAATCTCCCAGTCCGCTCTAGTAAGGAAATCTGGAATCACCACTTGATAGCCTTTTCGACTATCTGCATAGTTGACCTTGAAGAGAAATTGCGACTGGCCTACAATCCCACACTCCATGTATTCGAGACGATTGAGGGGTTGACGGAGATAGACCACATCATAACTGTGTGACTCCGAGCCCTCCACCAAGGCTAAGATGTACTTGGCAGTCAAGACCTCCTGTTGTCCTAGAATGCTTTCTTTATTTGGGATAAAAAATGTTTTCGCCATAACCGACATCCTTTGAAATCGTTTACATACAGTATAACCTATTTTCCTGAAAGATACAGAAATAAACTTTAGATTTTTAGATAAAAAGCATAGAAAAACAGCCCCTGAAGGCTGTTTACTTTATACTGTAGCGACCTGATCTAAGCTTTCTCCAATCGCAGCCAAACGCTCCATCACTTCTGCTTGGCTCAGACCGTTTTCAGTCACATAGCGGTTGCGAGGGTGAACACGGCATTCATGAGAACAGCCACGGAGGTACTTGTCTTCATTTTCTTCTGAAGTCAAGATGCGGCGGTTACACTCTGGATTGCCACAGTTGACATAGCGCTCGCAAGGAGTACCGTCAAACCAGTCTTTCCCAATCACGACTGGATCAACATGGTTGATATCAACCGAGATACGCTCATCAAAGACATACATCTTGCCGTCCCAAAGCTCACCTTGAACTTCTGGATCCTTGCCGTAAGTCGCAATTCCTCCGTGCAATTGACCGACATCCTTGTAGCCTTCACGTACCATCCAGCCTGAGAATTTCTCACAGCGAACACCACCGGTACAGTAAACAACCACGCGCTTGTCCATGAACTTCTCTTTGTTATCACGAACCCATTGCGGAAGCTCGCGGAAGTTGCGGATGTCTGGACGGATAGCCCCGCGGAAATGTCCTAGGTCGTACTCGTAATCGTTACGTGTGTCAAGGACAACAGTATCTTCGTCAAGAAGGGCTTCTTTGAACTCTTTTGGAGACAAGTAAGCACCCGTTGTTTCAAGTGGGTTGATGTCGTTATCAAAGTCGTTGTCTTCTAGACCAAGGTGAACAATTTCTTTTTTGTAGCGAACAAACATCTTCTTGAAGGCTTGTTCATTTTCTTCGTCAATCTTGAACCAGAGGTCTTCCATGCCTGGAAGGCTGTGAACGTAATCCATGTATTTTTGAGTGGTTTCATAATCACCAGAAACCGTTCCGTTGATTCCTTCATCTGCTACCAAGATACGGCCTTTCAGACCGATAGATTTACAGAAGGCCAGATGATCAGCTGCAAATTTCTCAGCATTTTCAATTGGAACATATTTGTAGTAAAGTAGGACGCGAATATCTTTTGCCATAAGATTTCAATTCTCTTTTCTCTATAAAATTTTCTGAATTTTTAATTCATCTATTTATTATAACCTGATTGAAAAATCTGGGCAAAAAATTTGTTTGGAAAATAGCAGAGCTGGAATCTCTACGCAGAAAAGCAGCTTAGCCCTCTTTCTCCAAGTCTTCCAAATACTTTTCAAAGCGCTTTTTCTGCCACTTGCTGAGACTCTCCAAGAGAATATTAACCAGCAGCATAAAAGGAAAGTGAATGACAAAAGTAATGAAAATAACAAATAGGAACATAGGGTGAAAAACACTGTTATGATAAATAGCATGATTGAGCTGAAAATTCTGGCAGGCAATCAAAAGGGTCAGAAAGCCTGTCGCAGCCAACACACCCCAGATAGTCAGACTGAAACTATTGTAATAATTGGCTCCCAGATACTGAGTGCGACACATGAAATAAAAACTGGTGATGAGAATCAAAAGTAAGAAGGGCTGGTAGTGAACGACTCCCCCATTCATTGCTACAGAACCCATATATAAAGCTAAACTGCCACATAGCATGAGACTGAAACTCTCCATACCAGCCTTGTTGACTAGTTGTTCTTCGCGTTCGTCTAAGATTTGACGTTTAATAAGTTTTATTTTCATTTTAAGCTCCTATACTTCTACTCCCAAAATAGGGATTAACAACATAAGAATGGCAGGAAGTCCGTTATTTATCATGTGAACTGCAATACTGACTTCCAAGCGCCGAGTTCGATAAGCCAGCAAGGTCAAAATCACAGAGGCACCACCATAAATCACAAAAGACATGATATTGGTTGGGCCATGAAAAATCGCAAAGAGCAGTCCGCCTATGATATAGCCCCAGCTTTCATAGCCTTTAAAAATTTTTAGAGGAATGATGCCACGGAAAATAATTTCTTCTGCGATAGGCGCTAAAACACCAAGCATGATGGCCAACAACATCGTATTTCCCCTTCGGAACTCCTCCATCAAAGAGGCCTGATTAGCCGTTGTCACTTCTCCATGCAGCAAACGGAGTAATACTGTCCCAAGGGCAGATATGAGCACCATGCCTAAGAGGCCTAGAGCAATTCGCTTCCCGTCTCCTTTTTGAAAGATTTTTCCAGACTGGGATAAGATTCCAGCCTTCTTTGCTAGCACGACAAAGACCAGCAAAACTAGGAAAATCAGCGAAAGTCCAAGACCAATGGTCCACTGTTTGGGAAATTGATAAGTGATTGCTAGCTGCTGAAACAGCATAGGGAGCATATACAAGGCCAAGGCTAAAAAAGCGCAGCCAACCCAGATCAATCGTTTCCACCAAGTCATTCTTCATCCTCCAATTCCTGATCGAGCTTTGCCTGACCCTTACTGTTTAGGTAAAGACTGATCTTGTCCATGGTCAAGCTCCCAAGCATAAACAGTATCATTGCAAGAGCCAGCTTAAGCAGATACAAAAGGTTCAACATACTAGCCAGATTTTCTCGCTGACCAAAGAAATCAATGCCTATAACGATGAGAACAAAGACAATGCCACCGCCAAAACGCTCTGGCCACTTTTCCTCTCTCACCATGTCACGAATATCAATGCCTAGGCTTAAGCGACGAAGTAAAGCATATAGACCAACTAGGATTAGGAGAGTCCCTTCTGGCAGATAAGCTAGCAAGCTTAGACGGAGAATATAGACTTTGAAAAACACAGATATAGCTAAGAAGAAAAACATTCCTAACACTAACTCTCCTGCAACTTTTCCGTCCAATTTCTCTATTCGTTCATCTTTAAAGATCTCTTGTTTAACCTTAGATTTCATATATATTTTCCTCTTTTGCTTAAAATTTCATCCCAATTTAATCTTTATGCAAAAATTGCTCTTCAACTATTGCTGGTCATTTCTTTCACATTTTTCGGCTCGGGCTAAAAATGTCCCCCGGACATTCCCTCGCTTTCGTGTTTTTCGGCTCAGGCTAAAAATATCCCCCGGACATTTTTACTCCCAAAACAATTGATCCAGCGTTTTATCGAGACATTTGCAAATCGCTATGCATAAACTGAGGCTGGGATTGTACTTACCCGCCTCAATCAAGCCAATGGTCTGGCGGGTCACTCCGATAGCATCTGCCAAGTCCCCCTGGGTCATATCATGCTCAGCTCGTGCCATTTTTAGCCTAAGATTTTTAGCCATGGTCACCATCCTTATCATTTTTCTTCTTTGTTGCTATGCCTAAAAGTGCACAACCAATTGTAATATCACAACCAGCAAAAATAAGAAAAGTATGATTTTGATTGTTCAGTCCTATAACCAAAAAAATTACACCCAAAACAAGCCAAATAAGTGGTGAATATATATTTTTGATGTTTTTCATATCGGTTTTCCCTTCATTTTTATAAGTCTATTATACAATATATTTTTTAAAATGCAATATATAAATTGCAAAAAGTATTTTATTTTTAACAAAAAAGACCGAGGGAAATCTCGGTCTTTTTATTCTTATCGCGTGATTTAATCTTTTTTAAGGCTGCCACTCTTTGTCTGAGTACGTGCATAGGCAATTAAAAGTAAGGTTCCGGCAACTGCAACAGTCAGACCATTGGCAAGGGTTGCGACAACTCCTTGTGCAAAGACTTTATTGCTTGGTTCATTATAGATCAAAATATCTCCAAGTGGAGCGATGACTACCCAAACCAAGGCATTAGCCACAAACTGAGCCACATTAAATGTAATGATATCTCTTGATTCAAATACTCCCTGAGCCACACGGAGGTAGTTCTTAAGTAATCCTACTACAAGTCCGAACAAACCACTAGCCAAGACCCAAGTCCACCAAGGGTTTCCATATTGGATGGAGTCTTTTAGGGCATGGCCAATAAATCCTGTTAAGAAACCAACGATTGGACCAAAAACAACGCCAAATAAAGCTTGGACAGCGTATTGCAACTGAATGCTAGTGTTTGGAACAGGCGTTGGAATGCTGACCATCCCAATCACAACGAAGAGTGCTGCACCAATACCAGTTGCCACGACTTCTTTAATGGTAAAAGTTGTATCAAATATTTTTTTCATGTTTATCTCCTCTTTACAAATCGCTAATTTTCAATACGCTTGATTTCAATATGCCACTGGGCACCCACACCAACATTATAGGCTTTGGCAAAAGAACCTTGGTTGATTGCTAGACCAACCCGATAGAGCGAATTGATATAAATAATCGGCTGACCGATGCGAACATCCGCAAAGGACTTGCCGTAGGTC
>ERZ773079.1091-NODE-1091-length-16803-cov-18.830786_pt1 | contig 16803 bp, 13 predicted proteins | sample MGYA00511355_ERZ773079 | MGnify/ENA primary metagenome ERZ773079 (study PRJEB29015, sample SAMEA2737979) | human oral metagenome | biome: human oral; feature: human-associated habitat; material: dental | place: China | collected 2117 ... | reverse complement strand
ATGTCGGTCTCCCGGGTAGCAGCCGCCCTGGGGATCTCCTGGCACACCGCCAACAACGCAATCCTGACCCGGGCTGAGCAGACCATCACCGGCAACCCTGACCGCTTCGATGGTGTGGAGATCCTCGGCGTCGATGAGCATGTGTGGCGCCACACCAGGCGGGGCGACCGGTACGTCACCGTCATGATCGACCTGACCCCCGTACGCCACCGCAGTGGTCCGGCCCGGCTTCTGGACGTGGTCCCGGGCCGGTCCAAGAAGGTCCTCAAGACCTGGCTCTCCCAGCGCGACCAGGAATGGCGTGGGCGGGTCGAGGTGGTAGCCATGGACGGTTTCACCGGTTTCAAGAGCGCCGCCGGCGAGGAGCTCCCACAGGCCCGGGCGGTGATGGACCCCTTCCATGTCGTGTCCCTGGCTGCCAGCAAGCTCGATGAGTGCCGCCGCCGGATCCAGCGGGCGATCACGGGCCGGCGGGGCCGAGCGGGTGACCAGCTCTACCGGGCCCGGCGCACCCTGCTGACCGGGGCCGGCCTGCTCACCGATGCCCAGGCCAGGCGTCTCGAGGCCCTGTTCGCTGATGATCGCTACGCTGCGGTCCAGGCCTCCTGGGGCGTCTACCAGCGCCTCATCCAGGCCTACCGCACCGAGGAGGCGGGCCTGGGAAAGTACCTGATGCAACGGCTCATCGACTCCTTGAGGCAGGCCGTCCCAGAAGGGCTGGAGGAGATCCAGACCCTGGCCAGGACCCTGACCGAAAGAGCCTCCGACATCCTGGCCTACTTCGACCGCCCCCGTACCTCCAACGGCCCCACCGAAGCCATCAACGGGCGCCTGGAGCACCTACGCGGCATCGCCCTGGGATTCCGCAACCTCACGCACTACACCATCCGCAGCCTCATCCACGCCGGACACCTCAAGGACCACCTGACAGCAACCACCTAAACCCGACGATAAGCCCCACCTACCACACACCCAAACACGAAGAGCCCAAAAACGTTTGGTTCCTCCTTCGCCACGCCAACACGCACGCGCTCATCCTAATCAGATTCCCCGCAATCTCTCCCCAATATGACCTCGAAATATGATCTTGCTTATACTAGCCACAAACATCCCAAAAATAAGCCTCACTGACTATACCAATCGGGTAAAAACCGACCTTACCGGCCCCGGCTGCGTCAAGTAAGAATTCAACACCAAAGCACCAACGAAAATCGCCCCGATACACCCGCGCCAAGATGCACGAATCAAAATATATTCATCTACACCTCATTAATAATCTCTCGTCAAAACAACTGTCGGGCCCCGACTAATTCGGGGCCCGACAGCGACTAGATAATCTGCCATGCAACCAGCGCCAAGTCTCCGAGATCAACGATGGTCAGATCATCAATCTCACTGCCCGGGTCTGCATCCACACCGCCTCACCTCCTCTCGAATCTCCGAAATACGTTAATATTAGTCCTCGATGCATTCAATCAACAATCCACGATTCAACAAGCCTTCCAAAAAATTCACAACTTTAGATTTCGAAGAGTCAGAAAGATCTTCAAAAATAATACCCACACTTCGTAGTCCGCATATCAAACTACGCCTCTCGGTGTATGCCTTCAAAATTCTCACGCCTAAATCGGAAACAAGATACATATGATCCTGTTGACGCTGATAAACCAGTTTACCTGCCTCCTCATCGCGCACAGATATTTTATCACAATAAACGATTCTGCTCATGTCCATCTTACAGGGCCTATGAAATTACCGGTAACAGTTCTTTTTCTGCGGGAGGACATATCCAACACATAGGGTCACCATAAAAAAGGTCTCCGGTCCATGCATAAGCCATTGCGCGACATCCTCCGCAGGAACTCAATAACTCGCATTTCGAACAATTTCCATGAATATTTGCTCTGTCACGGATACGCGTTAATATATCCGACGTGTCCCAAATCTCTCTCAAAGACTGCTTACGTAGATCACCGACTACAATAGGCAAGGTTACACATGGTGCAACTTTCCCGTCGACAGTAATTCGACAAAGTACAGTGCCAGCGCCACAGCCGACATACTTAACTTTTTCCTCGGGTGCGAGAAACTCTCCCACACGACAATCGTGCCAGAATACATCGATTTTCCCTTTTTTCGCCTCCTTTTCCTTGGACCAAAACTCAATGACATTTTTTAACTGCTGTCGATTCGGGGCAAGTTTTTGAGAGCCGCGACCCGTAGGAACAAATTCAGAAAGATTCACCGCATCTGCGCCCAAGCCTTGCGCAAACTCAATCATGGAATAGGCATCTTCGATATTAAGAACAGTCGGAGTGTATCCGACAATCGTCCTCACACCGGCATCCTTTAAAAATCTCACCGCCGCTACCGCGCGCTCGAATGATCCAGACTTCGGCCTCATACGCTCATGTACAATTCCTGAAGCACCATCAATACTGACAGTGCAACGACTAATTCCCGCATCTCGAATGCGCCTCGCCATGTCGCCATCTACAGTCCATCCACTCGTACCGATCCCCACCAAAATATCCTGAGATGAAGCATATTTTGCAATTTCTTCCCAATCACGGCGAAATAACGGCTCACCGCCACTCAATGCAAGAATAAGAGTGCCCATGTCAGAAAGCTGATCGATTACGTTTTTTGCTTCTTCCGTCGTAAGCTCACCAGGATGCCGAGAAGCCGCGTTCGAATAGCAATGTCGGCATCTCAAATTGCACAGCGTCGTACTTTCCCAGACGACGTACAACGGTTTAATCGTCCTGAGCATCTCAGCCTTCCCCTTCTCCTTAACTTCCTCAGTATCCACCGAAGCTCTTAAGGCTATATTAGATTCAAATCCGCTCAAAAACAACCACATCTTGATAAAGTTCTGGTCTCATTCTTATAAACCGTTCTGGGTCTATCCAGACAGCGGGTACATCCAACACTCGACGAGTGGATTCTTCTAATATCAGCCAAACCTTCATTGAACTGGGAAGTTGTAAAATTTGGAAAACATATGCTGGTATGCTGACAGGCCAGCAGTCTATAAAGATCAGACAGGTTGAGCAATTTTTCTGTGTCCACCTCCTAATGTTCTCTGGTGTGATGTTTCCTGTTGAAACGACAGCAACACGGTCAAGCAGTCCACAATATTTTAAGTATTCTCTCATAATATTGCGTTTTTTTTCATTAGGTTCAATGCCTACTATTTGCGTTTTAGATTGTGTTTCTGCACACACCGATAATATTCCGGTTCCCACTCCAGAACCAATATCTATGATCAAGTCCGCAGGCAACCGCTTGGAAATTTGCTCATACGACATTAATGCTGCTCGACTGGGACAAAAAGCACGATACTCGATAATGTCCTCTATCGTTGGATCCGACATATCATACGCCCACTTGCGCCAGTTCGTGGAAATGCTTGAAACAGCACCCGAATCAACTTTTCGTATGTCCTCTTGGCAAATTCGTATACGCATTTTAATGTCATTGATATCTTTCAAGTTATTCTCCCAAACATAATCTTTTTTTTCATCGGCGCAGACATAGAAGACGAGAATTCAAATATAAATTCTTGAACGCGTCCGTCGATGATTGTATAAACTCCGTTTGACGATCGATTTACAACTCCCAATCGAGCCAATCTAGAAAGATCTAACTCGACTTTATAAAAATGACGGCTAAATCGTTCTTGAAATGAAGCCGTATCTAATTTCATCAATTTGGTAAGACTCAGCAGTGCAGCCCGTCGTACAATGTCCTCTTGGGATAATTTATCCGCGTCGATAATTTTCCCCATCTCCAACCATTTTCCGTAGCTCTTAATGCTCGGCACATTTTTGTAGGATATGCCATTTATATAAGACATAGCGGCCGGACCTATACCTAAAAAGTCTTCTCCTGACCACTCACCAAGCTCATGAATACAACGTGACTTTTCGTACGATGCGAAATGACCAGAGGCGTACTCAAAGTATCCTGCATGATCGAGGATAGAAGCACAATCATTTCTTACTATATCACATTGGGCGGCAGTTAGGCGAGGATAAATTTCAGTATCGCGCAGTCGGAATGCGGCCGTGTACGGACCTGCCACACATCTGTAATTTGTCACATGATCTGGAGCGCAACTCACAACTTTTCTCAAACTGTTTAATATGTCCTCTTCGGACTGGCCAGGAAGTCCGTACATAAGATCCACATTACATGTCAGTCCATAGTCATGTGACCTATCTATAATTTGGTGCAGATTAGATTCAGAAACGGCTGGCCGTTTACTAATACCAAGTATTGATGAGTCCAGACTCTGAACCCCCACGCTCAATCTCGTCACACCAATTTTGGAAAAAAAGGCTATGCGTTCAGAAAGATCGTCATCGGGAAAAGCCTCGAGAGAAATCTCTACATTTTGATGCACGGAGAAAAGTGCTCGAACTGCCGCAAGAATATCAGCAATTTTTTTCTCGCCTAATTCTGCTGGAGTTCCTCCTCCAAAATATATTGACGTAAGCGTCGGACCTGGCTCCATCATGGCGCTCTCTACCATGCTCGCATAATTCTCGATTTCATGAATTAGGTTTCCGGACAGCTTTTCCATTGTGTTTGAACTAAAATTACGTACCGTATAGTACATGCAGAAACGACACTTTCTTGGGCAAAACGGTATGTGTACATACATATGCCAGTGGGGGCTCAAAGTTGCGTCCTTGAAAATTTGATACTTATTTAAACCATTCATACTTTCTCCCCGGTACTCAACGATTTCGAAACCTTAACCTGCAAGGCCAGGATTGTCGCGAGGATCCCTCCAATTCCACAGGAAATCCATAAGATCGAATCGAGTTCTTTTTGAATAGCCCAGCCTCCGCTCGCGGGTCCCACAATACTTGCAAAAGAAAATGTGGCTGCCGAGAAGCCCATCCACTTTCCTCTTTCATCAGACGTGGTGAATGCAGACACCAACACTGGAGACGACGTCGTAACAAATGATTCTCCTACGGACCATATTGTTGTCTGAATAATGAATCCAAATAGTGTGGAAAATATCGGTACAGCCATAAACCCTATCCCCATGATGAGGCAACCTGCAGCCAAAATTTTTTTCCCGCCGAAGATAGAGATAACGCGGTTGACGAACGGCTGCACGACTATAATCACAATTCCGTTAGTCGCCGAAATAATCCCCCAGTCAAACGAGGTCATTCCTTCTTTGGTAATCGTAAGGGGTAGAGCCGTCCACGCTTGAGTTTGAATCACCCAAGCAAGAAGTGTTGTACTAATGATTATGTTTAGACATTTTGACGAACGATCGTTTTTTGCTGCAGATACCTTTTGTTTCGGTTCAGTTTTTTGCAGATCTGAGATTCCTCCTACAAGAATGAGAAAGGCAAGAAAACATGTAGTGGAGTCTACTAAATATAAGAGAACAAATGAGTAGGTGGAGAGGATACCCCCAAGCAACGACGAAAGGATAAAGCCGACATTTCCCGACCAATAATTGAGGCCATATGCGGCAGCGGATTGTTCTTCATTTATAAGGTCTCCAATTAAAGCATTGGAAGCCGGGCGCGACATTCCCGCACAAATGCCGATGCTGAAGAGTATTGTGAAAATAGTCGCTAAAGATGTGATGAAACCAATAATACCGGTAAGGACCGTAGTAATCATAAGATTGGTACATATAACAGGCCTTCGCCCCACCACGTCCGATATGTGTCCGCCAAAAAGACACGCAAGCAGGCACCCAGCCCCATAGCATGCTACTGCATTTCCCGTCATCCTCGCGTCGACACCCATATTTTTTAGATACAATGGGAGAAAGGGGATTAAGAATGTGCCCAGAGAGTTCGCAAACGTTGCGAAACAGAGTAAATACACTCCGCCAGGCAATCGATTACGCAAGTAATATTTACGCATATGTCATCATGCCGTTCCCGAATAATCCAGCCAACAATGCGGATCCGCAGCGTTAAGATCACCCGTAAGTGCGTAAGCAGTTGCTCGACAACCTCCACATTTATTTTTCACTGGGCAAGTCTGGCACGAGCCTGTAAGTCTACTTCTATCACGAAGTTGCATGATTTGCGGGGACTCGTTCCAGACCGTCTTTATGGACGTTTTGCGGATATTACCAAGAGAGTAGGGAAGCACTACACACGGATATATATCCCCCGTTGCGCTAATCGCCCCTTGCGCTTGGCCTGCCTGGCATCCTTGAAATAATGGCGAGCAGGCCATGTCGGGGGCAACAAGCGCCAGTTGCGCCAAGTGAGTAGTCATCTGGACATTCGGATGCGTTTTTCGTGTCGAATTCCACCATTCAAGCACCTGCTTCCATTCGTTAGGACGTAAGTCTATTATTTGGGCGCCGCGACCTGTGGGTACTAACTGCGAAAGATTAAAGCCATCGACGCCCAACTCAACACAATAATCAAAAACCTCCTGCAACTGTTCCCAATTACTACGATGAACCGTGAAGCATACTTTTGTCTGGATGCCCACTTCCTTGCTATTCAAAATCCCTTGCTTTGCGCGATCAAAAAGACCGGCTCTTCGTCGAATTATATCATGAGTTGCCGAAAGTCCGTCTAATGATACTTGTATTCTTGATATGCCGGCACTTGCAAGGCTCTTTGCTCGTTTTTTGGTTAGAGCCCACCCATTAGTGCCCATACCCACTGTAATCCCAGAATTCGCCGCACGCTCGACGATGTTTTCAAGGCGTTTAATGAGAAGCGGTTCGCCACCACTTAGCGCCAAATCAAGGAGGCCGTCGCGTGCTAGTACGTCGATCTGGCTGAGTATCTCGTCGTGACTAAGCTCGTTCGACGATCTGCGAGCGGACGCAGCATAACAGTGAATGCATCTGATATTGCAAGCGTTAGTCAGTGCCCACACTAGATGGAGCGGCATTTTCGATGGCATCGATCAGCCTTTCTTAATCGCACGTCGCTAATAACGCAGTTTGTGATAAATAACTATCACGTTTGCTAATATAGCACAACCGGGGCGACACGGAAGGAGCGAGGACGACACGATTTGATAAATTCGGTCGTCCAGCGCTCATAAATAAGATAAGAAGTCTTTGCGTATATGCTGTTCACAGGCTGGGGATGTCGCCAGGGGGTAGGCAAAGTCGATGGGTGGCTGTCTGTCCTGACTCCTGACGCCTTGCCTGGTTGTGGGTGGGCCAGTGGCGATTTTCGTTGGTATTGCGGTGGTGTGAGTCTGGCGTGGGGCGCTAGGAGCCCGTATGGTGCACTCTGGTATGAGCCCCTGCCTGCGCGGGGTCGGGGCCGCCTCGGGGGCCACGGTGGTACAGATCACGGTCGAGGACAAATGGTGTGCGCTGGATCGTGAAGCACCTGGGCTCGGTCCACGACGCTGCTGAGTCGGCGGCTCTGCTGGAGGCCGGACGATAGAAGATCGCTGCCGAGCAGAGCCAGGGGCTCCTGGATCTGGAATCCCTGAAAGCCGGCGCCGGGACGCACGCCTGGCCAGCACCACGCGGTGGAGTCCAGCGCTCCACGCTGCTGTGGCACGTCCTGCACGGGGCCTGCACCCGCCTGGACCTGGGGACGCCACCGGGGGTAATGGGGTTTTTGAGCAGATGGTCGCCGCTCGTCTGATCGAGCCGCCCCCCAAGGAGCGGGTCCCCCGCGTCCTGGGCGACCTGGGCCCGGATGCGGTCAGCGTACGGACCTGTTCCGCTGTCTGGGCCGCTGCGTCGAGCGGGACTACCGGAGAGCATCTCGCAAGCCCTGTTCGAGCACGTCACCCCTCCCGGGGGCCTGGCGCTGTGCCTTTACGACGTCACCACGCTCTACTGTCAAGCCCCGGGTTTTGTGGAGGCTGGTTTATCTGGCTTCGGCGATAGTCGGTTGTGGTTGTTTCTGGTGGTCCCGCTTGGCGTCGGGGGCCCGGGCGGTTTCGTGCTCGGCGGGGGTGGGCATGCCGATGGCGGAGTGGGGCCGGATGGTGCCCGCCCAGTGGACCCACCCGGCAGTGGCGACCAGGGGCGGCGGCAGGCGTCCTGCCAGGGGCCCTGGATAGAGGATGAGCTCGGTCTTGTACATGGAGTTCAGCGCCTCGGCCAGAGCATTGTCGTAGGAGTCCCCCTTGGAACCCACCGAGGAGACCGCCTCGCACTCGGCCAGAGTCTGCCCGTAGCGGACGGGACCTGTACTGCACCCCACGATCGCAAGTGATGCACCAGGCCCGTCAGGTCAGCACCCTCGCGCCGGCGCTGCCAGATAGCCATTCTCAGGGCGCCGGTGGCCAGGTCGGTGCGCACTGGCCGGTAGGTGGTCTGCCAGCCGATGATCCTCCGGGAGTAGACGTCGGCGGGCGAAGGCCACGTGCACCCGGCCGCTCATGGTGCGCACGTAGGAGGGGATACCTCCCACGCAGTGGGGGAATGTCGGCGACCCACAGCCCACACGGGGCGAAGGCCTCGAAGTGGCGTCTGACCAGGTCGGCCGGGCACTGGTCCTCGAGGAGCCGAGCGCGTAGTGTGCGACGATTTGGCGCGCCTGACACCATGGCGGGCCCAAGTCGCCCATGAGCCGTACAGGCGGTACAACGAGCCACATGACCGGCACCGCGACGCTCAGCGACCTCCCGCCGATCGAGCATCACGTGCATCGTGCGGGCCCCCAACACCGAGTAGCTGGTTCTTGTCAACCCGGGCGATCTCGCTGCACAGGGTCTCATCGCGCACGCTCCTGGCACTAGGGCCTGTTATGTAAGTCGTTTGAGCCAGTGGTTGATGCTGGCGATATGGGTGGTTGCCCGGTAGCGCACGGCGAGCTTGTCGTACCTGGTAGCCAGGGCCCGGTGGTGCTTGAGGTGGCTGAAGCCGCGTTCCACGGCGTTGCGGTCCTCGTAGGCGACGGCGTCGAAGGCCGGTGGGCGTCCGCCACGTGAGCCTCTGGCCCGACGGTGGGCGGCCTGGTCGGTCTTGACTGGGACCGTGGCACGGATGTGGCGGGCGCGCAGCCAGGCCCGGTTGGCCTGTGAGGAGTAGGCCTTGTCAGCCAGCACCCGCCGCGGTCGCCGACGGGGACGACCCGGTGCGGGACGGGCCACCCGAATCGCTTCGAGCACAGGGATCATCATGGGGCAGTCCGCCCGCTGACCGGCCGTCAGCAGCATCGACAGCGGCCCGCGCCCGGCACCGACGGCGGCGTGGATCTTGGTCGACCACCCGCCCCGGCACACTCCCAGGGCGTGATCGTCCGGCTCACCGTCCACCGTGCGGGGGCTGTCACGGCGGGCACCGGCGGCGTGCACGTGGACCCGGCAGACGGTGGAGTCCACCGACACCCGCCAGTCGAGCCTGCCGGAGGCGTCGGCCATGGCGACCAGCTCGGCCTCGATGCGCTCCCACACCCCCGCCGCCTGCCAGGGGCGGAATAGCGCGTAGACCCTCCACCAGGGACCGTACCGGATGGGTACGTCCCTCCAGGGCGCTCCGACCCTCACCCTCCAGCACACCCCGTTGATCAGGGCTCGCAGACCGTACCGGCGCGGCCTACCGCGGGAAGCAGGCTCCGGCAGCAACGGCGACAGCAGCTCCCACTGCGCATCAGTGAGGTCATGACGACCTCCAGCGTCTGCGTCTATCCTGGACACCTGAGGCCTCCGGTTTGATCACGCGATGACTTGACACCACCCGTGATACCCCGGAGGCCTCACCCACACCCAGACACCACGCCGCCAACCACCCCTTTCGCAACAGGACTGGGGTGCGTGGTGTTTCTTGGACTGGGGGAGTTTTTCTTCCCGTGAGTCGATAGGATGGGATTCATGTCCGGACAGAGATATTCTGAGGAGTTCAAGGTCCAGGTGGTGCGTGAGGTGGCCCGTGAAGGACCGCACGATCGCCTCGGTGGCCGCCTCGTACGATCTTGTGGCTCAGACGGTGGGCAACTGGGTCGCCAGGTATAGGAAGGAGCGCGCCACCGACCAGGACCGCAGGAAGGCCTCCGAGTCGGCCGAGATCGCGGAATTGAAGGAGGAGGTTCGTGAGTTGCGTCAGGAGAACGAGTTCTTGAAAAAAGCAGCGGCCTGGCTTGCGAAGGAACGACCGTGACCGAGTGCCACAGAGGTCGGGGCCGCAAAGAAGGCCGTTACCCCGTTTCCTCGATGTGCCGGTGGTCCGGGGGTGCTCGTGGTCCGGGTACTACTCCTGGCGCGACCGACCCGAGTCCATGTCCGCCATCAGAAGGAGAGAGCTGGCCGTGATGGTGAAGGATATTTTGATGGTGAAGGATATTTTTGAGGACTCCGATGACACCTACGGGTACCGACGGATTCAGGCGATCCTGAAGAGGCGCGGCGTTCGGGCCGACGGAGCCACGATCCGCTCCATCATGAGGGAACTGGGTCTGCGAGCGGCGCAGCCGCGGGCGAAAGTCCAAAGCACCGTCCCAGCCGAGGACCTGGCTGAGCGGCCGGACCTTCTCGAGCGTGACTTCACCGCGAATGAGCCGGGACGCAAATTGTGCGGTGATATGAGTGTATCAGTACGTGGGCGGGATTCGTCTATCTTGCGACCGTTCTGGACTGCTGCACGAAGAAAGTGGTGGGTTACGCGATGGCCGAGCCATGTGCGCACGTCCCTGGTGTGCGAGGCCATCGATATGGCGGTACGCAGGTGCCCGATTGAGAAAGGCGTGACGATCTTCCACTCGGACAGGGGAAGTCAGTACACCTCTCAGAAGTTCCTGGAGCATCTCGAGGCCTACGGAATCCGACCCTCGGTGGGGCGCACGGGGGCGTGACTGGGTGGGTGCCTGGGCGGAGTCCTTCAACGCCGCACTGAAGAATGAGAGGGTCTACCGGATGGTGTATCCCACGAAGGACAAGGCGATCAAGGATATTGCCTCATGGATCGAGTTGAGATACAATCATGTTCGCCTTCGCTCGGTGTTTGGATATCACAGTTCTAACGAGGTGGAACGCGGACTCCTTGGCTCGAGCAGGGCGGCCTGAAACACAAAACAAGCAGTGTCCGAAAAACACCCAGCAGTCCAGACCTAGGAGGCCGGCTACGGCGGGCGTAATAGGTGCTCGGGGCGATCTTGATTCCTGACTCTGTCAGGACCCGGCAGATCGGCCAGGCCCCGAGGTCCGCCTTGCGGGAGTCGATGTACTGGCAGATCAGCGCGACGGGCGCTCGCACTCCGCCGCGATAGACAAGCACGCGCTCCTCAGGATCGCGTTCGCCCTGCGCAGTCGGCGGACCTCCAACGCCGGCTCCTTGATCCGCTGCACCTCGCCGTCTGGTGGTCCCGGGCCGGGTGCCCCGGTCCGGTCCCGGGCCCACCGCACCCAGGTACGCACAGCCTCACGACGAACCCCCACCTCCCCGGCGATCCAACGAATCCGCGCCCCTGGCCCGCGCCGGATCCGCCAGCACCACCCGACGCCCATCCTCGTGACCCGCTCACCCAGCTCCAACGAGTACTCCCTCAACGCACTCATGACAGTGACCCTCACCTCGCGTCACCACCTCCACGAACCCCCGGAACGATTCACCCTCCACCATCCGCAACCGGCGACACAGCCGCCCACCGCCGCTCGGCACAACACAGGCCCCCGGACCGCCCCGGGACGATCTAACTAGTCGGTTCAGCGCCCACGCCCGCAGCCGCCCCGAACGGGTGCGCACCGCGCGGACGCAATGGTCGTCCCCCGAACGTCACCACGCTCCCAGCCGAGTGTCGGGGCGCCATCACGTTGTCAACAGGAGGCGTCCATATAATTTTCCCACGCATGTATTTCGTTGCGCCGCCGACCCGAAGAAGCACCATGAGTATCCTCGCCCGCATCCAGTGGTACGACCGTCCGGCCGACGGCATCGCCCGCTACCTCTCCGAGGTCCGAGCCTCGTTCGCGACCTGGGCGACGGACGGCGCCCGGAACTCGCTCACCGACGGCGAGCACGTCATGACGACGGCCGACCGCCACCGCACGGTGAGGGTCCGCAGCCCGCGCGGTCGCGCCCCCGGCGGCGACGCCGACCTCACCGGTTTCGAGGGGATCGCCTGGGACGCGCCGATCGGCGCTGCGGGAGCGACGGAGACCGCGACCGGCGCGACGGGAGCGACGAGCGCCGCTGCGGGCGCGACGACACGATGGGAGGTCGTCGCGCGGGCCGTCGGCGACGACAAGCGCATCGATGTCGTGGTGGAGAACCGGATGGAGTCGTCGGATCCCACCCGGCGGGTCTCCATAGGACGTCCTCGCGTCGTCGACGACCTGCTGTCGATCCAGGGGATGCCCCGTCTGGGTTCGTCGCGGCTGCTGTCCTCGCCCGAGGCCATTCCGGCCATCGGCGTCCCGATCCTGGTCGACGAGGTACTGCGATCGCCCGGGCACCTGCTGCCGGTCATCGTGTGCACCCAACCGAACCATGACGATGAGGACGCATGGCTCGCCCGCGCCGGCATGATCGCCAAGCGCTCCAGGGGGTTCGCCAACGTCTTCACCCTGGACCGCGCCGCGGCTCGGGCCTTCCGGGAGCATCTCGGCGACCTCGGGGCGTGGAACGGCTGCGTGCGCGTCTACTCGCCGGCGCCGCTCGACCAGGACGGCGACGGGTGGCGCCACCGGTACTTCCTCCTCAACCGCTTCCAGCCCTCGTGGGGGCCCGGCATCGACCGCGTCATCGAGGCGGCCGCGGCGATATCGGCCCGGCTGCCCACGCCACCGACGCTCGCCGTGTTCTCCCCCGCGAGCGGGAACGACGGCGGCGACCCGGCGTCGCTCGACCGGGTGCCGGTCCTCGAAAGCGATCTGGCGGACGCGCTGGCCCAGGCCGACGCCCTCCGCGAGGAGCTCGAGGAGCGCGAGGGCGAGGTGAACCGCCTTCGCGGCCACCTCGCCCGCCTGCGCTCGCAACTCGATGAGATCGGCCGATCGGAGATCTACTGGGGCGCCAAGGACGACCCCGGCACCGACGTGCCGGACACCGTCCAGGACATCGAGGAGGCCGTCCTGGCGGCCCAGACCTACCTCACGGACGACCTGTGCCTGCCCGACGAGGCCAGGCGCGATCTCGACCGTCTCGTCGCGATCCCCCAGGCGACCGTGTGGGGGGACACCACCTGGAGGGGGCTGCGGGCGCTGGCCGCCTACGCCAGGTACTGCCGGGAGGGGAGCTTCCGCGGAGGCTTCTGGGAGTGGTGCAACGCGGGCTTCCCCGAGAGCTGGCCCGCCACAGACAAGAAGCTGTCGATGACCGAGAGCGAGACCGTCCGAAACACGCCCAGATTCAACGACCGCCGGCTCCTGCCGGTGGCCAAGGCGGTCAACCCCACGGGCAGAACCCATATGTACAGCCACCTCAAGATCGCCGAGGGCGGTAAGGACCTCGCCCCGCGCGTCTACTTCCACGACGACACCGACGGGAGCACCGGCAAGGTGCACATCGGATTCATCGGCCCCCACTACCTCATGCCCAACACCAAGTCGTGAGGCCCTCACCCCCGCACGAGTCGGACATTTCTGCACGAAACCGGCATTTCGGCGCGAGTCCGACGGCGCCGTCGTCGGACTCGCGCCAGGATGCCCGACTCGTGATCCGGCGACCAGGCGCGGCCCCACCGAACCGATCTCGACGCGGACCGGATCGAAGTCGCGCCGGCGCGCCCGGTCCGCGCCGCGCAGTCCCGCGCCGACGGGAGAACCGGGCCGCGACCCGTCTCAGCGGGGCAGGTCCGGGTCGTCCACGCCGAGGACGGCCTCCCGCAGCACCCGGGCGTGGGTGCGGTTCCGATCGTGCCCGGCGATCAGCAGGGTGACCCGGCCGCCCAGCGCCTCGGCGCGCAGTTCGTCGACCGCCTCCACGGCCCGCGGCTCCTCCTCCAGCTCGGCGCGGTAGGCGGGCACGAACCGCTCCCAGGCAAGGTCGCCGGAGTGGAAGGCCCGGCGCAGCGCCGTCGATGGCGCCGCGTCCTTCGCCCACTCATCGAGCGCGGCGCGCTCCTTGCTGACCCCGCGCGGCCACAGTCTGTCGACCAGGACGCGCCGGCCGTCCTCGTGCGAGGGCTCATCCCGCACCCCCTTGATGACGACGTCGGCGGCGGCCGGGAACTCGGTTCGATCAGGGCTCATGCACCCACCCTAACTCCGGACGGGAGGGCCCGACCCGCCCGGGACAGGGACGAACCGATCTCGACGCGGAACCGGACCGATCTCGACGCGGAACCGGACCGATCTCGGGGTCTCCCCCGAAGCCGCCGGCCCCGTCTCCGGCCCGTCCCGGCCGGAGCGGCCCGTCAGCGCCCCTCGGACAGGACCGGCCGCTGCTTCTCGATGGCCACGGCGCGAATCCTGCCGCGCGGGCGCCGCGCCAGATGCACCACCATGATCTCCCCCGTTTTCAGCCACGGATCGCGGTCGGGGACCGAGCGCAGAAGCTTGCCCGGCGCGTGCCGGGAGATCACCTCCATGACGGACGGCAGCACCGGCCGATGAGTGCACAGGGCCACCGGCGCGTCCCGGCGGCGCAGCACGTCGGAGACGACCCTCCTGGCGGCCTTGCGCGACTCGGCGTGCGCCAGCTCCGTGAGAGCGGGCTCCGCGACGACGTCGAGCCCGGCGGCCTCCGCGTAGGGCGCCACCGTATCCACGCAACGCCGCCACGGACTGGACACGACCCGCCCGACGCCGTAGGCGGCCAGCACCGGCACGAGCGCGCGCGCACGGACCTCGCCCTGGTCGTGCGTGAGCGGACGAGTGGCCTCGTCGGCCTCCTTGTCCCGCACCCTCTTCGGCCTGTGCCGACTCCACACCGAGCGCTTGACGGCACGGGCGTGGCGCACCAGGACGAAGGTCCAGGTGTCGAGCTTGCCGTCCTCCCACAGGTCCACCAGGCTGCCCAGCAGATCGCGGTCCATCGCATGCGTCAACTGCTTGCGGGCCTTCTTGACGCGCACCCACGCCACGCCGTCGATCTCGCGGGCCGACGCCGGGGTCACCGCGGCGCGGGCGCGCGCACCCGGCTCGTCGGCGCCCAACTCGCGCGCCGCCCAGTAGTAGACGCGCTTGCGCCGCCCGTCGGACATCTTGTAGCGGACGGTCTCCAGCGGCTGGCCCAACGCGATCCGCACACCGGTCTCCTCGGCGACCTCCCGCACCGCGCAGGTGCGCACCGACTCATTGCGCTCGACCTTCCCCTTGGGGAAGGACCAGTCGTCGTACCGGGGGCGGTGCACCAGAAGCACCTCGAGGCGACCGCGGCACTCTCTCCATACGAGCGCACCGGCGGCGCGCACCACGCGCTTGGCACGCGTTGACGATGACATGGCCCGCCCTCCTCAGCGGCGTCTCGATTCAGTGGCATTCACTGGTATTCAGTCATTCAGTGGCGGCCCTTGACACGCGAGCGCGCCCGAGCCATGAGAGTAGTCTGAATGTCCTCCAACCGCTCGCCGTCGGGACCGTAGACGTGGCGGACCCAGGTGCCATCGGGCTCGAGCCACCATGATGAGACGGCGTCGGAGGCGGCGTGAGTCACCAGCCACTCGAGCTCGTTGACCATCGCCGGATCGGCGATGCGCACGAGCTCCTCCACACGCCGGTCCAGGTTGCGGTGCATGAGATCGGCCGACCCGATGAACAGATCGGTGTCCCCGTCGTTGCAGAAGGCGTAAACGCGCGAGTGCTCCAGATAGCGCCCCAGGATCGAGCGCACCCGGATGTTGTCGCTGAGACCCGGTACCCCCGCGCGGATGCCGCAGATGCCGCGCACGACGATGTCGACCGGCACCCCCGCGCGACCGGCCCGGTACAGGGCGTCGATGCAGGCCTCGTCGATGATGGAGTTGACCTTGAGACGGATCCAGGCGGGCCTTCCCGCGCGCTTGTTCGCGATCTCCCGCTCGATGCGCTCGATGAGGCCGTCGCGCACGGTGCGCGGCGCCACCAGCAACCGCCGGAACCGGGCGCGCGGGGCGTACCCGGAGAGCATGTTGAACAGGGTGGTCATGTCCTGGGCGACGTCGCGATCGCAGGTCAGCAGCCCCAGGTCCTCGTACCCGCGCGCGGTCTTGGGGTGGTAGTTGCCGGTGCCGACGTGGCAGTAGCGGCGCAGGCCGTCGGACTCCTGGCGCACGACGAGCAGCAGCTTGCAGTGCGTCTTGAGGCCGACCATGCCGTAGACGACGTGGACGCCGGCGCGCTCGAGCTTGCGGGCCCAGGAGATGTTGTTCTCCTCGTCGAATCGGGCCTTGATCTCCACGATCGCGACGACCTGCTTGCCCTCCTCGGCCGCCTCGATGAGAGCGTCCACGATGGGCGAGTCGCCGGAGGTACGGTAGAGGGTCTGCTTGATGGCCAGGACCTTGGGGTCGGCCGCCGCCTGGGAGACGAACTCCTGCACGGACGTGGAGAAGGAGTCGTAGGGGTGGTGCAGGAGAACGTCGTGATCCCGCATCGCCGCGAAGACGTTCGGCGCCCGGGAGGACTCATAGGAGGCCAGTCCCGCCGCGGTGACCGGCACGAAACGCGGGTACTTCAGGTCGGGGATGTTCAGGTCGTGGATCTGGTTGAGGCAGGTCAGGTCCAGGGGCGCCGGGAGCTCGAAGACGTCGTCGGGGCTCAGGTCCAGGGCGCGCACCAGGTAGCGGCGGGCGAAGGGCGAGATGGTGTTCTCCACCTCCAGGCGCACGCAGTCGCCGAAGCGACGGCGCTCCAGCTCCTTCTCCATGGCCTTCAGGAGGTTCTCGGCGTCGTCCTCCTCCACCTCCAGGTCCTCGTTGCGGGTGACCCGGAAGAGGTGGTGCTCCAGGATGTCCATGCCCG
>ERZ773079.1089-NODE-1089-length-16804-cov-26.068303_pt1 | contig 16804 bp, 14 predicted proteins | sample MGYA00511355_ERZ773079 | MGnify/ENA primary metagenome ERZ773079 (study PRJEB29015, sample SAMEA2737979) | human oral metagenome | biome: human oral; feature: human-associated habitat; material: dental | place: China | collected 2117 ... | reverse complement strand
TATATTGGTTCGTGCTCCGACCACTATTGGTTCACGTGCAGACCAATATAGGTTCACGCGTCGACCAATATAGGTTCGCTCAGTGACCAATATAGGTTCATACCATCTACCACTATTGGTTCACTCTCGTTTCGCTATGTGAGATCATTGCAATGGTCTCCAATATATATGAAGGAGTAGCGAGTGGGGAGTTGCGGTTAATTTGCCTTGGTCTTGGAGTTCGTCGAGATGCCTCTTACGATTGGTGGTTTTTCTGGGAGAGACATTGGTGTTTTTTTCTTCGGTGTGAGTCCGATTTAAGAGGTTTATTCCAAGGCGATTGACGAGGTGGCTGGGTTATGTTATGTGGGGCTGGTTTTGCGACCAGTACTAGTCTCTGAGTTGACCAGTACTGGTTGCATATCTTGACCAGTACTACTTCGCACGGTGACCAGTACTGGTCCGATTGGCAATCAGTACTGGTTTGTTTAGCCCCTCTTTAGAGTGATGAATATAAAGCCTATAAGTCTCTACTACTGAGCACCTCTTAGACGAAAGAGTACCTGCCGGAGGGTGGCGCAAGCCGCTCCGTTGGGAAGAGGGTGAGGAGTCGTGGATGATACGATGCGTCTCCATCGGGTAATATCGCATTCTGCCAGCCTTTTGCACGTCTCGGGAAAACCTTTAGTAGTCGTAGGTCGTTTCACTGATTTGCGTTACCTTTGCGGATATAAGTAATCAATTCACTAAATTGAACTATTATGGCAACTGACAAAGAACGGTTACTGAGCGAATTCCCTGCCATTAGCACACAGGAATGGAAGGATAAGATCGTGACCGACCTGAAGGGGGCTGACTTCGAGCGTAAGCTCGTCTGGCGTACCAACGAAGGATTCAACGTCAATCCCTTCTATCGTCGCGAAGACCTCGAAGGTCTCTCTACCCCCAAAGTGATGCCTGCAGAGTACCCCTATGTCCGCTCCACGCGCATGGACAATGAGTGGCTCATCCGTCAGGACATCAATGTAAATGACCCCAAGGAAGCCAATGAAAAGGCTCTGGATATCCTCAATAAGGGGATTACCTCGCTGGGCTTCAAGCTTCGTCGCGATCAGGTCAACAAAGAAACTCTGGCCATCCTGCTCAAGGGCATTATGCCCGAGGCTATCGAGCTGAACTTCTCTTGCTGCATCTCTGTAGCAGCTCAGCTCGCAGGCGAACTGGCCGCTTATCTCACCGAAGTAGGAGCCGATGTAGCACAGTGCAAGGGCTCGATCAACTTCGATCCCTTCAAGAAGCAGCTCGTCAAGGGTATCTCTAACCCCCAGTGGGTGGCTATGTGCGCACAGCTCCTCGATGCTGTCCGCCCCCTGCCTCAGTACCGCGTCCTCACGGTCAATGCCCTCAACATCAATAACGCCGGTGCCTATATCTACCAGGAGCTGGGCTACGCACTCTCTTGGGGTGCTGAGCTCATCGACAAGCTCACGGAAGCAGGCTACTCCATCGAAGAACTGACGAGCCGTATCAAGTTCGTCTTCGGCGTAGGGTCCAACTACTTCATGGAGCTGGCTAAGTTCCGTGCTGCACGCTGGCTCTGGGCTGAGATCATCGGTGCCTACGGCGATCAGTACAAGGGTGAAGCAGCTAAGATCCACATGCACGCTGTCACCTCTACCTGGAACAAGACGATCTACGATGCTCACGTTAACCTCCTTCGTACACAGACCGAAGCGATGTCAGCGACCCTGGGCGGTGTAGACTCTCTGACGGTACAGCCCTTCGACGTTACCTACCAGGAATCAGACAACTTCTCCGAACGTATCGCACGAAACCAGCAGCTCCTCCTCAAGGAAGAGTCTCACTTCGACAAGGTCATCGACCCCGCTGCTGGCTCCTACTATATCGAGCATCTGACGAACGCCCTCGCAGAGCAGGCTTGGAAGCTCTTCCTCGCTGTAGAAGAAGAGGGTGGCTTCGCTGCTGCTGTCGAAGCTGGTAGCGTACAGAAGGCGGTCAACGCCAGCAACGCTAAGCGTCACGCTGCTGTCGCTGCTCGTAAGGAAATCTTCCTCGGTACGAACCAGTTCCCCAACTTCACCGAAACGGCTGCACAGAAGGTCGCTCAGGTAGAAGCAGGTGGTCACAGCTGCGGCTGCGGTACTCCTTCGATCGAAGCTCTGAACTTCGACCGTGGTGCTTCCGAATTTGAAGCTCTTCGTCTCGCTACCGAACGCTCGGGCAAGGAGGTTAAGGTCTTCATGCTCACCATCGGTAACCTCGCGATGCGTCTGGCTCGCTCTCAGTTCTCCAGTAACTTCTTCGCTTGCGCTGGCTACAAGGTCCTCGACAACCTTGGCTTCGCTACGGTGCAGGAAGGTGTTGACGCTGGTCTCGCAGCTGGTGCCTCGATCATCGTCCTCTGCTCGAGCGATGATGAGTATGCAGAGTTCGCTCCTGAGGCGTACAAGTATCTCGCAGGTCGCGCTGAGTTCGTCGTCGCAGGTGCTCCTGCTTGTGCAGATGACCTCAAGGCTGTCGGCATCGAGAACTTCATCAACGTGAAGAGCAACGTCCTCGAAACGCTCCGCCAGTTCAACCAGAAGCTTGGTATTAACTAATCGGTAAGGAGACAGAAGAAATGAAACCACAATTCAAGAACATAGATATTAAGTCTGCAGGCTTTGCCCAGACTTGCCCCGTCGAATGGGCTTCGAAGCAGGATAACAGCTCAGTATGGCGTACCGCCGAGCAGATCCTCGTCAAGCCCGTCTACACGGCGCACGACCTCGAAGGGATGGAACACCTCGACTATGCTTCCGGTATTCCTCCTTACCTGCGCGGTCCTTATAGCGGTATGTACGCTATGCGTCCTTGGACGATCCGTCAGTATGCAGGCTTCTCTACGGCTGAAGAGTCTAACGCCTTCTATCGCCGTAACCTCGCCTCTGGTCAGAAGGGGCTTTCCGTAGCCTTCGACCTTGCTACCCACCGTGGGTACGACGCTGACCACCCTCGTGTAGTCGGTGACGTCGGTAAGGCTGGGGTATCGATCTGCTCGCTGGAGGATATGAAGGTGCTCTTCGATGGTATCCCCCTCAACAAGATGTCCGTCTCGATGACGATGAATGGTGCCGTACTTCCTGTCATGGCATTCTATATCAACGCAGGTCTCGAGCAGGGTGCTAAGCTTGATGAGATGGCTGGTACGATTCAGAATGATATCCTCAAGGAGTTCATGGTGCGTAACACCTACATCTACCCACCCGAATTCTCGATGCGTATCATCGCTGACATCTTCGAGTACACGTCGCAGAACATGCCTAAGTTCAACTCGATCTCTATCTCCGGCTACCACATGCAGGAAGCTGGTGCTACGGCAGACATCGAGATGGCTTACACGCTCGCTGACGGTCTCGAGTACCTCAAGGCTGGTATCGCTGCTGGTATCCCCGTGGATAAGTTCGCTCCTCGTCTGTCCTTCTTCTGGGCTATCGGTATGAACCACTTCATGGAGATCGCCAAGATGCGTGCTGCACGCTGTCTGTGGGCTAAGATCGTCCAGCAGTTCAACCCTGAGAACCCCAAGAGCCTTGCGCTTCGTACGCACAGCCAGACGTCTGGTTGGTCGCTAACCGAGCAGGATCCCTTCAACAACGTAGGTCGTACCTGTATCGAAGCTATGGGTGCAGCACTCGGTCACACGCAGTCGCTCCACACCAACGCTCTTGACGAAGCTATCGCACTGCCTACGGACTTTTCCGCTCGTATCGCTCGTAATACGCAGATCTACATCCAGGAAGAGACCCTTATCTGTAAGGAGATCGACCCATGGGCAGGTTCGTACTACGTCGAAAGCCTTACGAACGAACTCATGCACAAGGCATGGGAGCACATCAAGGAAGTCGAAAGCATGGGCGGTATGGCTAAGGCTATCGAAACGGGTCTGCCTAAGATGCGTATCGAAGAAGCTGCTGCTCGTACGCAGGCTCGTATCGACTCTCGTCAGCAGGTCATCGTCGGTATCAACAAGTATCGCCTTGAGAAGGAAGATCCTATTGATATCCTTGAGATCGACAATACGGCTGTTCGTCTCCAGCAGATCGACCGCCTCAATGAGCTCCGCAAGGACCGTGACGAAGCTGCTGTCAAGGCTGCTCTCGAAGCTATTACCCGCTGCGTAGAGACGAAGGAAGGTAACCTCCTTGACCTCGCTGTCAAGGCTGCTGCTCTTCGTGCATCTCTCGGTGAGATCTCCGATGCCTGCGAAAAGATCGTAGGTCGCTATAAGGCTATCATTCGTACTATCTCAGGCGTGTATTCTTCAGAATCCGGCGAAGATCAGGACTTCATCAAGGCTAAGGCTCTTGCTAAGAAGTTCGCTGAAAAGGAAGGTCGTCAGCCCCGTATCATGATCGCTAAGATGGGTCAGGACGGTCACGACCGCGGTGCAAAGGTTGTCGCTACGGGCTACGCTGACTGTGGCTTCGACGTGGATATGGGTCCTCTCTTCCAGACTCCAGAAGAGTCCGCTCGTCAGGCTGTCGAAAACGACGTCCACGTGATGGGTGTCTCTTCACTGGCTGCAGGTCACAAGACGCTGATCCCTCAGGTCATCGAAGAGCTGAAGAAGCTTGGCCGTCCCGACATCCTCGTCACGGCTGGTGGTGTCATCCCTGCTCAGGACTATGAGTTCCTCTACAACGCAGGTGTTGCCGCTATCTTCGGTCCTGGTACCCCAGTAGCTTACTCCGCTGCTAAGGTACTCGAGATCCTCCTCGGTGAAGAAGCATAGCAAAGGAGTACTCAGCACATTATAATTCAAGTTAAGGAGAGCCCTATCCCGTGTTGAGGTAGGGCTCTCTTACTTAGAGGGTAAATGCAATATTTCTTTGTCTAGGCTTTATTATCCCCATAGAAGCCCATAAGTGATTAGACGATCTTTTATGAAAAGTAAGATAGATACAGTCTTAGATATGACTGCGGACGAGGCGCATGAATTCTTTATGCGCTCAGATAGTTATTGTACTTTAGATCTTCCCCGCTGCTTTACGTTTGATGGAATTCTAAAGTATGTGGAAACCACAATGAGAACGATCGATTATTCTGACTGGCTGAAAGACAAAAATACTCGACCTAGTAAATCCGATACTTGTAACTATCATGTTCAGATTGCAAAGAACAATTCCTTTGCATACAGGACGATCTCATTTGTTAATCCTTACTTATATTATTTGCTAGTAAGAGATATTACGGAAAATGGAAACTGGGAAATGATAAAGGATCGCACGACGAAGCTTCAAGTTAGTTGGATAGAGCGTCTTGCTATTCCTGGAGTCCCCAGAAATCCACCAGAGAAGAGTAGATCGAATTTTGCTAAGGGAGAGCAAATCCTTGATTGGTGGGAGCGGTTCGAACAGCGTTCCCTAGAGTTATCTTTAGAGTATCGCTATATGCTTTGTACTGATATTGCAGATTGTTATCCTTCTATTTATACCCATAGCATATCTTGGGCTCTCCATGAGAGAGAGGGAGCCAAGAAAGCTGTTCAAGGAGATATCACGGCGAAGTCGGCTACAGCATTGGGCAGTACCCTTGATAAAGATATAACTTCTATGCAGTCAGGAGAGACGCTGGGGATTCCCCAAGGAAGTAAGCTCTTTGACTTTCTAGCCGAGCTTGTTCTTGCCTATGCAGATAAAGAGCTAGAGAAGGAGTTCGAAAAGAAAGGCATCAAGGGAATTCATGTGTTACGATATCGTGACGACTATCGCATTTTTAGCAATAGTCTAGATGATCTCAAGATCGTGTCAGTGGTTTTAGGCCAGGTATTAAATGAGCTCCACCTTAATTTGAATGCATCTAAGACCTATATATCGGAGGAGCCTTTGCGTGATGCAATCAAGAAGGATAAGTTGGCTAGAATAGAGAGAGGGTTGGATAAGAGGAGCTATGCTGGGACTTCTATTCAGAAACAATTGTTGCTGATACGAGAGTTCTCGGAAGAGTATCCGAACTCTGGTAGTGTCAGCATTCTTCTGAATAATGTCAAGAAGAGGATAGAGAAAGGGATAGACTGTTCAAGGGAGAATATCCCAGTACTTGTAGCGATAGTTGTAGATATCCTTATGCAAAATCAGAAGCAGTGCGCTATCCTAGTTAGTATTCTTAGCGATCTTACAGCTCAGCTAGATGACGATAAGAGATCTTTGATCTTAAAACAAGTGATTAAACGTTTGAAGGAGCTTCCTCGAGTTGGATATATTGAGATTTGGATGACATATCTGCTCCTGAGGCAACGGGAAGAGGTGCTTGAGGGTGATTTTTTGGAGCCTTTATGTCGCTTCCTTGAAAAGAAAGGGGATAAACTTTGGGATATTACTTGGCTTGATGATAGGTGGTCGAAGAACTTTCCTTTAGATTCTATATGTAAACCAGATTGGCTGAAAAATGCTTCACCATCTATTCCTAGCGAAGAAACAGAGTTGTTTAAGAATAGCTATTAAATCCTTATCCTTCTTAACTATGAGTTGCTATATGACTCGGTGAAGAAGCCTAAGCAACTCCAATAAGGTAGCCCTCGAGGCTACGCTACTAAACGGCAGAGAGCCCCATCCACCGAAGTGGATGGGGCTCTCTTTTTGGTCTTTATCGAAGGAGGATCGCTTACTTCTTCAGTCGTGCGAGGATCTTGCTTGCAGATTCTGAGAGCAGGACCACAGCACCAGCGAGGATCGCAGTATCCTTGATGACGAGGCGACCAGCACCAGAAAGGAAGGGGAAGCCATTGGCCCATTCGCCAGCAGCTAAGGCTTCGGGCGAAGCGTGTACCCATGTTTCGGGTGTGGTGATGAGGAAGCTCAGCGTCCCAAGGGTCATGATGATGCAGAGGACCTCACCGATGATGCCGAGATAGGGAGAGAAGAGCCCGAGGAAGACGAGGATACCGATCGTCATGATCAGGATACCGAGGCCGTGAGAGAAGAGGTAGGTACGGTTCTCTACATGCCAATCGTGCTTAGCCTGATCATACTTACCCTCAGGCACCTTATTGAGGGTGTATTCCTTTACGGTTTTGCCTTCGTCGTTGGTCACCTTGTTATTGGCGTCCTTGAGGAAGAAGCTCATCAGCGGGCTATTTGCCACGAAGGGGATGATCCCATTGGCTTCGTAGTTAGCGAACTTCAGGCCACCGATCCATACGAAGATGATGAGGATGGCCACACGGATCAGTTTGCGTCCGAGGCCCCCGAGATTGCTCGCGCACTCCAAGAAGGAGATGAATGCTTTTTGCATTTTGTTTGAGTTGTTTGTTAGGTTGTTGTTAAAAGAATTGTCTGACTTACAAACCTGATGCTTCTTGAGAAAGTTCACGCAGTGCAAGTTTATGACAGGGGAAGTGGGGTATATATAGGATAGGAAATACCTCCTATTTCAAGGGTAAGGTATATTCCTTTGCTTCCTATGGGGAGTCGCTCCGTCGGGGAGCGGGAGTCGATGAACCAGGGTAGGGCGTAGGGTGTTCTAAGAGTGCATGATGAAGATTATTCGCACGATTTATCATAAGACACGGCGCCTCATCGCCAATACGCCTCCACTGCCGACGGAGCTATTTACCTTCCCTTTGGGCTTGACACTGGTCCTGCTCTTCCCGCCGGCTGTGGCGTGGATAGCAGTAGTCGCCTTGCTCACACTCTCTATGCTCCTCCTGTGGTGTATGGGGGCGCTGTGGGTCAATCGCTCTGTCGTCGGCCGTTCGCTCTTTGTGCTCCTCCTGTGGGGTGGGCTTTTCCTGCTCTCTCCCGAGGACGTCATGGAGCATCCCCTAGGTGCTCAGGCGCTCCTCTTGATCAGCTATCTCATCAGTAGTATCGTCGTTGCGGCCTATCGCTGGGCAAAAGAGCACCTAATGAATGGTCAAGGGCTCTGCATCCGTGGACGAATCCTGCGTGTCGAGCGACTACGCTTCGAGCGCATCTTAGTCCTTTCGTCTCTGGCGGGGCTGCTCTTCCAGGGGCTTTGTGCTCAGCTTTGCCCCGTAGAGCATCGTGATCTCCTGCATATCGCCTCTACCTTCATCGTCCTCTTCACGTGGGCGGTCTACACGATCGAGTGCATTCACCTCGTCTGGGTGCAACGTCGCCTCGAGAATGAAGAATGGATCCCCGTGCTCAGCGATGATCAACGCCCCATCGGTCGGGTGCCTAAGACGACTCCCGAATATGAAGGCGGCCGCCTGCCAGTAGTTCGCCTCATCGCCTTATCGCGAGATATGATCTATCTGGAGCAGTCCGAGGCGCCATCACTCCCCGCTGCAGCTGGCTACGACACGCCATTCATCTCGTGGCTCACTGAGGGAAGCCGCCCCGACCAAGTAGCTCAGCGCCTCATCGATTTGCGCTTCTGCGGCATTCGTCGTGCGCGTCCCCGCTTTCTGCTGCATTATCACGAAGAGATCAATGGTCAGGCGCTCAGCGTCTATCTCTTCGCTGTGGACATCGCAGAGCCTGGGCAGCTGCTCATCGACTGTCTTCCGACGCGTGGCAGATGGTGGCCCATTGACCATCTGGCTCCAGAGATCGAGACGGGTGACTTCACTCGCTACCTGCGCTCCGAATACCCTTACTTAGAGCAGACGCTACTCTTGGCGCGTCGTCTTCGCTCTTCATCTTCCCATTCCTAAGACTTCCATGGCTCACTCCAATCTCGGTAAGCTCTATCTCATCCCAGTGCCCATCGCCGAAGTAGATCATCGCACTTGCCTGCCCGAATATAATCGGGAGCTACTGCCTACGATCCGCCACTACATCGTAGAGAATATCCGCTCGGCACGGCGCTTCCTCAAAGCCGCTGATCGGAATATTGACATCGATAGTATCACCTTCTACGAGCTGAATAAGCATACGCCCGAAGGCGCTATCGGGGAATATCTCCGCCCCGCACAAGCTGGTGAGCCCATAGGCGTGATCTCGGAGGCGGGCTGTCCTGCTGTAGCTGATCCAGGAGCTGATGTAGTAGCGCTGGCACAGCGCCTCGGTATCGAGGTCGTCCCTCTCGTCGGACCCAGCTCGATCCTGATGGCTCTGATGGGCTCTGGCTTCAATGGTCAGGGCTTTGCCTTTGTAGGGTATCTGCCTATCGAAGATGCTCGCCGCGTACAGACACTCAAGGAGCTGGAGCATCGGGTGCGTACCAAGGGCGAGACGCAGATCTTTATCGAGACGCCCTACCGCAATGTGCAGCTCGTTGAGCAACTCATTCGCCACTGCTCTCCAGATCTCAAGCTCTGCATCGCATCGGGTATTAGCTCCGAAGGCGCGATACTTCGTACACGAAAGCTCTCAGCTTGGCGTGGCAACATCCCCCAGATCCACAAGGTCCCCACGATATTCCTCATCGGTCAGTAAGCTCCTTTGCGATGGCACTTCAGACACCTATCCCCGCTTTATTCTCCGATCAGCTTCGGGGGTTACTTCCCACCGAGGCCGAAGCCCTGCTTGCTTCCTTAGACGAAGAAGCATCTGTCTCGGTGCGCCTCAATCGGCGTAAGACGGAGACACCTCCTGCTTCTCTGCCTATTGGAGAAGCTGTCCCTTGGGCTAAGCCTGTGGGCTTCTATCTTGATGGGCGTCCTGCCTTCGCTGCTGATCCACTTTGGCATGCAGGTGTCTACTATGTACAGGAGGCCTCATCGATGCTTCTGCGGCTTGTAGCTCCACTCTTAGGTGAAGAACCCTTGCGTGCGCTTGACCTCTGCGCTGCTCCAGGCGGGAAGAGTACGCTCCTCGTGGACCTTCTCCCCGAAGGTAGTACGCTGGTGAGCAATGAACTCATTCGCTCGCGTGCACAGATTCTCTCGGAGAACATTCAGAAGTGGGGTGGGGTACACTCTGTAGTGACCTCGACCGAACCGCAACGTCTGGGGCGTCTCAGAGAGCAATTTGACTTCATCTTAGTCGATGCACCTTGCTCGGGCGAAGGTATGTTCCGCAAAGAAGAGGAAGCCCGCCGCCAATGGACCCCAGGCTTAGTCGAAAGTTGTGCTCGTCAGCAGCGGGAGATCCTTGACGATATCTGGCCAGCACTTGCACCTGGTGGGCTAATGGTCTATAGTACTTGCACCTTCAATCGTCAGGAGGACGAGGATATGCTCGCCTATCTCGTCGAGGAATTAGGTGCCGAGCCCGTGGCCTTGCCAGAGCTTCCCGAGCCAATCACTCCATCGCCCCTCAGCTCTTACCCCTGCTACCGTATGATGCCGCATCGCTTGCGTGGCGAAGGTCTATTTATGGCTGTTGTCCGTAAGCCAGATGCCGAGGTAGGTAGCGCTCGTACCAAGTCCGCTCGCTCAAAAAGCAAGCCCAATCCGAAACTCCCTCAAGAGGTGCTTCGCTGGCTTCGTGCAGATCTTCGTCGAGATGTCACGCTACAGTCCTTGCCTGACGGCACACTCACGGCTATTCCCTCGGCATTGTATCCCATCGTCGAAGCGCTCCAAGGGGCGAAGATTCCCATTCTTACTTCGGGAATTCCTTTGGCTGAAGTTAAGGGACGTGACTTCTTACCGCTTCCAGCTCTCGCTCTAAGCGTGGGGCTGGACGATGAAGCCTTCCCCCGAGCCGAACTGACGCAAGAAGAGGCGATCCGCTACTTGGCTCGTGAGGTAGTCACGCTTTCAGCCGATACGCCTCGTGGGCTTGTCCTTGTCACTTACGAAGGCTACCCCTTAGGCTTCGCGAAGCACTTAGGCAACCGAACGAACAATCTCTATCCACAGGCATGGCGTATTCGCCATCCTGAGCTCCTGCTCTCAGGGCTGGACGCGAAGGAATAAGCCCTTCGCTCATCAATGGATAAGCCCTTTTATCTAAAGCAATTTGCCCTTCATCAGGGGAATACGGCGCAGCGCGTGGGGACAGATGCTCTGCTATTAGGAGCATGGCCCTTCGTCCACACATTGCCCGAGAAGGCGCATATCCTCGATGTTGGAGCTGGGACAGGCATTGTCTCGCTGATGATGGCACAGCGCTTCTCGGACGCAGTGGTCGCAGCGTGGGAAGTGGAAGACGGTGCTCTCAAGGACGCTGCGACGAACTTCGCCGCCTCTCCCTTCGCTGATCGTCTTCGCATTCACACACAAGACTACCTGCATGCCAAGCAGGAGGATTGGCATCCCTTTGATCTAATCATCTCCAATCCTCCATATTATACCGAGGGTATTCTGCCCGATGATGCGCGTCTGCGCTTAGCGAGGCACGTAGCTGAAGGCCTATCGCCTGAGAATCTCCTTCGCACGGCAGCGCGACTCTTAGCTCCTCGTGGTGCCTTAGCCTTCATCTCGCCTGCTGGCTCGCTTCCTTCTCTTCGCCGAATAGCCGTCGAGTCGGGCTGGCGACTTAGTGAGTTGGTTACGATCTATTCGAAGCCTGGAGAGGTCAAGCGTACGCTTACGCTTTGGTGTCGCCTCACCGATACTGCGGAATACACACCGACCTACAGTCTTGATCTCACGCTTCAAGATGCTACGGGAGCATCCTCAGCCGAATATAAAGCCTGGCTTGGGGACTTCCTTCTCTGATTCTCCTCATCTTTTCATAGAGTATCCTTGGTAGTGGAGCTGAATAGGCTTCACTATCTCTGTATATAGGTATGTGGTGGTGACCAGTACTGGTCAGCAGTTGAAGTAGTACTGGTCACTATATGTTACCAGTACTGGTCGCAAATTGGACCAGTACTGCTTCACTCGTTGACCAGTACTGGTTCATATTTCCCCTCTTTACTGCTCGTTTGGAGTACTTCTTTGGCGGCTTGGTATGGTCAGCTATATGTCTGGGCTTTGTTCGATAGAGATAGCTGATGTATCGTACTTGACTTGAAAGGTGGCTCCCTCAAGCAGGAATCATAAATATATACTGCTGGAGAATTAGGGCTCCCGCATCCAAATCCGAGTACTTGTTTGAGGTAGTCGATGCGCAGGCTGCATTTCCAGCGTCTCGCCTTGAGCGAGAGATTGTCATACTGTTGGCGGAGAATAGCTAAAGAGAACTTGCGGATGAGATTTAGATTGCGCGCCGAAAAGTTCTTTCGGGCACGGCATGCATCTTCCCGAAAGGTCACATCCAACTGCCAATGCAGGTGGTTCTCAATTCCCCAATGTTCCCTTATTCTCCTGCTCAAGGTATCGCTTGTGTGGCTGTCGCGTGGAGAAAGCATCGGTCGTGTCCTCGAAGAGATGGCGTTGATTTCCCTTGAGCGCGAGGACAAAATCAGCCTTCTTCTTGACCACCTGTTCGGCTATTTCTACCTGCGTACCCATAGCATCCATCGTGACGATGGCTCCTTCAAGAGCAAGCATATCAAGGAGTTTCGGCACGCACGTAATCTCGTTCGTCTTCTCCCCCACAGCCTCTTGAGCAATGCTTAAAGAGTGTTCGTTGACCCAAGCCGAGAGGATATAGCTACTCTCGCCGTGTCCCCGAGGATTCGTCCCGCGCATATTTTTGCCGTCTATAGCAATGTGCATACCCGATAAATCCTTGATGATCTGCGAGGTATAGACCTCGAGATAAGCGGCGATCTCATCGGGATGCACGGCTTGCATAACGCGCTCAAAGGTATATCTTCGCTCGGGCAACCATTGGGTAGCTCAGGTAGCGGTTTGAACTCTTTGCCACGGAAGCGGCATAGCTGATACATATCGCTATAATCCTCTCCTCCACAAAGGTAGGTGATGAGTGCGACCATAAGGATGTCGCTGAGTCTGTGCTTGCAACGTCCGACGACGCGAGGGTCATAGACGGATGAGAAGTAAGGGGTGGTTTCCATCGGATGTGAGTATTTGTGTGAAGAGAATACTGCTGAAGCCGATTTTGATGCGTCAGCCCTGGAGAAAGCAGTAGCATCTGACCTAATGCCCCTTTTCTTTACCTTTGTGTGAAGCATTGCGTGGTAGTGAGAGTCGCTACAGCGCGCTTTTAATAAAGGAGACTAACAAATGCAAGCACTGAAGATCGTACTCATCGGCTACGGCAAGATGGGTCACGTCATAGAAGAAATAGCCCGTGCACGAGGGCATGAGATCGTGCTGACTATTGACCGCGACGAGGAGCACCTCTTCGATGATCCCCGCTTCGCTGCGGCTGATGTCGCTATCGAGTTCACAGCTCCTGCGATGGCTTATGACAACTGTCGCCGAGCTATCGACCGCGGAGTACCCGTAGTCTCTGGTACGACGGGGTGGGCGGATAAGCTGCCCGAGCTGCGTGAGCGCTGTGAGGCGGGTGAGGGGACGCTCTTTTGGTCCTCCAACTACAGCATCGGCGTCCAGCTCTTCCTTCAGATCAATCGCCGTGTAGCTGAGCTCATGCAGGCTGCTCCTGGCTATCGCCTAAGTCTCGATGAGACGCACCATATCCATAAGCTTGATGCCCCCAGTGGCACGGCGATCACGCTGGCTGAGACCATCCTCGCAGGACGTCCCGAGCTCCATGGATGGGAGCTGACGGATAAGCCCGAGCCAGGTATCCTACCTATCATCGCACATCGTGAGGGCGAAGTCCCAGGGATACATACGGTGACCTATACCTCAGAGGTTGATCGCATCGTCCTGACTCATGAGGCATTTGGGCGTCAGGGCTTTGCTCTTGGAGCGGTGTTGGCAGCTGAATACGCCTACACGCACCGCGGTTGGCTGACGATGGATGACCTCCTTCAGCTTCGCTAAGTAGTCACTACTCTCCCGATGCATATACACCATAATTATATATAGAGCACCGAATGAAATCGCATCCGATAGCAGGCCTGACTCCAGGACAGCGCATATGGCGCCATATCAAGGGCGGGATTCTGATCCTTTTTCTCATCGCCTTTGCCTGCTGGGCAAGCTGGTGGTGGCTGATTCTCCTGCCTCTCCTCATCGACTTCTACTTTACGCGATGGATCAATTGGCGTTATCTGCGTGAGCACCCCAATCCCACTGTGCGCCTCCTTGGCGGTCTGGTCGAGGATATCATCTTCGTGGTCTTCACCGTGTCGATCATCTTCACCTACTTCTTCCAGAACTTTGCCATCCCCTCCTCTTCACTGGAGAAGACGCTCCTCATCGGTGATTATCTCTTCGTCAATAAGCTGAGCTATGGCCCTCGTGTGCCGATGACGCCCGTGGCCTTCCCCTTAGCGCACAATACCATTCTCGGGCATAAGTCCTATCTCGATGAGCCTTCGCTCCCTTATCGTCGCCTCAAGGGCTTCGGGAAGGTTGAGCGTAATGACCTCGTCGTCTTTAACTTCCCCGCAGGGGATACGGTGGCGCTCAATATGCCTAACCCTGATTACTACACGCTATGTGCTACTTATGGACGCGAAGCTGTGTGGGCTGATCGAGCTCAGTTCGGTGAGATCGTCTACCGCCCCGTGGATCGTCGTGACCACTATGTCAAGCGCTGTATCGGTCTCCCTGGAGAGCGCTTCGAGATCCGTAATAAGCAGGTCTATATCGATGGTAAGGCTATTGCCAACCCCGAGAAGATGCAGTACAACTACTTCCTCCAGACGGATGGGAGAGCGCTGCCTCAGGAGATCTTAGATGATCTTGAGATCAACGACCGCGATGTGCAGCTGATCTACGACCAGCGTACCTATCAGCCCACTTCCGAAACGGGGACTATTGAAGGCTACCTGCGCTATGCGGGGCTTTCCTTCCAGCCCACCGATGCGGAGGGGCATTATGGTGCTATCTACTACCTCCCCCTAACGGAGGAGATGAAGACTCGTCTCAAGGCTGAGCCTTATGTCCGCGCTATCGCTGTTGACGTAGCCCAGCCTCAGAACTCGACGGGTGTATATCCTGTGGACTTCAAGACGCCTTGGACGAAGGATAACTATGGCCCGCTCCTCATTCCTCGTCGTGGGCTGAAGATCGTCCTTAACCCCACAGCTGTAGCGCTCTACCATCGCTGTATCCGCAACTACGAAGGGCATCGCCTCGAGGTGCAGCCCGACGGGACGGTACTCATTGACGGGAAGCCCAGTACGACCTATACCTTCCAGCAGGACTACTACTTTATGCTCGGAGACAACCGCGATATGTCGGCCGACAGCCGCTACTGGGGCTTCGTTCCCGAAGACCATATCGTAGGTAAGCCTGCCTTCCTCTGGCTCTCGATCAATAGCGAGCGTCCGCTGACGAATGGTGGTATCCGCTGGTCGCGGATGATGCGTCTGATTCATGATAAGTAAGGATCAGATCGTCAGCTCATCCTTCGTACGCTACGGAGCACTACCGCTGGGGCTTATTGCCCTGGTGGTAGTGCTCCGTATATTCTTCTTTACCCCCTTTCGTGTGATGACGACCGCCCAGGCGCCCGCCTTACGCCTTGGAGCATGGGCATTGGCTCGTCGCACGCAGAGCCCTGATCGAGGCTCACTCATCCTCTTTCATACGGAGAGATCGGGCACCTCTACCTCAGCTCAGAGTCTGATGGTGGCCCGTGTGGTCGCCCTGCCTGGAGATAGCCTTGAGGTGCGCTCTGGCCAGCTCTTTGTGAATGGTGTTGCGGTGTCTGACTACCGCCATCCACGAGATGCTCGAGAGCAGTATGCACTACGCTTACCCCGTGAGGGCGGCGTCTACCCCTTGACCTCCACCAATCTTGTTGCCTATCGTGCCGCCCTCGTTGAGGAGCAGCGACTCTTTGCTCCTGCGCGTGGTGAGGTTGCTCTGCACAGACTGCCTCCTAAGGATTGGCTCACTGCACTCGCTTCCAACCCTTATCACACCTTCCGTCGGGATTACTATTGGGTACTCACCGACGATACGAGCGTTGCACCTGACTCTCGCCATTTGGGTATCCTCCCTGCGGATGCTATCGAGGGTGTTATCCTCTTTGCTCTATGATGGAGAGCCTACCTACGCTACTCCTCGCTACGGCCTACGCGCCACCTGTCAGCTATTTTGTGAAGCTCTATGAGCATGTAGCTGGCACTATTGCGCTCGAGGGGTGCGAGCACTACATCAAGCAGAGCTATCGTAATCGCTGCCGTATCCTTGGTCCGAATGGCGTGCAGTCCCTCACGATACCAGTCGAGCTTCCCGCTGGGACAAAGACTCCGATACGCGAGGTGCGTATCTCAGATCATGGGGAGTGGCGACACCTGCATGCGCAGGCACTGCGCACGGCTTATGGTGCAAGTCCGTTCTTTGAATTCTATGCAGATGAACTGATGCCCTTCTATGAGCGGCGCTATACTTATCTGTGGGACTTCAACGCGGAGCTACTGCAGACGCTCCTCGCTCAGCTACAGCTTGACCTCGACTGGAGTATGACTACGGACTTCCTGCCCCCTCAGTTGCCTGAGGCTACGTCCGAGTGCTGCGACCTTCGCTATACGCTGAGTCCGAAGCAGGCAGCTCCATTGCCTGGAGTTCAGCTACGCCCATATTACCAGCTTCATCTGGAGCGCATGGGTTTTGTAGAAGATCTGAGTATCCTTGATCTTCTCTTTGAGATGGGGCCCGAAGCCTTGCTCATCCTGCGGGATAGCCTGCAGGCTTAGCTCTTTTATTCACCCAATTCCCTATCACTTATTGCTATCCAACAGATGGATTTTACTAAATCATCCTTGCCTACACTTACCCCTCCACGTGCTGAAGTCCAAGACGAATGCTTGACTCATTTGGGGCGCGAACGTATTGACCCCTTCTACTACATGCGGGATAAAGAAGATCCGCGTGTGCTTGAGTACCTCCGTGCAGAGAATGCCTATACCACTGAGGTCATGGCCTCGATGCATGAGACAGAGGAGCAGATATTTAAGGAGATCGTAG
>ERZ773079.1087-NODE-1087-length-16826-cov-19.670264_pt1 | contig 16826 bp, 25 predicted proteins | sample MGYA00511355_ERZ773079 | MGnify/ENA primary metagenome ERZ773079 (study PRJEB29015, sample SAMEA2737979) | human oral metagenome | biome: human oral; feature: human-associated habitat; material: dental | place: China | collected 2117 ... | reverse complement strand
GAAGTGGGAGACGGCCGGCTGAAAGCCCTGTATGCCCTGCAGGCAGGAATGAACGCAAGAGACATACAGAAAACCCAGAAAACAGACAAAGCCATTAACAAGAACAATACCGTAGGAATATCAGCCTCGGCAGCACCGGAAAGAAGCGGAGGGAATCGAGAAATTGGCGTGATACAGGCTTTTGACCGGAGTGCAAATCTTGATGGAACAATAGGGTTAGAATAAGGAGGAACATAATGAAAAAGAAAATATTCCTCGTTTGTTTGATATTTATCTTTTATCATGTGGTTTGTATAGCAGTGAATGTTATTCCGTCTTTATTTGATATTCAAACATGGTATATAGATACGGAATCTACTTTTGGAAATAAATCACGTATATTTCTCTCTAAAAGGGAGAAAGGAGGCATTCATTTTGAACTGCATGATTATCGCCCGGAAGACAAAGTAAAACAAAAATTAACCCTTTTAGACAAAAATGTGTATGAGACAGAAAGTGAAACAGACATGCTTTATAGGGACAAAGTGTTTTACTCTTATGGAAGTGCCGGTTTTTATGCAATTTATGCGAATCCATTTAAGATAAAGGTATATAGGAATCCGTCTCAGCCATTAGAGGAGAAACAAGAGATAGATAGGTCCTTAGCGAAGTATAGCAGTGATGAGATACAAGTAATTTCATCAGTGTCAGATCTTGCTTCAGAAGAACGGAAGGCGTATGAGAAGTTGAGAGTCAAAGCGGATAATAAAGAAGGTAGATAAATATACGCTGTAGGCATCAATACCAGCCTCGGCAGCACCGGATGGAAAGACCTTAAGGACCTACAGAAAAACTTCTTCTCCATGGAGCCATGGGCGCACTGATTCTATCAGATATTAAAGATGGATGATCAAAAGATATTGCCAAAGGTGTGGCAGAAGATGGAACTCTTCGTGCACTTAATTGGTTATCTAAATATACAAAACAAATTATCCTGAGTTAGATCGTATAATTCCCGGAAGTTTTGCCGGAATAAAATTTTTAAATAGAGTGAAAATATAACTGGATATATAGCGTGGATATCATTCTTTTGAAGTTATCTTGCACAATGAAAATGAAAAAATTAAAGAAGCAGAACGAAGGGAAGTTTATGAGCAGAAAAAATAGTATTAATACTATGAAAAATAAAATCAAAGAAATGTATGATTTCTTTAGTGGGAGTGATATCTGTTTTATTATAGGATGTGTAATTGCTGGTGTTGCGATTTATTTTGACTATAAACTGCTCGGTGTTATCGGATTATGCATACTACTTTTAGCTAGAGTTACCGGATAGATAAATTCATATCCAAAGTGATTGGGCTAAATATGGAGGATATGGATTAGACTTTATAGGAGAAATATCTAAGGAATCTCATTTGCATGGCGTCTCCGGCTTGGCAGGAACTGCCGGCAAGATGTTAGATGTAGGAGAATTTTTAACAACGGATGACCGTGGCAAAGAATCTGCCGGTATAGCTGGTGGAATAGTGGGAAGTTTGGCAGGACAGAGTCTGCTTGTGCCGATTATTGTGGGATATGGCAGTCAGTATCAAATCGCTCCAATACTACTCCTTTCCGATGGAATGGCTGCAGTAGTTGTAGGTACAGGCTATGCAGGCGATCTTTTGACAAAATATATTTATGAAGAAGAGAATAAAAGTGATTATATTTATTATCTAAAAGGACTTAATCAATCAAATTATAATGAGGATGAATTTAAAGAAAGAATGGAACAAAACTTTGACATCATAGAGTAAACGGGGGGATATCAATTGAAAATTACAAGTATTCTATTTTGGGGAGGAATGGTAACCACTATTATGTTATTTGCTCTATTCTTGGGTTTGATTTGTCAAGATATTATTTACAAGAGAGTACATAATGGAGTTAAGTATTTTTTTATAATTCCGATAGGAATATTATGTGTAATGTTCTTTTTACTATCGACTTTAGTGGCGGGAACGGATATTTTAAGTTATTTTTATCAGACGAATATTTATTATGGCTCAAAATTAGATATTTTATTTCTGGTTTTTGCGATTTGGTCATTATGGGTGGCAATACATTATTATGGTTATATTTTATTTCCCGAATATTCTAAATTGGATATCAATATAATTCCTAAAGTGAGAAAGAAATGGATATTACTATATATTTGTACCATAATAATAGGATTTTTTATGATATGGATATACCGGCCAATTCTAGTATATGTAATGAATGTGATAATCGGACATATATAAAATTTATAGATATAGTAATGTAGACATTAAGAAGAGATGCTTTATACGCAGGGAAAGAAGACTATGGACATTCGCATTAAAGACAGACCTCTTGGTGAGATGCTATTACTTTTTAGATATGGGTGTTATGGCTGCTTTTACTGTGGAAAATATTTATGATAATAAAAGAAACGATATCTATTACTGGGAAAACTTAAATAGTTCAAATTATGATAAACAAGATTTTGAAAAAAGATTGAATAAAATTTTGATGTTAAAGATTGATTGGGGATTCAAAATATGAGAATTATGGGGACTTCATTCTTTTTGGGAATAATGGCAACAATTATACTGGGTATTACACTGCTTAGTATAGCCATTTATGATATTGTATGTCACAGAATTCGTCATGTTATTAAGTATTTGTTTTTTATTCTTATGGGAATATTACTGATAATTTTTAGTTTGCTGTTTACAGTGACAGGTGGGACGAATCTTTTATTAGTCTTAAGAGAAATAGATATTGACTACGATAAAGAAATAGCATTTGCTTTTGCGATCTTCACATGTTGGTCACTTTTTATTGCTGTACGGTATTATGGTTATGTATTATTGCCGGAGTATTCAAATTTAAACAAAGAATTGAGATTTAAGATATCAAGAAAGACGATTTATCTTTCTTTTTGTACGTTAATAGCTGAGTTGATTATACTATGGTGGTGTTGGCCGATTCTTGCGTATATGATAGATATAATACTCTGTTATTTATAATACTTTTAAGGGTTTATAGGTAAAGAAGAATGATAATCTTAAACAAAGGACTGCCGCAATTTGGGCTTAGTGGAGATTCTACCTCTTCAGTAGATAATGAGGAGGTAGAGAAATGATTTCGAAAATGAAATTACAGAATGGGATATTGACATTGATAGGATTTATTATGTTAGTATCCATTTGTGTTTTAGTTAATCGTTTAGAATCAAGAAAGCCTGAAATGGAGATAAGGGAAAGCATCGAGGGGGTCAATGTCTATAATGAAGAAAGTAAATTAGTGGATTTACTGCAATTTAATTATAGGACGAATAAACATTATGTTCTTACATACATTATTCAATCTTTTGGAACTAAAATTGATGTTTTTGAATATTATAGAAAAAATTTGGGAAATATCGGATGGGAATTTACAGGAGAAGCAGATAATATTGATCATTCAAACAATAGAAAGATAGGGGAATCATTTAATTTCCGAAAAGGGAAGTATAGATTGGGAATATATTTTAGTACTCGGGATTTGCATAATTACGAAAAAAGTAATGGGCAAGATCCGCTTAGGTATTCTGTAACAATTTATCCCCAAACATAAAGGGAGGGAAATAATTTATGTTTAGTCATAATAAGCGGGACAATTTGCCTATAGTTAATACTTGTTCTTTTATTCTGACGGGAATGTTTTCAATTCTTTATTGTGCCGAGAAGATTTATGAGGGGGAATTTATATTCATAGATTTTTCAGACTATGGTCTTTTAGTTCTGATTTTCCTGATGAGTATTTTTATAATATTTATAGGAACATTACAACTTCGTACAGCCTTAAGACATTTAGGACGAGAGATTGAAAGCAATGATCAGAAACCGATTGCGCATAAACTGATGAAGTTATTTTGGTATCCTGATGAATATTACGAAAGAAAAAATAATCACACCCGTTTCAATAAAATAAAACATTACATAGGGCTTTTGATTATTGTCATATCTGTTTTTCTTGTGGGAGTTGTCTTTTTTTACTGGAATCAGTCAATTTTATTTGAAATTATTATAAAAATTTCTATTCTTATGAATATTATAGTGTACTGTAGAAAGTATCTGATGTAATGTAGGGGGAACTGTTGACATCGTTTATGTGGATAAAGGAAAGAACAAACTCACTACTGATACCGTACAGGCCATCAGCACTGCTTTAGTAACCGTCGCGGGAGGCCTGACAGGAGATCGTGCGACAGGAGCCTGTACGGCGCAAATGGGGACAGGATGGTATAGGTGATTGATATGAGAAATACTAAAATATGGGTTGCGTTTAGTTTATTAATAGGATTATGCGTTATGTATTTACACATGAATACATTTCAAATGGAACATGCAACCTATTATGCAGCATTTAGATATAGGTTTAAGGTCGATAGGATATTTACTGATTTGTGGACAAAAACAGCCTTAGAGTCGGATTGTTTTGCTTATAAATATGAATATCCCTATATATTTTTGTATGGTATAGGAGGATATACAAAAGTAAACTTAATTCCTTTTTGTGGGAAAACGATTAAAGTGGTTAATGAAATTTATTACAGAAACATCCCGGATGATTTGAGAAGTGATGTGTTAAGTTCTTTATCACAGCTAAATGAATCTTATCTATGGGGGATAGAAATCAGATATGACTTTATAGGATTGCCCAAAAGAGATATAGATATTTTTAAAGAACTACAAAGAAAAGGGAATGAGAAAAAAATCAATTATATTAAAAGAGAATCGTATTATGTTTCTGATAAAAAGTTTATGGAAGAATATATTGATAGTATAAAAGGGTTAGATATACTTGATAAAAAGCTGGAAGATATTACCTCAGAAAGCGAATAGTATGGCAGGAGTGAACGCCTTCCTAAAAAGAACAGGGAAAGATCAAAGACCCGGAAGTTCATAAAATAGCAAGCGGGACTATAATCAGTTTAGTCATGTGGGATGGAAAGTTCTATTGCCGGCTTGGAAGGTGGGATGCTTGTGGGAGCCTATCTTTATGATCGTGTGCTTATAGAAAAATAGGCTTGAGGGAAGTGAGAAATATAAAGAATCAGTATAATTCTTTCCTTGCGAATGAAGGAGGGGATAAGAAATGAAATATATCTTTAGTAATCAAGTGATTGATTTTGCCATGCTTTTTCTCATGATATGGAATTTATGGATATTTATATTTAACAAATCTAAAAAAGAAGATATGAAGATGGTTGTAAAGAATATCCCAGTGTATATTCGAATTCCTTTTATATTTTGTATAGATGTATTAATGGGAGCGGCGATACTGATAGATATTGGGATCATTAATTATTCAAATAAACTTTTGATAATGACATCTGCAATATGGGGAGGGTGGCTATGGTTTCTTTTGGTGCTATATGAATTGAGAAGGAACCGAGCAAAAGTTGCAAATTGTTATGATGTTAAAGATGATGTCCGGTTAATAGCATGGTTACTTTTAGGATTAATGTTAATATTTATAAACTTACTACCGGTACCTTGATATAGGAAAATATAGAAAGCAAAGCAGAATATAAAGCAAGCAAAAGAGGATTACTGAACACTCCCATACTGTCTGTCAAAGGAAGCACAGCCATAACCGCCTAATCCGCAGTGAACTCTGAGTATCTAATTATGACGATGAACAGTTTAAAAAGGACTTTAAACAGAATTTTATTGTAAAAGATTGAATCGAGGAATACATAATGAAGATTATCAGTCTTTCGTTTTTTTGGGGAATAGTATTTACTGTTTTAATATTTGCTTTTATGTGCTGTGCCATAGGTGAAGATTTTATTCGACATAAAGATAGGAGACATCCGGCCCTCTATAAGTATGTCATATTTATATTCATGGGAATATTGCTAACTGTGTTTAGCCTTCTATTTATAATATTGACTGCAACCAACATTCTGAAAATCATGTCAGGTATAGATGTGTCCCATAGTCCATTGGTCAGTTTGATAGGGATGTTCTTTATGGGAGAGGCGATTTTCATTCTGGCTCGCTATTTTGCTTACATATTAGCGCCTGAGTTTACTAAGAAAAGTGAAAGTGAGATTGTACAGGTGCAAAAACAAACCATTCTTTTATCAATATTAAATGTGTTTATTGAATTGTTTATAATAGGGTATTACCGAGATGTGTTGTGGTATATAATCTCCTGGATTTTCTATTAATTAATGAAATTCAATATAGAAGGTATTACTGAACAAAGCGGCATCTACATAGGGAAAAAAGAATACGACACCAAGTCAAAACCAATACCCGCCTCAAAGGCGCCGTCATAGACAGCAAAGCACTGGCAGAAAAGAACAAACTCACCACCGGTACTTTGACATGGGAAAACATGGACAACAAAACCGAATACAAAGAAAAAGCAAGCGAAATCACTGTATCCACCAATGCCGTATCCAAACTCAACCCCTTAGGACTGGGCTATGTACCGACCGTACTCGTGAAAGGGAAATCAGAAAGCACCACCTTGGACGGAACCTGAAAGAAAACAACCGGATGAAAAGTATATTACAAATGTACATAAACAAATAGATTAATGATGGAGAATTTATGATAATGGATATTATTGTATGCATAGCCTATGTTTTTATAGGAATAAGGTGGATTTTTCAGAATGTACGTTTAGGTACATTTTCAGCATGTACTACTTGGAAAGTGATGGGGTTAAAGTTTTTTATACTGTTAATGGCACCTTTAGCATTATTTATTTATGTTTATTTTGCAGGGAATCTTATACAAAGGTTATTCTTGGGGATGGTAGTAATCGTTTTGGGCCAAATTGGAGATTATTTATTGTTCAAGGAAACACAAAGGATCCTTATTAATACTGTTAAATATGAGATGACAGAAGAATTTAACAAAAAACTTGCGCATGAAAAGTTTAAATTTCAAATTCGAATGATGGGATTGTCTGTAATTGTATTTATGGGAATCATATCTTGTCTTCTGGCAGAATGATGTTTTCATCCCTTAAGGGTTTCGTCATAGACAGCAAAGCACCGGTAGAAAAGAATAAACTCGCCACTGCTAACATTCTGCAAACCATCACAGCCTGGGAAGGCAGATATATCTATGACTTTAAACAGGGAAATCATACTATTCTTTTCGGGATAAGAAGCATGTAATTATAGAATGGGAAGATATTTTTATGAAGATGATAATTGATAGAAAAAAGATGGGGAAGAATTTGAATTTTTATTTTCAAATATTCATGATAATAGTATTCATGGGTTTATTTGTATTTAATCGCTTTGAGTCAAAGCGGCCCGAAAAAGAGATACGAGATAATATACCTGCAATTACTTTATACAAAGAAGATGGTTTATTAGGAGATAAGTTATTATTTTCATATAGGAATGCAAATTTATATATGCTTACTATGGGAAGTAAAGCATATGCGGCAGAAGAAGAAATTGTTGAATATTATAAAGAATGTTTTATTAAACACGGATGGAAATATGATGGATGTAGAGACAACATCGATTATTCCAATCATTCTAAAATTGAGAATGTATATCTTTTTAATAAAGGTATATATGAATTAACATTGAACTTCCATCAATCTGACTTATTGGATGAGCAAGTTATCAGACAAAAAAAGCCATTAAAATACTATATAGTAGTTCATCCAAAACATAGCTATTAGTGTTGACGGAGGGGAAAGTAAACTTACTGATGGTCTGATAGATGTGCGTAAGAAAATTAAGGATGGGAGAATGATTGAAGATTAATCGAGGATATTATGAATAGCTATAAAAAATATTTACAGGATGAAAAAAGGATAAAGAGATGGAGTATCTGTTGTTGGGTAAGTGATAGAATCTCTTGGTTTATACAGCAGAAATATATTCAGTGGATATACCAAAATCTAAAATATACTAAGCTTGGAAGAGAATTTGGCATAGTTTTTGTATTCATAGTTGTATTTCCATGTCTATTAAATTTATTTTTATGGCCAAGTCAATATTATTCAGAAAAAGAATTGAGAGAAAATATACCTCCAATAATGATTTACCAAGAGTCAAACGAATTGAAGAAATCATTAAAATTTTGGTATAGATTACCGGGGCATTACCATGGATCAGAGAATTATTCTGTGTTTGCACCGCGGCTGGAAATTATTAATTATTATATGGAAGAGTTAAGAAAATATGGATGGGAGTTTGTAGCGGAAGAGGACAATGTTGAAAAATCTAATGGGAAAAAGTGGAAGAAAAATATATATTTCCTAATGGAACGTATGAGCTTCAATTATCTTTTCCTGTAGAGACAACAGTAAATTTTGAAGGGGTAGCATATGAAAAAAGTTATTATATCATGGTATTTCCAATAGATAGATAAATGGAAATACTTAAAGTCAGGCTGTCCACTGCAGCATATAGGGAAAGAAATCTTTTTATCGAAAGTGAACAGGACAGGAAGAGTTACGAAGAAAAAAGCAAAATCTCGAACATGTCTGTTAGCGGCAGACCGGGAAGCGCCGTCAGCGTGAGCGGATGAAATGAACACATAGAGTCTGCGCCTCTTAGATGGAAACGAAGTGGGATATTTTAATATGGAAGGTACTAAAGAAGAGACAGAAGACCGAAAAGTATTATCCGAAAATCATGGAAGATAGTGCGTAAAAAATGAATTGAAAGCAGGTGGAATAAAGTTTTTATCTAATGTATCCACTTGGATTGGTTATGCTGCTGCCCTGGAATTTTATGTAAATCTACAAGTTGAACAGTATGAAGCCATAGATACAAAATTTAAAGAACAAGGTAAATCGTATGTGGAGGACTTATATAACAGGATTAAGAGTGATACAACCGAAGTAATGGATTAGATATAAGGATGTGGAAATAGATATTATGGAATATATTATAGGGTTTATAGCGATAGTGGTGATAATTATCTATTATATTGGAATGGTAGTTTGGCAGGATACTATTACAAGGCGGTTTCAGAAAATTATAAAAACAGCGAAAATTAATAATAAGGAAATACATGAGTCTGATTTATCAATTTTAAAACAAACTCTATTTCCTAATGGGAGTGATATAAAAAAATATATATAATACTATTTCAGCAGGTGGAATTCAGGAAATAGAGTGTATAAAGGTCTATGAAGGTAAATATTTTGTAAAAATGAAGTTTTATGGAGAGGGATATTTTACATTAAAAGGAAATCATGTGGATATTGTTTCGGTTGGTCATGTTATAAATATGAAAAATGGACAATTGCTATACACACCACAAAATGATGATACGGAATATATTTCAATGACACAGAAAGACTACTGAAGTAATGATGGGAAAACTTTTTGGAAGGTCTTGGGTTGATTAATAGCTGCATGCATGAAATATAATGAATCCACTGCTGCAAATGGTTATATCCTGCATATAGAAGTCTACGGCTCCTGAAATATCTGTGCAGGGGGGATCATATACGGTTTGTTGATTATCAGGAGCAGATATAAGGAGATACAATGGGTGCATCTATTCTGGTACTTATATATAGAATCATAGTAATATTTATAGGAGTATCTCTTCTGGTTTATAGGCAGATGGTCAGATATAACTCTGAAAATATTACCTTACAGGTTGTAGAGGCAAAAAAAGTATGGACATCTCCGACATCATGGGGGATTTACCGATTTTTTGTAACTTATGAATACAATGGTGTTGTTTACCGGCAGAAGAGTATCGAATTTGGAGTTTTTCTTTTTTCATTCAAGAATAAAACCATATATAATTGCACCGGTAAACGAAGCAAAAGTGGAAAGGTTAGTTGCGATCAGATATTCTGCATTGAAAAAATTGCGATATTTTTTATATTGGCTGGTGTAGGTTCGTTTTTTAATCGCAGGTTTTGATGCAGTATTATTGGTTATATGAGAGAAGAATACGAATATAAAAAGAGCGGCGGTACATGTGGCGGGAAGTAAGATGGTTACATTATGGGTGACTTGATGAATGAATTTATTAAGAAACAGGCGATCAGCATGCTTCGAATGGAATTGATAATGACTTTGATTTATATAGGAGCATGGGGGATTTGGGGGATAATGGCAATTGTTGATTTGAATGTTGCAAAAATATTCTTTTTAGGAATGAGTATTTATATTGCGTTAATAATCCATTATCACATTCCTGCGCATAAATGGAATTATTCTGGTATTATTCAAGTTATTGGAATCATTTCCGTCTTATATGCGTACTTTATGATATGGCATGGATTTCTTATTGATTTGGGAAATGGTACAACTACTTTGTTTATTCATTTGTTCTTGGGTATTACAAAAGTGATTCATAATGATTTTATAAGTATATCTATTATGTTTTTAACACCTTTTGTATTAGTTTATGTCATTTCATTGGCGCTATTTTGGATCCTATGCGCACTTAATGGGAAAAATCAATGTTACCAAAGAAAATGATGTCGATCTCACTACAGGAAAAGATATCAAAGGACTAAACAGAAACACGGATACAACCTGAATAAATATAAAGTTATAGAGCTGGAATTCAGGAAAAGGAACGAATTGTGATTATCTGTGCTATATCGGATAATTATAATTAATATTAGATGGGATGAATTAGAATAAGGAAGACGCATCATGGATAATGGCGAATATATTTTGGGAATATTAGTTATTATTGCAATTTATATATATTACATTGGTGATGTGGTATGGGGATTCAATATTTCTGATAGACTCTGTAAAAAGGAAAAAGAGACTGAGCATAAAATTAATGCACGGCGTAAATCTGACATGGTCATGTTACAAAGTGTTGAATTTGCTGATAATATCAATGTGGCAGAGTTATATGATAATTTATGCAAAGGGGGAATACAGGGGATAAAGTCCATAAAAAAGTTGGAGATAGATATTGGGTGGAGATGGAATTTTATGGAAAAGGGTACTTTACATTGACAGCTGGCAAGGTAAATATTGTTTCTATAGGAAATATTATTAATATGAAAAATGGTAAATTATTGCGTAGTCCTCAGCAGGATAGCCTAAAATATACAAAGAATATGCAGGTTTAGTATTTAAGTCTTCTGGCGGGAGCGGGGATCGGCCAACGAACATGCCATAGGATATCTGGAAAAAATCAAATGGAAAGACCGGACAAACAAGCCTCTTGATGCAGTGCAGAATATTTCAGACGCCTTCGGCGGAATTTTGTCCCAAATGACAGGAAGAATCGGATACACAGAATCTGCATTTTTCAGATGGGGACGAAGTGGAAGTTACAGCTAATTGATTTTTCTAATAAAGAGGGGGGATATAATTAATTCAATTATTGGATGGAGGGGTCATTTTATCGCAATGGGGAAACTGTGGAAATCCCTCCCTCAGGACTTATGGCAGAATTTGATAGCAGTTTTTCTGCCGGAGTTTCTTTAGCAATTGGTTATACATGGTGGGTAGGGAGAATTTATGGATAAGGATAATCGAAGGCTTATAAGGGTGAAGGAGGTTATATTAAATATATTTATCACGGTAATTCTGGCGTCATTTGGGATTTGGCTAATAGGTGGTATAACTTATAATATCTTCCAAAAGGAGCAAATCCATCAACGAATTTTAGCGTTAGAAAAAAAGGCATATGATATAGAACCTCTGGAGGCATATGATGTATCTGATTTTCAATTAACAAACCGAAGAGCAATCATAGCAAAATCTGTTCGAACCTATATTAAGCCCATTACTTCTGATAAGTCGCCCCAAATAGTAAAAGAGGAATTTCTTCAATATTTTATGTCTCATGGATGGAATATAAAGCATGCATGGGAAAACCCTAAACCATACCTGCAAGTGCAAAATGATGACTATATTGTTACTTTGGATTTAGTATCTCAAGAAACTAATACTTGGCGTATGATAATTGCGTATAATAATTTTTTCGAAAGAAACAATTTGTAAAAATGCGAAGTATATGAAAAATAATTGAAAAAAGCATTTCCATTTTTAGTATTTACACAAAACTCAGAATTTTCCATTAGAAAAGCGTTTCTCCTGTGGGGATAAAACCTTGTGGAGAAACGCTTTTGTCGTTTAATCAGAATCCCGGAATCAGAGTCACTTGGAAGTTGTCATTGATGTACTTTCTGGTGGCTTCCGTCTGGAATATTTTTACAAACTTTTGATAGGTGGGGTTGTCCTTATCCTGTTCACGGGCGGCGATGACATTTACATACGGGCTGGTATTGTCTTCCTGGGCGAGAGCCGTTTTCGGATCCAGTCCCGCGGATACCGCGTAACCGCCGTTGATGATGGAGGCATCGCAGTCTTCAAGAGCTCTTGGGAGCTGGGGCGCTTCCAGTTCGATGATTTTCAGGTTCTTCGGGTTGGAAGCGATATCGGAGACGACCGCTTTGACAGGATTGACGCCTTCTTTTAATTTCAGCAGGCCGTTTTTCTCCAGAAGAAGGAGGGCGCGGCCGCCGTTGGATGGATCGTTCGGGATTGCAATGGATGCGCCGTCGGGGAGATCGGACAGAGTCTTGTGTTTATTTGAGAACAGACGAAGGGGCGCGAGGTAAGTGTTTCCGATGGGAACAAGTTTTGTGCCGTTCTTTTCATTGAATGCTTCAAGGAAGGGGACGTGCTGGTAAGAATTTACGTCGATGTCGCCCTGCGCCAGTGCTTGATTGGGGGTGACATAGTCGGAGAAGGGGACGATGGTCACTTTGAGGCCTTCTTTTTCGGCTTCTTTGGCGACGAATTCCACGACCTGTTCCGAGTAGCCCGGTGTCGTGCCGACTTTGATTTCATTTTTTGTTTTCGCAGGGTCAGCAGACGCGGCGTCTTTTTTATCGCTGCCGCAGCCTGCGATGAAGCCTGCACATGCCAATGCGGCCAGGGAAATGATGACCGTTTTTTTCAGATTCATAATACATACCTCTCTTTTTTAAAAATAATTTTGTGATAAATTTGGAAACCGGAAATAAGAATGGCGGAAACGGGTAAAAAAAACTCCATCCCAGCAAAGGGACGAAGACCGTGTTACCACCCAATTTTACCTGCACGTCACCGCACAGGCCTCCATAGGTACGCCGGCTTGCGCCTTGATACCGCATCTCTGTAACGGGAGATCCCGGGCTGCTTTATTATTCGGCAAACCTGACTCGGAGGCCATGTTCAGCAAATTTTCCCGCACTCCTTTTCACCCGCCGGAGCTCTCTTTGGCAGTTCCATCCGCTTACTCTTCTCTTCATAGTCATTATGTAAGTTGGAACAAATATACCACGCGTTTTTTTGCGTGTCAAGGAAAATTTTAAAAGGAATGGGGGTTGGGGGATCTTTTTATCAGATTTCTTTGCATTTAAGAATGATTTTTATTTTCTGCCGCAAAATAATTGGCACTCTGATTTAATAATTGAATTAGGGGAAGCTATTTTATATAATAGGAAGTAAGTAATAATTAGGGTATAGGAAAAGAAACAGGTTTTGTATTTTATGAAAAAATTTCAGTTACAGGAAGTGGGGAAGGGAAATCATGACATCAGGGAAAGAAGATTATTTGAAAGCGATTTACATCATCAGCGAAGATCATGAACTGGTATCCAACAAGGAATTGTCCGACATGCTCCATGTGTCGCCGCCGTCAGTGAGCGAGATGATTATGAAGCTGCAGAAAGAAGGGTATGTGGACTACACCGCTTACAAAGGCAGCAAGATGACGAGGAAGGGAAGGCGGGAAGCGGGCAAGCTTTTCCGTTTTCATGCGCTGTGGGAAGTATTCCTTGTGGAAAAGCTCCATTTCTCCTGGAGCGAAGCTCATGAGCAGGCGGATGGTCTGGAACACCAGACGAGCGACATGCTTGCGGAACGGCTTGATGAGTTTCTCGGACATCCTGAACACTGTCCCCATGGCGACCCTATTCCGAAGGCGGACGGCAGCCGCAAAGGGCTTACTTTCCGTACGCTTTCCGATTTAAAGGAGGGGGATAGTACCACTATCCGCCGTATTGTGGAAGATTACAGCCTGATGGACTATCTTCAGGAGAAAGGCATCCATCCCGATATGCGGGTCACTGTAAAAGAAAAGGAACCTTATGAAGGACCGATTCTTCTTGCTACGGAGGCGGGTGATATTTCTCTCAGCTACAAAGCGGTGGAACAGATTTTTGTTGACGAATAAGATGAATAGAATAATACGGAGAGCCTCGTTTAGGGCTCTTTTTAATAGCGGCAGGCAGGTGCTTTATTTCCCTTTATGCATAAATGGCATATGAAACGGGGGAATACATGCAGAAAAAGTACGATGAAAAAGGCTATACAATTAAAGACAAATCGCTTATAATACATTTACACAATTTTGAATGATGTATACGGAAAAAGACAGAAATGTCTGCCGAAGGAGTAACACTATCAGGCGTCCCATGGGACACGAAACCGTGTACGGACAAACCTCTGGAGAGTGTCGTATATGACCGCCGAAGGTGCAGGGGCGCGGGGAAGAGTAGTCCTCCCGTTCTAATCTCTCAGGCAAAAGGACAGGGTCGGTGCAGCAATGGAAACATGCATGCCGGCTCTGTTTTTGTCTTCAGGGCCGGTTTTTATATTGTTCCGTCATGTCCTGGCGTACGGAAGTTTTTGAGGGTGGGAGTGAATGTGAATGCTTGACTTGTTAAACCAAATTGATGCGATTGTCTGGGGTCCGTGGCTCCTTGTTCTTCTGGTAGGGACCGGCGTATATCTGACCATTCGCCTCCGCCTTCTCCAGATGGTCAAGCTGCCAAGGGCCCTTCGGCTGATTTTCTTTGCCAGAAATAAAGGCGACGGCGACATTGACAGTTTCAAGGCACTCTGCACGGCGCTTGCCGCAACGGTAGGCACAGGAAATATCGTAGGCGTTGCCACTGCTATCAAATTGGGCGGCCCCGGCGCGCTTTTCTGGATGTGGGTAGCCGCTTTCTTCGGCATGGCTACCAAGTACGCCGAAGGCTGCCTTGCCGTCAAATTCCGCTCTATCGATGAAAATGGAAATATTGCAGGCGGACCGATGTATTACATTGAGCAGGGGCTGGGAAAGAAATGGAAACCTCTGGCGCTGGCATTTGCTTTCTTCGGTACGCTCACCGCTATGCTCGGATCCGGTACGACTACGCAGGTTAATGCCATTACGTCTTCTTTACAGGCATCCCTGGGTGTTCCTATCCTGCCCTCTGCAGCAGTGATTACCATCCTTGTTGCTATTATTACTTTCGGCGGATTGAAATCCATTTCAAAAACAGCGGAAAAAATAGTTCCTGCCATGGCTGTTCTTTATTTTATTATCACGGTGGCTCTTCTTGTTATATTTTCGGGAGAACTGCCCCATGCGCTGGCTCTCGTTTTTGACGGCGCTTTTGAAGGTACGGCAGCAGCCGGCGGATTTGCCGGTGCGGGCATTATGCTTGCTATGCGAAGCGGTATCGCCCGCGGCCTTTTTTCCAATGAATCCGGCCTGGGTTCCGCGCCAATCGTGGCGGCAGCGGCAAAAACGAAATGGCCGGCTGAACAGGGTCTTATTTCCATGACAGGCACCTTTATCGACACTATTATTATCTGTACGCTGACCGGTCTGACTATCATTGTTTCCGGTGCATGGCTGGGGGATACCAACGGTGCAGCTCTTACACAGGCCGCTTTCAGCCATGGTTATGGTGCTGTCGCGCCAATCCTTCTAACGGTTTCTCTGACACTTTTCGCTTTCACCACCATTCTCGGCTGGAACTATTACGGTGAACGCTGCCTCGTATACCTTGTGGGTGTCAAAGGGATTACTCCTTACCGCTTGTGCTATGTCGCCATTATCGCAGGAAGCGCTTTCATGCAGCTTGAAGAAATCTGGGCGCTTGCGGATATTGTAAACGGTCTCATGGCCATTCCGAACCTGATTGCCCTTCTTGGACTTACCGGTGTAGTCGTCGCGGAAACAAAGCGGTATTTCCAGCACCTTGCCATTCGTGATGCGAAATTGGTGGCTTACAAAGCAAGGCATATAGAGAAGAAGTGATTGAAGGTCAGCAGGCAGACGATGCGGCATATACGATGATTTGTCTGTAGCCCGGACATAAAAATGAGAAAATGAAAATGCGGTACCTGTCAAGCGTGATGGGTACCGTTTTTGTATCAGCAGATAACAGATGACAGCTTACAGCTGACAGATAGCAACTAGCAGCTAGGAGCTAAGAGCTAAGAGCTGGAAACTAAGAACTATCAGCTAGCAGCTAGTAGCTAGCCATTAGCCGTTAGCTGTTAGCGGCAAGACGTCATCAGCGTAATAGATTCTTTACTCGGTGTCATGTTGCCGTTTTCTGGCTTTCTCCCACAGCATTCTTATCCTCGTTCAGAATGACCGGGGACGGTAAGGCGTCATAATGAGGAAAGCGTCAGTCGTTATACTGAACGAATGTAAAGGATCTGCTATTGTGGTGAGGAAGTCGGTAAGGCGTCATAATGAGGGAAACGTTAAGCGTCATCCTGAACGAACGTGAAGGATCTATTACCGTGAGGAGGAAGGCGGTAAAATGTCATCAGTGTAACAGATTCTTCGCTTTGTGTCATATTGCTGATTCCCGCTTTTCTCATAAAACATTTTTGCCAAAGCTCTGAATGACGGGAAGCCGGTAAGACGCCATCAAAGTAATGGATTCTTTGCTCTGTGTCACTATCTCGCTTCCTGTCTTTCTCACACAGCATTCTTGCTCCTGCTCTGAGTAACTGGGGGCGGAAAGTGTGTCCGGGGTATAAGGGATAATTATTTTGCCGGATAAAAACCGCCTCTGAAGGTCAGATT
>ERZ773079.1083-NODE-1083-length-16858-cov-23.854728_pt1 | contig 16858 bp, 16 predicted proteins | sample MGYA00511355_ERZ773079 | MGnify/ENA primary metagenome ERZ773079 (study PRJEB29015, sample SAMEA2737979) | human oral metagenome | biome: human oral; feature: human-associated habitat; material: dental | place: China | collected 2117 ... | reverse complement strand
GAGGTGAGACGACGAAATCGAATTCTAACGAATTACCGATTTCTGTCCCACTCTCACATAAAATAAACAATCGCTAGGTACTGTAGGGCAGAAGCAGCTAGGATGAAGAGGTGCCAAATCATATGGAAGTAGGGCTTCTTTTTGGCATAAAAACCAGCGCCGACTGTGTAACAAAGCCCCCCAGCTAGCATGAGTCCCCAAAACACTGGCCCGGTTTGTCCGATGATTTGCGGGATGATAAAGATCACCAGCCAGCCCATAATTAGATAGAGAGCCAGACTGAATTTTTCATTGACCTTCTTGGCAAAAATCTTGTAGAGAATGCCAAAGATGGTCGTGCCCCACTGAATCGCGATAATCAGATAGCCCCGCCAGTCATTCATGAGTGAAAGGACGACAGGTGTATAGCTGCCCGCGATGGCAATATAGATCATGGAGTGGTCGATAATCCGCAGGATATATTTGTGGGTAGAGCCATAGGACATGGAGTGGTAAATAGTAGAGGAAAGAAACATAAGAAAAAGGCTTATGACAAAGATAGAAGTGCCAACAGCAGAAACGAGGCCATGCCCTTCATAACTGTAAATTGCTGAGATAGGCAGAAGAATCAGCATCAAAACAGCTCCGACGGCATGGGTAACAGCATTGGCAATCTCCTCTCCAAAAGAGAGTTGTTTACTGAGTTTAAGCGCGTAGTTCATCGTTATCGACCTCCTTTTCGGGTATTTGGATAAAGGCAAGGGTTTGTTGGTAGAGTTTTAAGGTCTGACAAGCACTGGCAATGATGGGTGTCACTTCAAGTTTCTGCCCATTCATATAATCCACAAAGTCATTGTAAAGCTCTTCAGACTGGGTTTCAGCGTTGAGCATATCCAAAGTCGCAGCAATATCTTGAATAGAAAAAACAGTTTTCAAGCTTGTAATGGCAATCAAGCGGGCAACTTGCTGGCGATTGTATTTTTTCTTTAAAGGTTTCTCAAGGTAGCCATGCTTGACATAATTATTGATCATGGATGCGGTCAAGCCTTTGTCAGATGCGGTAAAAGCTGGCATGCAGACCTTGTTGACATAGAGCAGGACCTGGTCCAGATACAGGTCAAGAACAGGTAATTCATCCCATCTAGGGAACAGATTTTTTGTTTCCAAATTTTAAACTTTCTAATATCTAGTTTTTATAACTAGATATTATCATTTTTGAAAATTAAAGTCAAGAATAAATCTAATTAGTCCAAAATTTGCTATAATCATGAGTAAGGAAAACAGGAAAATAGACTCTGAATCCAATATGAGAAAGGGAAAATATGAAAATTTTAATTCCGACTGCCAAAGAAATGAATGAGGAACAGAGCTCGCTGGGGCGCTCCCAGTTGACGCTGAAAAGCAAAATCATCATAGAAGAGTTGTTGCAATTCTCAGCCAAAGAGCTGGAAAAATTATACAAAATCAGTCCGCAAATGGCTGAAATAGAATACCAGCGGATTCAAAATCTGAGCAAGAATGAAGCAGAGACCTATCCAGCCTTGCACTTATTTGACGGGCTTATGTATCGCAATATCAAGCGAAAAGATTGGACACAAGAGGAGAAATCCTACATTCAAGAGCATTTGCTGTTAACGTCTAGTCTATATGGGGTCATTCCTGCCCTTAGTCCTATTGCTCCTCATCGGCTGGACTTTTTGGTGGGGCTGAAGCCAAATGGTCAAACGCTGAAAAAATTTTGGCGGGACGATTATACAAAAGCAGTAGCGGATGAGGATATGCTGCTTTCGCTCTTGTCTAGTGAATTTGAAGATGTTTTTGAAAAATCGGTCAGAGAGAAGATGCTTCGTTTTAAATTCTTAGAGGAAAAGGCTGGCAAACTCAAAAGCCATTCTACTATTTCTAAAAAAGCGCGTGGGCAATTTTTGACTGCTTTGATGGAAGCTCAGGTCGATCATCTTGAGCAAATCAAACAGCTCTCTTTTGCAGGTTTTGCCTATCAAGCAGATCTTTCAGATGATAAAGAATTAGTTTTTGTAAAAGAAGAATAAGAAAAGGAGGCTGGGACAAAAGTCCGACCTCAAATATAAAAAGCGAACAAAACTAGTTTTCTGGTAATCAGAATTCTGCTTTGTTCGCTTTTCGCATTTAATTATAGATTTGAAGGGCTTAATAATTAAAATTTTTAAAAATTGAAATCTTTTTGTCCCAAACTCCATTTTCTTATTTAGTAGGGATTGAATGAAAATTACACACTTTTGCCTGGCAAGAGGTTCACTGGCAGGAAGTAGCCAGTCGTTGTGACTTCTTGCTTGTCAATTTTTTGTAGCAGTAAATCGACCAGAAGTTTGGCAATTTCTTTCAGTGGCTGTTTAATAGTCGCCAGTTGAGGATAATAGTTCTCCACAAAGTAGGTGCCGTCGTAGCCGATGATTTTTAAATCTTCAGGAATCTGGATGCCTAACTCCTGAGCGACTTTCATGACTAAAATGGCTGTCAAATCATCTGAAGAGAAGATAGCATCTGGCTTCTTGTGGGTCAAAATGTGCTTGATTTCCATTTCCTTTCGGACTGGGGAAAAGTCACTGGACACATTGATGATAGGAGCGTCTGGTAGAACAGAGGCGAAGCCAGCATGGCGCAGGCCGGTCGGCGAGTTGGAATTGTCATTGCCAGTAATCATAATGATGTTTTGAGCGCCAGCCTTGACCAAGGTTTGAGCTGCCAGCACCCCACCGCCATAGTTGTCTGAGGAGACAACTGGAATATCTGGTGAAAGGTTACGGTCAAAGGAAATGATGGGAGCAGTCACGCGCTTGTAGTCTTCGATGCCTAGATTGTGACTGCCGGAGATGATGCCGTCCACCTGGTTGGCTTCCAGCATCTCAAGGTATTCACGCTCCTTGTCCGAGTCATGCTCGCTATTGCAGATGATGGTTTTATAGCCTTGTTTAAAGAGCTCGTGCTCTAGCTTGCCAATCAATTCTGCATAAAAGACATTGCTGATATTGGGGAAAATGAGTCCGATCAGCTTGGCTGATTTTCCTTGGAGGCTACGCGCCAGATTGTTGGGCTTGTAGGCCAACTCTCGCATGGCTGCTTCAACTTTAAAAATCGTTTTTTCGGATAAGTAGCCTTTTCTGTTGATGACGCGGGAAACAGTTGTGGGGCTGACTCCTGCAAGTTTTGCTACGTCAGTTAGCTTTGCGACCATAATCTAATTCATAGTAAGTACCGGTTGGATTGCCCTTGGTAATAGCAATGCCTGTCTGGTCTTCTCTCGGGAAGACACGGCCGGAAAATACTTTCTCTCCTTCATTGATGAAAATTTCAAAAATTGATTTATCTATAAATATACTAGCATTTGTAGCTTGTTTGTCAATATTACAGCTTCGGCTAGTTCCAAAGTCCAGTGCGAATGGCTCGCCCGCCTGACTACGGTCAACCGTCACTTGTCCTGCCTTGAGGTCAAAGTTGATGCGTAGGCCCTTGCCATCCTTGTCTGCAAAGAGGACGATTTCATGCTCAGTGTCTGCAGCGAGATTCAGCTCTAGTTCATAGCTGTTCTTGCTTTCTGCCAAAGGAGCGAAAGGCTGTTCCTCTGCTCGCAAGTCCTTGATGGCTGGGACTGGGTATTGGTAGAGCTTGCCGTCTTTTAGGGTTAATTCCTTGACGAGTGACAAGGTTCCTTGATGGTCGAAGCGGTCAGAAGGGTATTCCGCATCAGGCAAGCCTAGCCAGCTGACAGCGAGTGCACGGCCGTCAGGTGCGTTGAAGGCTTGGGTGGCGTAGCACTCGAAGCCGTAGTCCAGATTTTGGATAGGGCTAGGATCAATCATACCAGCTTTGTTTGTGTCAAACGATTGTCCTATTTTATACATATTTGGGTAAATGTTATCATAGTCCAGCACCTCCTTGGACAAGCCTTGAGGGCAGTAGAGCAGGACTGGCTGGTCATTGATAAAGACAAGGTTTGGACACTCCATCATATAGGCTGTCTTGTCATTGGCGAAGTCTAAATCGCTGACGACTTCCCAGTTGGTATAGTCATTATCAACTGCCTTGTAAAGCTTAACATAGCCTTGCTTGTCTAGGTTTTGGCCACCGACAATAGCATAGAATTGTCCTTTGTAGTTGAAAATCTGTGGATCGCGGAAGTGGTCGGTCGCTTCAGCAGGCTGTTCAATCAAGACCTTGTCAATTTTTTCCAGCTTACCCGATTTATCTAACAAGGCACCGATTTGATAAGGGTGACGCACCCAATTCTCATCACGAACATTGCCAGTATAGAAGAGAAAGAGCTTGTCGTCAAACTGCATGGCAGAGCCAGAGTAGGCGCCGTGGCTGTCCAGAGCAGTATCTGGCAGCACCCGAAGGCCGGTTTCAGTGAAGTGAACTAGGTCATCGCTTTCCATCTGAACCCAGCACTTGAGACCGTGAGCTGCTCCGAAAGGAAAGTTTTGATAAAACACCACCCACTTGCCGTCAAAGTAAGAGAAGCCATTGGGGTCATTGAGCAGACCTGTCTGAGGCTCCACATGGTAGTTAGCCCGCCAAGGAGATTTAGCGATGTTTTCTTTGATCTGCTGTACCTCTTCCTGAGTCCAGTCTTCATAGCGTTTGTAGCGTTTTTCAGTCGTCCAAGCCAATCTTTTGTCCTCCAAATCATATTATTTCTTATTACTATAGTAAACGTTTTCTGCTGAAAAATCAACATTTAACAGTAAAAAAATATTTTTTCTGCAAAACGCTTGACATATCTCTGAATCATGGTAAAATAATATTCGTAAAGGTGATAAAATCGCTTTCAAAAAGTTTTACAATATTTTATAAGGAGATTTTTGCAAATGAATAATACTGAAATTGCAAAAAAGGTCATCGAAGCCCTTGGCGGACGTGAGAATGTCAACAGTGTAGCCCACTGTGCGACTCGCTTGCGCGTGATGGTTAAAGATGAAGGTAAAATCGACAAAAATACTGTCGAGAACCTAGAAAAAGTTCAGGGAGCTTTCTTTAACTCAGGTCAATATCAAATCATTTTTGGTACTGGTACGGTTAATAAGATTTATGACGAGGTTGTAGCACTTGGTTTACCAACTTCATCAAAAGATGACATGAAAGCTGAAGCTGCTAAGCAAGGGAACTGGTTCCAACGTGCCATCCGTACTTTCGGTGACGTATTTGTACCAATCATCCCAGTTATCGTAGCAACTGGTCTCTTCATGGGTGTTCGTGGTCTCTTGAACGCTCTTGGAATGACGCTTCCAGATGATGTAACGACCTATACTCAAATCTTAACAGATACAGCCTTCATTATCCTACCAGGTCTGGTAGTTTGGTCAACCTTCCGTGTATTCGGTGGAAATCCAGCCGTTGGTATCGTTCTTGGTATGATGCTTGTATCTGGCTCGCTTCCAAACGCTTGGGCTGTTGCGTCTGGTGGCGAAGTGACTGCTATGAAATTCTTTGGTTTCATCCCAGTTGTTGGTCTGCAAGGTTCTGTTCTTCCAGCCTTCATTATTGGGGTTGTCGGAGCTAAGTTTGAAAAAGCAGTCCGTAAGGTTGTTCCAGATGTTTTGGATCTTTTGGTCACACCATTTGTAACCCTTTTGGTGATGTCAATTCTTGGACTTTTCGTCATCGGACCAGTCTTCCACGTTGTTGAGAACTACATTCTTATTGGTACAAAAGCTATTCTTGGCTTGCCATTTGGTCTAGGTGGTTTGTTGATTGGTGGGGTTCACCAATTGATTGTCGTATCAGGTGTACACCATATCTTCAACTTGCTTGAAGTGCAATTGCTTGCGGCTGACCACGCTAACCCATTCAATGCTATCATCACAGCAGCTATGACAGCTCAAGGTGCTGCAACCGTTGCCGTTGGTGTCAAAACTAAAAATCCTAAACTTAAAACTCTTGCTTTCCCAGCTGCTCTTTCTGCCTTCCTTGGTATTACAGAGCCTGCTATCTTCGGGGTTAACTTGCGCTACCGTAAACCATTCTTCCTTTCATTGATCGCTGGTGCTGTCGGTGGTGGATTGGCTTCTATCCTTGGTCTTGCTGGTACTGGTAATGGTATCACTATCATCCCAGGTACAATGCTTTACATTGGTAATGGACAACTCTTCCAATATCTCTTCATGGTAGCTGTATCATTCGCTCTTGGTTTTGCCCTTACTTACATGTTTGGTTACGAAGATGAAGCTGAAGTTGCTACAAATGCTACTACAGAGCGTCTTGTCGAAGAAGAAAAAACTGGCAATGTTCCAGCGGCTCTCCAAGATGAAACAATCATTTCTCCAATCGTTGGTAGTGCAGTAGCTTTGAGCGATGTAAATGATCCTGTTTTTTCAAGCGGAGCTATGGGTCAAGGGATTGCGATTAAACCAACTGAAGGTGTTGTTTATGCCCCAGCCGATGCAGAAGTGACAATTGCTTTTGCGACAGGCCATGCTTATGGTTTGAAGACAGCTAATGGTGCTGAAATCCTGATCCACGTTGGTATTGACACAGTGTCTATGAATGGCGAAGGATTTGATCAAAAAGTTTCTCAAGGTTCTAAAGTCAAAGCTGGCGATATTATTGGAACTTTTGATTCAGCTAAAATCGCAGCAGCTGGTCTGGATGACACGACTATGGTTATCGTGACTAACACAGCTGACTACGCTTCTGTGACTCCAGTAGCAGAAGGAACTGTTTCTAAAGGCGATGCGATTATTGAAATGAAAGCTTAATCATAGCTAGAGAAAGTCAACAAAGGAAAGAGGCTGGGACAAAAGTCCTAGCCTCTCAATTGTCTTTGGATTGTCGAGCAAGACGCAGTGGTTGAGTGGGCTCTACTAGGCTGATTTCATCAGCTTTTACAGCCCTACTCAACTGTGCGGAGGTGGGACGACGAAATCGAATTCTAACGAATTACCGATTTCTGTCCCACTCTCTTTTTACTTGAGTGCTAAGATTTACAGAGAAAAATCTAAAATATAGAGCCATTTCCAATATGGAAATATGCTATAATGGAATACAAAGAATACAAGAGGTGTTTGAAATGACAAAATTGTACGGAAGTTTAGAAGCTGGTGGAACGAAATTTATCTGTGCTGTGGGTGATGAAAATTTTGATGTTGTAGAAAAGACACAATTTCCTACGACTACACCGATTGAGACACTGGATAAAACGATTGAGTTCTTCTCTCGTTTTGACAATCTAGCTGGTCTGGCAGTCGGCTCTTTCGGTCCTATTGATATTGATCCTAATTCAAAAACATATGGCTACATCACAACAACTCCAAAACCACATTGGGCAAATGTGGACATTGTGGGAGCGCTTCGTCGTGCTTTGAATGTGCCGATTTACTTTACGACAGATGTCAACAGCTCTGCCTATGGTGAAGTTGTGGCCCGCAATAATGCTGGCGGCCGCATTGAAAATCTGGTTTATTATACGATTGGAACGGGGATTGGCGCTGGTGCTATTCAACGTGGTGAATTTGTCGGGGGGACAGGTCACCCAGAAATGGGTCACTACTATGTAGCTAAGCACCCGATGGATGAGGAAAAAGGCTTTAATGGTGTTTGTCCTTTCCACAAGGGCTGTTTGGAAGGTTTAGCGGCTGGTCCTAGCTTAGAGGCGCGGACAGGTGTACGGGGTGAAAATATTGAGCTCAATAGTACTGTCTGGGATATTCAGGCTTATTATATTGCGCAGGCAGCTATTCAAGCGACAGTGACTTTCCGTCCAGATGTCATTGTCTTTGGTGGTGGTGTGATGGCGCAGCAGCACATGTTGGACCGTGTTCGTGAGAAATTCACTGTCCTGCTCAATGGTTACCTGCCAGTGCCAGATGTGCGTGACTACATTGTCACACCGGCTGTCGCAGGAAATGGCTCAGCCACACTAGGAAATTTTGTCCTCGCAAAAGATATTAGCGAACGCTATGCAAAATAAGTAAAGAAGGCGTTGAGAGTTTTCAAATAAACTAAGGAGGCTGAGATAGGGAATCCAGCCTCTTCCATTTGAGGTGAAAGATGCAAAAAGCAATTGTGAAAGATCCCTTCTTTTTACAGCAAAAATCAGTCCCTGCCACGAAAGCTGATCTATTCTTGGCTCAGGATTTGCAGGATACCTTGTTGGCTCATAGAGAGTCTTGTGTCGGCCTTGCAGCGAATATGATTGGTTCCCAAAAGCGGGTGATTATTTTTATGTATGGCATGCTGCCCATGGTCATGTTTAATCCAGTTCTCATTCAGAAATCAGGTCCTTATGAAACGGAAGAAGGCTGTCTGTCCTTGACAGGCAGTCGGTCAACCATTCGTTACCAGAAAATCACGGTCGAATATCTGGATCAGAATTGGCTGAAGAAGACCATTACTTTAGAGGATTTTCCAGCGCAAATCTGCCAGCACGAATTGGATCATTTGGAAGGCATCCTTATATAGGAAATATATCTGGAAAGGATGGGAATAAAATGAAAGTATATCAGCGCGATGGAGATACATTTTATGCCATGGGCTTTGCCTTACTCTTTGGTATCTTTTTTTTCATGGCTTCTGTATCTATGAATAAGGTCTCCCCTGAGTCAACAAGTCAAAATAGTAGCAATCAACTGGTTCATAGGAGTCCTACCAGCAAAGAAGACCAAAGAAGCAGGCAGACTACTGAAGAAAGCAACAATATGCTCAATCCGCTCTATTGGGGAATGGGCATAACCGCTATTTTTATGATCGTTCTAGGCTATATTTCGAATCATAAACCACCGATTTTAGAGATGGATGAGATGGGAATAAGGCTGAGAGGCTTATCTGCTAAAAGAGAGAAGTACTTTTTGTGGCAGGAGATTGAGCAAATTGAATACGATACCTATCGATCTAGTCGAATTTTATATTTTTATCCTAAAAATCAAGAAGAGAGTGCTGTCCCTTTAGACTTGGCTGATGTGAAAAATACTAGCTTCAATGAACTTCATCAAGAAATTTCTCAACTTGCTCCTCATATCAAGTGGCTCTTACCATAGAAATATTATTATGGAGTAGAGATTTGATCTGCTTGGTCATTCGAGCGATTGCAATGTTGCATTTATATATAGACAATCTCAACCGCTATTTACCAGTTTAGCCAAGTATGATAAAATAGAAAAGTTACAGCATTAAGAAATTAAGGAGACAATGATGAAAAAAGTATTTAAATACACAGCCTTGCTTGTGGCAGGTGTGAGCTTAACAGCCTGTGCCTTGCTTCCAAGTCCAAATAAAAAACATTCTGGTAAGCCAAGCCAGGAAACGACTGTCAAAAAATCAGCCAGCAATGGGCAGGTTGATATCCAGATTAAGGATGGTCAGTTCATTATGCCAAGCAACGGATCAGCTGATGCCAAATACTTGGCCTTGTCTTTGGAAATTAAAAATAAAACAAATGATAAAATCATGATTTCCTCCTCAGACATTGGTTTTTATGATTCAGAAGGCGAAAAAATCCAGCCAGTCGGAGTCTATGATGATAAAGAAAACTTCAAAACACTGAGCTATGAAGATTTAGCGGAAGGAAAAACTCTTTCTGGTAATCTGGTCTTTAAGGTTGAAGATGGCAAGAAATATGAACTTCACTATGAGAAGAAAACCTATAGCTCGGATGAAAAAGTAGAAGCTATCAAACTAAAGGTTGATCCTGCGAAATATCCTAATCACGTTGACGAATCAAAGCAATTAGCTTCTGATTACCTCAATGCTGTTTTCTTGGGAGGAGAAGCAAAGACAAAATCTTCTAAAGACAAAGGCGATTTGGTCTTAGGTGGGGATTTGGAGCAAGATAAGAAAGATTATAGAGCAGCTTTTGCAGCAGATTTTACACGTAAATTGCATGATTATCCCTTTAGTGATGATGAAATCAATGCTTTCATTGATGCCTATGTGAAAAGTAATGCCAAACGCTCAGAAATTGATTACACAGTAGCGCAGTACATGCCAAATTCAATCGTTATCAAGATCAAACCGAGAACGGTCAGTCTAAATAAAACCATGTATACCTACCGTCAAGATTTTTATGATAAGCATCGTTCTGAATATGGAAGCCTGAGTGACGTCTATAAAGCTACCGATAAGAGCTATGCTAATGATATGATGGCTGGAATGGATTCACGTCCTCTTCTTACGCCAGAACGAGATTATCAGTTGAAATTTGTCAAAACAGATGGCAAGTGGGTCCTAGAGCGTGATTATTCTTATGAATCTATCGTCAGAGCTTTTGAGGGCGATATATCCTAATAGCAAGATGAGAGGGCGGATGCTTCATTCTGCTCTCTATTTTATTTTGTTTCCTAGCCTAGCTTTGTGCTATACTGGAGGGTAGATATGTAGAGTAAAGGAGTCTAGCATGAAAAAATTCTATGATACATTAGTAAACACACGGCATTATCTCCATCAGCATCCAGAGCTGTCTGGCCAAGAGTATGAAACGACGTCCTTTCTAAGAAGTTATTTGCAAGACTTGGGGATAAAAATTTTGGACACTGGCTTAGAGACGGGCTTGATTGCCGAAATTGGTCAGGGAGAACCAGTTATCGCCTTGAGAGCAGATATTGATGCCCTGCCCATTTTAGAGCAGACAGGTCTGCCTTACGCTAGCCAAAATCCTGGTGTCATGCATGCCTGCGGTCATGATTTTCATCAGACTAGTCTTCTGGGAGCGGCGGAGTTGCTCAAGGCTATGGAAGAAGATTTACAGGGGACTATTCGCCTGATTTTTCAGCCAGCCGAGGAAACCTCTCAAGGAGCCAGTCAAGTTCTGGCTACTGGCTTGCTGGATGATGTAGTTGCGATTATCGGTTTTCATAATATGCCCCAGTTAAAAGCTGGGCAAATAGCCTTGAAGCCGGGAGCTATGATGGCAGGCGTAGAGAAGTTTCAGGTGACTGTGGAGGGAGTAAGTAGCCATGCGGCTCGGCCGGACCTGGGAGTGGATACGGTGCTGACCCTGACCAGCATGATTCAAAATCTTCAGGCACTGGTTTCTCGGACTGTCTCGCCCTTTGAGCCAGTTGTTTTGTCTGTGACCCACATTGAGGCTGGGGCGACTTGGAATGTTCTGCCGCAAAATGGCTTTTTTGAAGGCACGATTCGTTGTTTTAACCCTGATTTGCAAAAGCGTTTGAAGGCGGATTTTATCCGTATTGTGGAGCATACGGCGGAGAATTTCGGTGCTAAGGTCACTATTGTCTGGGATCAGACTCCGCCAGTGACCTATAATGATCCAGAATTGGCCGAGCTTATTTTTGAAAACTCCCAGAACATCGGGGAACTAGTACCTGCCCAGCCATCCTCAGCTGGCGAAGACTTTGCCTTTTACCAAGAAAAAATCCCTGGTGTCTTTGCTTTTATCGGATCAAATGGTGCAGCAGATGCTCCTGACCTGCACCATGATAGCATGACGATTGACGATACAGCCTTTCAGGTCTCTGTGCCTTACTATGTCGAAAACGCCCTCTTCCTTCTCAAGCACTATAAGAAATAACTATAGTCTTTCATAGGAAATAAGAACTAGGCAAGCTTCTCTTCTTTTGTTATCATAGAAAAACAAGATCTCGATATTTTCAAATAGTTTGAATAATCGAATCAGTGATAAAGAAAATCTATCACCTTGATAAAAAATATATAATGGTCAGGATTTTCGACTTTTGGTATGATAGAAACATGCTCTTTAGGAGGAGATAGAGATATGAATATTAAAAAGATATTGAAATACACTGCCACTGCTGTGGTAGGAAGTCTTGCAGTTGGGCTGCTTGTAGCCTGCTCGTCTTCTGCAAGTAAAGATAGTGCTACAAAGAAAAAGACGATTGAAGTCGGAACGGTTGGAACAACTAAGCCTTTCTCTTATGAGGATAAGGACGGAAAACTAACTGGTTACGAAATTGAAGTGCTTCGTGAAATCTTCAAAGGTTCAGATAAGTACGAAGTCAACTTCAACAAGACCAAATGGGCTTCTGTTTTCTCTGGCTTGGACAGTGACCGCTACCAAATCGGTGCCAATAACATCAGTTATTCAGAAGACCGTGCTGGTAAATACCTCTATACCAACCCTTACGCTAAAAACCCAACCGTCTTGGTGGTTCGTAAAGGAGTAAATATCAAGTCGCTGGACGATATCGGAGGCAAATCTACTGAGGTTGTTCAAGGTACTTCAACAGCCAAACAGCTAGAAAAGTACAATGAAGAGCACAGTTCGAATCCAACAACCATCAACTACACAGATGGTACCATCCAGCAAATCTTGGCTAATCTAAACGATGGCCGCTCAGACTACAAGATCTTTGAACGTATCACAGTAGATACCATCATCAAAGACCAAGGTTTAGATAATGTCGAAGTGATTGAACTTCCAAGTGACCAACAACCGTATGTCTATCCAATCCTTGCTTCAGGACAGGAAGAGCTTCAAACCTTCATGAACAAGCGGATCAAGGAACTCTACGAGGATGGCACACTTGAAAAATTATCAAAAGAATTCTTTGGTGGCACTTACTTGCCAGATGCCAAGGATATCAAGTGAGTTCTGATTTTCTTTGCCCTAAGTAATTGGAAATAACTTACAACCCTTTCATTAGAAAAAAATATATTTTATAAGGAGACTATCTCATGAAATTGAAAAAATGGTTTGGCGCAACAGCACTCTTAGCTGTAGCAGCATTTGGTTTGGCAGCTTGCTCGTCTTCAACATCAAAAAACGCTAAGTCAGCAGACAGTGCAACAGTGACTGTAAAAGTTGGTGTGATGAGCCTCAGCGATACAGAAGAAGCACGTTGGAACAAGGTTCAGGAAATCCTTGATAAGGATAAAGCAGGTGTTAAATTGGAGTTCACCCAATTTACAGACTATTCTCAGCCTAACCAAGCAGTTCGCGATGGCGATGTAGACATCAATGCCTTCCAACACTACTATTACTTGAAAAACTGGAATAAAGAAAACAATGCTGACTTGGTGTCTGTAGCAGATACTTATATCGCACCAATCCGTCTTTACTCTGGTACTAAAGATGGCAAAAACAAATATACTGATGTAAAAGACATTCCAGAAAACGGAAGCATTGCCGTACCAAATGACCCAACAAACGAAAGTCGTGCTTTGAACCTTCTTCAAGCAGCTGGTTTGATCAAGTTGGACGTGGATTCAACGAAACTTGCGACTGTTGCTAACATCAAAGAAAACAAGAAAAACTTGAAAATTTCTGAATTGGATGCTTCTCAAACAGCAGCTTCTCTTACTTCTGTAGATGCAGCAGTTGTCAACAATACCTTCGTTCGTGAAGCTGGTATTGACTACAAGAACGCTCTTTACAAAGAAAAGACAGATGAAAATTCTAAACTTTGGTACAACTTGATTGCTGCTAAGAAGGATTGGGAAAAATCTGACAAGGCAGACGCTATCAAGAAAATCATCAAGGCTTACCATACTGACGAAGTTAAAAAAGTCATTGAAGAGTCTTCAGATGGTATGGATCAACCAGTTTGGTAAGATTTTATAGAAAATAATTGAAGATAGAAAGGGCGGGGAATGGATTTCTCCAGCCCTTTATCTGCTATTAGTTAGAGTTTTTATTGGCAGAGATGATTTGGTGATTTTTGATGGAGAGCTGTAGACTTACAAGATAGCAGCTTTCGTGACTTATAGCAGATCATCTTTAAACAGATGCGATTAGTAGGAGTTACACATGCCTTTCTCAACTGAGAGTGAACAAATTAAAAAGTTTGAAAATGATGAGGTGGTCCAACACTATTTTGAGGTGTTGCGGACTTTGATTTCTAAAAAGTCTATCTTTGCCCAGCAAATTGGGCTCAAGGAGGTAGCTACCTATCTGGGAGAAATTTTCACTGCCGCAGGTGCTAAAGTGATGATTGATGACAGTTACACGGCTCCCTTTGTATTGGCAGAGTTTCAGTCGGACAATCCTGAGGCCAAGACTATCATTTTCTACAACCACTATGATACGGTACCAGCCGATAATGACCAGCCTTGGACCAACGATCCCTTTACTCTGTCTGTCCACTACGGTGTTATGTATGGCCGCGGAGTCGATGATGACAAGGGACACATTACGGCGCGTTTGACAGCGGTGCGTAAGTATATCCGAGAGCACGGTTCGCTGCCAGTCAATATCATTTTCATGATGGAGGGAGCAGAGGAGTCGGCTTCAACAGACTTGGATAAATATCTGGCCAAGCATAAGAAACATTTGCGGGGAGCAGATTTGCTGGTCTGGGAGCAGGGCACGCGTAATAATCTAGGCCAGCTTGAAATTTCTGGTGGAAATAAGGGCATTGTCACCTTTGATATGTCTGTTCGTAGTGCAGAAGTCGATATCCATTCTAGCTATGGCGGTATCATTAATTCAGCTTCTTGGTACTTGATGGATGCCATTTCTAGCCTGCGTAGTGCTGACGGTCGGATTTTGGTGGAGGGCATCTATGAGCAAGTACAGGAGCCCAATGAGCGAGAGCTGGCTTTGATTGCCCAGTATGCTCTGAAGACACCAGAAGAGTTGAAGGAAATTTACGGTCTCCAGCTCCCAGTCTTGAAGGAGGACAGGCAGGAATTTCTCCGTCGCTTCTATTTTGAGCCAGCCATTAACATTGAAGGTTTCGGTTCGGGCTATCAGGGGCAAGGGGTTAAAACCATCCTCCCAGCATATGCATCTGCCAAGATGGAAGTGCGCTTGGTGCCAGGCTTAGAGCCTCATGATGTCTTAGACAAGATTCGCAAGCAACTGGACAAAAATGGCTATGATAGGGTAGAATTAACTTATACATTGGGAGAAATGAGCTATCGTAGCGATATGAGTGCCCCTTCTATCCTGAATGTGATTGAACTGGCCAAGGATTTTTATCCAGAAGGCATCTCAGTGCTTCCGACCTCGGCAGGAACAGGACCCATGCACACAGTCTTTGAAGCTTTGGAAGTTCCGATGGCTGCCTTTGGCTTGGGAAATGCCAACAGTCGAGATCATGGTGGCGATGAAAATGTCAAGATTGCCGATTATTATACCCATATTGAATTAATCAAGGAGTTAATCAGAAGTTATGAGCAATGAAATTATCAAATTAGACCGTATTGATGTCACATTTACACAGAAAAATCGTGTCATCAAGGCGGTTGAAGATGTGACTATTCACATCAATCAGGGAGATATTTACGGGATCGTAGGTTATTCTGGTGCCGGAAAGTCAACTTTGGTGCGGGTTATTAACCTTCTGCAGAAACCATCTGGTGGTCGCATCACTGTGGATGGGACAGTCCTATACGACAAGGAGACTGTCCAGCTGAATGCGGCTCAACTGCGGGAAAAGCGCAAGGATATTGGCATGATTTTCCAGCATTTTAATCTGATGGCTCAGATGACGGCCAAGGAAAATGTCGCGTTTGCCTTGAAGCACTCTTCCCTGTCTGCTGCTGAAAAAGAGGACAAGGTTCGCAAACTTTTAGAACTGGTTGGTCTGGAAGATCGAGCGGATAATTATCCGTCTCAGCTTTCTGGCGGTCAGAAGCAGCGTGTGGCGATTGCTAGAGCCTTGGCCAATGATCCAAAAATCTTGATTTCAGATGAAGCGACTTCGGCATTGGATCCTAAAACAACCAAGCAAATTTTGGCCTTGCTTCAGGATTTGAATCAAAAGTTGGGGCTGACGATTGTACTCATCACGCACGAAATGCAGATTGTCAAAGATATTGCCAATCGTGTGGCTGTTATGCAGAATGGGAAATTGATTGAGGAAGGTTCGGTCTTGGATATCTTTACCAATCCACAGAACGAATTGACCCAAGACTTTATCACAACGGCAACAGGTATCACTGAAGCGATGGTTAAAATCAATCAACAGAAGATTGTGCAAGATCTGCCAGCGGATTCTGTCTTGGCGCATTTGAAATATGCTGGTACAGTGACAGATACAGCCATTATCAACGATATCTACAAGCAGTATCAAGTTTCAGCCAATATTTTACATGCTAACATTGAGATTTTAGACAATGTTCCTGTCGGGGAGATGGTAGTCATTTTGTCAGGAAATGCAGAAAATCTTGCGTCTGCTCAAAGCAATTTACAAGCTGCTGGCGTAGAATTAAAGGTGCTTAAGGGAGGAATTTAGATTGATAGACTTGATTAAAACATTTTTGCCTAACGTCTATAAAATGGGCTGGGCTGGTCAGGCTGGCTGGGGAACAGCGATTTATCTGACCCTTTATATGACGATTATTTCTTTCCTGATCGGTGGCATTCTAGGCTTGATCGCTGGACTTTTCCTAGTATTGACAGCGCCAGGCGGTATTTTAGAAAATAAAACAGCCTTTTTCATCTTGGATAAGGTCACGTCCATCTTTCGGGCAATTCCCTTTATCATTCTCCTAGCTTTGATCAATCCTTTCACACGGATGATTGTAGGAACAGGGATTGGTCCAACAGCGGCTTTAGTACCGCTATCTTTGGCAGTCTTTCCTTTCTTTGCTCGTCAGGTGCAGGTGGTTCTATCAGAATTAGACCGTGGTGTGATTGAAGCAGCGCAGGCAGTTGGAGCTAACTCGTGGGATATCATCGGTGTTTACTTGCGTGAAGGCTTACCAGACTTGATTCGGGTGACAACAGTGACTCTAATCTCGCTAGTAGGTGAAACGGCTATGGCGGGAGCGATCGGTGCAGGCGGCCTTGGGAACGTAGCGATTGCCTACGGTTATCAACGTTTCAACCAAGACGTGACCATTTTAGCGACTGTTTTGCTCTTGCTTCTTATCTTCTTTATCCAGTTTCTGGGAGATTTCCTAATTAGAAAGATCAGTCATCGCTAGACAGAGAGTGGGACAGAAATCGGTAATTCGTTAGAATTCGATTTCGTCGTCCCAC
>ERZ773079.1078-NODE-1078-length-16896-cov-97.640520_pt1 | contig 16896 bp, 10 predicted proteins | sample MGYA00511355_ERZ773079 | MGnify/ENA primary metagenome ERZ773079 (study PRJEB29015, sample SAMEA2737979) | human oral metagenome | biome: human oral; feature: human-associated habitat; material: dental | place: China | collected 2117 ... | reverse complement strand
ACGGCCGGGTGTGCGCGCTGGCCGGGCGGCCGTCTTCCCGCGAGCTGGGCGACGGCGCCGCACCCCGCCGGCGGCGCGGGGCCGGCGGCTTGACGGTCCGGGGTCTCCTGGCGCTGCCGTCAGCTGGATTCCCCGCGACGTCAACTGGATCCCCCGCTCGGTTGCTGGCCTCCGCCCGAAGAGCCGCCGCCTCCCGTCTGCTGGCTTCCGCCCGATTGCTGCTGGTTGCCGCCCGAAGAGCCGCCGTTCTGCTGCTGGTTCTTGCGCGCCTTCTCGGGGACGGTCTTCCAGGCCGCCTCCGAGGAGAGCGTGGGCGTGGCCGTGTCCTGCTTGTTGGAGAACAGGTTCACCCAGGCGGCGGACGCTTTGAGGGGCGTGACCTGCGTATACCCGAACGCCTTGCCGGCGTCGTCGAGGCTGCCGAGCTTGTAGGCCAAGCCGTCCTCGTCGATCAGGTAGTAGAGGTTGGCGCCCTTTCCCGGCTGGGTGAGCAGCGCACCCGACTGGGATGCGACGCTGACGGTGTCGTGGGTCACCGTCGGTATGCCGCTTCCCTTCGCCAGGGTCGTGCTGCCGCCCGTTTCAGCGCGGGCGCAGGGTTTGTCGGGAGCGTCGAGCAACCCCGTGATGTTCTTCGGCCACGTGGGCCGCAGCTTGTTCTCGGCGAACTTGGCCTGGCCCACCTCGTGGGAGGTCAATTTCTTGGTCTCCGCCTTCGAACCGGTGGGGCTCATGGCGTACATGTGCCGCATCGTCGGCGTCATGCGTTCCAGCCCCTCCTTGCGGACGATGTAGCGGTTGTCCTTGTCGACGCCGTTGGAGACCTCGACGACCATGCCGATCTTGAGGCCGTCCGCTCCGGGGATGGCGTCGGAGGGGCTCCCCGCATCGGGGATCTCCAGGGGAACGAGGGGGTCGCCTTCCTTGAAGAGGTTGATCCAGCTGCTCGGCGCCTCGGCGGAGGGCGGCTCCGAGAAGCCGAATTCGTTCATCACCGCTCTGGCTGCGACCTTCTGATCCGTTGAGGAGTTGGTCTGGTTGAAGGAGTAGCGGTACTGGCCGATGACGATGTACGACTTCTCGGCATTGGTCACCAGGGCGCCGTCCGCGCCTGCGGGCTTGGTCGTGCCGAGGTTCACGCCCGTCCACAGGAGGCCGTCGTTGGCGACGCAGCTCGTCAGCCGGGCGTCCTTGATCTTCTTGGCGTCGGGGATCTTGTCGGGCGCCCCGGGAATCCCGACGACCGGGCCCAGCTCGACTTTGGCGAGGGCGTCGTCGCTGGCCGAGACCGTCTTCACCCCGGGGTAGAGCAGATGGGCCGAGGCGGCGTTGCGGATGGGATACAGCTTGCCGCTGATCGAGATGTAACGGGAGCCGTTGTCGGAGCTGATGACGAGTTTTCCGTCGTTCCAGCCGTTGGGGAGAGTAGGCAGGAAGAGCTTGGAGATCGCCGCTCCGACGACGAGCATCACCGTGAGGACCAGACCCGTGATGATCCCGCGCCACGGGCGGACCGGCGTGAGCTCCCTGCCGCCGGGCATGCCGGCCATGAAGGCCGTGACGAGGCGTTGGCGATTGAAACGCTGCCCGTCGAGGATGTCCTTCGTCGATGCCATATCACCACAACCTCAAGGCTAGAACCGCGGCGGGGACGAGGATGATTCCGGCGATGGTCTCGCCGACGTCGGCCGCCTGCCGCATCCACTGCGGCGTCGAACCGAGGACCAGGCCGAAGGCGATGAGGGCGCCGGCCAGCAGCGCCAGGACGATGACGAGGCCGAGCCACCAGCTCGGCTGGGTGACCATGACGGCCAGGCAGCCCAGCGCGAAGATCGACACGGCGATCACGTACTCGGAGACGACGTCCATGTGGGCGTAGTGGGCTCGCGAACCCAGCGTGAGGATCACGAGGATCCCCCCGAGGACGACGACCCCCCACTTGCCAGTGGCGACCGTGGACGGAGTGAGGACGGCCAGGGCGAACCCGTCCCCGCAGCGCACGGAGAACATGGCGCGCCGCCCGTGGAGGTAGTTCCTCTTGACGTACCCGGCGTCGATGGATCTGGTCTTCCCCTGCGATTCGGGGCCCGGGGAGAGCAGGGGGTCCGCGCTCTCCAACCGGCTCATCCGCAGGGACAGCTGGGGGAGGAGCAGAAGGACGATCCCCAGGAGGCTCGCGGTCACCACGGCGACGCGGTCGGAGGACCCTTCGAGGAACGTGTTGACGGTTCCGACGGTTCCTAGCACGACCCCGGCCAAGCCGGGCGCCAGCATCATCTCCTTCCACTCCGACAGCAGCGGCAGGGCGATGGCCGCGCCGATGGCGGCCCCGATGCCCGCCAGTGCCAGGGGGAGCGCGAAGCCGCCGTGCGCCGGACCCGTCCAGCCGCAGGCGGCCAGGAGTACGCATGCGACCAGGCCCATGGCGACGGCGTGCGAATGGCGTTCGCCTCGCTCGAGCACCCAGACGATCCCGAAGAGCAGAGCGGCCAGGCATCCCAGTATCACCGGCACGACGACGCCGGCCGTCGGACGGGCCTGGGAGAGGAGGAGCGTGGCGGCCACGAGCAGGGTCGCGGCCGCGCCGCTGGCGACGCCCGCCGCGTCGCTTTCGGTCCACGGCTTGTTGGACTCGTTGACCACGTCCGCGACGGCTTCGATGACGTCGTCGTATTTCTTCTCGGTCTCGCGCACTCGCGGCCCCAGGATCAGCAGGGTGCCGTTCTTCACGCCCTGGGCGGCGAACGTCAGCCCCGGATCGATCGTCGCCCCGTTGGACATGGTCAGGACGAAGCCCTGGATGGCCCTCCTGGGCGTGACGGTCAGGAAGCGCCGCGCGATGCTCGGCAGAAGCTCGGCGACGGGAAGGTTGGACGGCAGGAGGAGGTCCGCCTTCTTGTCCTCGTGCACCAGCGTCGTGCGGACGAAGGCGTCGGATGGCGTCTCAGGCATGGCTCACTCGATTCGTTGTTGTGCGGGAGGGCGGCGGCGTGGGAGGGCGGACCGGGGTTCGCGGCTTTCGGGGCGTCATGGGATCCCTCCCGTTCTAACGAGGGTGACCACGCCCATGCCGCAGAGAGCGAACGGGAGGGACCACGTGCAGCAGAAGCTCTGGAGGATGTCGCCCATCCGGGTGAACGCCAGGGACTTGCGGCCACGGCTGATGGGTATGCTCGCGACGAGGATCACCAGCGCCAGAACGGTCATCGTGCCGAACGCCATGAAGGGGTGTATGTGCCGGTTGACTGCGTCGTTGCGCGCCATGGCGAAGGTCGATGCGATCAACAGGAGCCCCACCGTGGCGCGCGGCAGGATCCGCACGTACGCCGCGGCCGCCGTCCTCGGGACGAGGAGGAAGGCCAGGCCGACGCATCCGACGGACACGCCGGCCAGCGCCCCCTGGGCGCCGCCGTGTCCCGCCGCCCGCAGCATGGCGGGAAGGGTGGCGACGACGTCGGCGCACAGCAGGAGCGTCCAGAGGCGGTATCGCGCGTCGCCCACCTTGACGATGGTCGCCGCCTCCTCTCCGGTGACCGGGTCGAGGTGACTCGGCTTGGCCCCCCGCACCGAGCTGGCCTCGCGGACGATCGTGGCCTCGTCGATGAGCCGGGACTGCGGCAGGTTCACCGAGAACCCGGGGAGCGCCTGCATGAGGGGCGCGGCGACGCCGAAGAGGGCCGCGTAGACGAAAACGACGTCGAGTTTGGTCAGCATGCACAGGAGGATCGCGGAAGCCCCGAGCAGCCCGACCGCCGCGCAGTCGCCCGAGACCCGCTCCGTGGGAGGGTCCTTCGGCCCGCGCCACGCCCATCGCACGGTCGCCAGAGCCCCGGCCGCCGCGAAGCCGCAGATGAGGGTCTGGTAGCGGGCGTCGTCGAAGTTGGACGCCGCGACGAGGATGCCCGCGCAGGCCCCGAACGCGACGGTGGCCAGGGTTTCGGAGACCGGATGGCCCTGGCACGGACGCAGCGCATAGAGGAGGCCGAGGAGGAGCATCAGCCCGGCGGCGATGAGCGTGTGGGTGCGGGATCGCGACGTCACGCCCAGGACGGCGGAAGCGGAGAGGAGGAGGGCGATGGTGACCCCCGCCCAGGAGATGATCGGGGAGCGCTCGGTCTCCGCGACGTCCTGGAGCGCGGCCGCGCCGTCCGCCGCCGCTTGGGTGCTCACCTCGGCCGGCTGCAGAAGCACCAGTGCGCCGTTGCGGATCTCGCGGCCGATCACCATGGCCCCCGGGAGCTTCTCCCCGCCCGGAGTGCACGGCACGAGGTCCTCCGGGACCCGCCGGTTGCGCAGGACGCGCGCGAGGGTTACCCCCGAAGGCACGACGATGTCTTCGCGATGCCCCTCCATGACAAGGGTGAGATACGAGACTGACGCCGATGCTATGGTCATGCTCCCCCTTGTTCGCTGCGCGCTCCGTACCTAAGTATTATCGCTTAGAGGATCCACAATAGCCGCACAGCGTGAGACGAACCGATGTGGAGGATTACCCGTGGCAACGACGAAGCGACAGGCTCCCACGCCGCCGCCCCAGGAGGTGGTGGAACTCAAGGCACCGCCGGAGATCAAACGCTCGGAGGGACTGACCGGCGCTCTGGCGATGATTCTCCCCATGTTCGGCTCGATGGGAATGATGGTCGTCATGGCGATGTCCGGGCAGCGCTCCCCGCGCATGATCCTCATGTCCGGGCTCTTCGTGGTGGCGATGCTCTCTGTGGCCTTCCTCAACATCTACCGCAATCGCACGCAGCACCGCGACGCCGTCACCGGATACCGGCGCGAGTACCTGTCCTATCTGTCGAAGACGCGGAAGAACGCGCGCTCGGCGGAGAGCATGCAGCGCGAATCCTCACAGTGGCATATGCCTCACCCGTCCGATCTGCCGGTGCTCCTGGACGAGGGGACCCACGTGGGAGACCGGGAGCCGTCCGACAACGAGTTCCTGCTCATCCGCGTGGGAACGGCCGACCAGCCCTTCACCCTGACGATCGTCCCCGCGGAGACTTCGGAGCTGGGAGAGTCCGACCCCGTCGCCGAGTCGGCGGCGGCGCAGTTCCACAGCATGTACACGGACGTCAAGGATCTGCCCCTCGGCGTCGACCTGGCCACGGTCTCCCGGATCCAGATCGCGGGCCGCGGCGACATGGCCAGGGCCCTGGCGCGCGCCATGATCGTCCAGACGGCCACTTTCACCGACCCCGAGGACGTGCGCATCGCCATCCTCGCCAGCGAGGAGAGGATGGCGGACTGGGAGTGGGTCAAGTGGCTTCCGCACATCGCCTCCGACCGCATCTACGACTCGATCGGTCCGGCCCGGATGCTCGAATCCGATCCGACCGACCTCATCGACCTCCTGCCCGACGGCATCGTGGACCGTCCGCGGTGGGCCGCCGACCAGGGCGGATCGGAGCTGCCGCACCTGGTCGTCTTCAACGACGGCGTCGAGGTCCCCGAGGACCACCCCATCATCAGCCCCGACGGTGTCCTCGGGGTCACCGTGGTCGAGCTCCCCTCCGACTGGGCCTCGCTCACCGACCCCAACAGCGTGCGGCTGCAGCTGCAGGACAAGGGCGACTACATGGAGCTCTCCCTCCTGCAGGTCGGCTTCACCCCGGTGGTCGGGCGGGGAGACCGGATCGGCGTCGCGGAGGCGGAGGTCATCGCGCGCCGCCTGGCGACCCAGTCCGGCATCCAGACCGACGGCTCGGGCCAGGCCGTCGACGCCTCGGGCGAGGCCTCCGCCGAGCTCGTCGACCTCCTGGGGCTGGGCGACGTCCGCGACTTCGACGTCGCCGAGGGGTGGAAGCCGCGGCTGGCCAGGGACCGGCTCCGTGTCCCGATCGGCCTGACGCCCGAGCACAAGACCGTCCACCTCGACATCAAGGAGTCCGCCCTGGCGGGCATGGGACCGCACGGCCTGATCATCGGCGCCACCGGCTCGGGCAAGTCCGAGGTGCTGCGCACCCTCGTCCTCGCCCTGGCGATGACCCACTCCTCCGAAGAGCTCAATTTCGTGCTCATCGACTTCAAGGGCGGAGCCACCTTCGCCGGCATGTCGAAGATGCCGCACGTCGCGGCCATCATCACCAATCTCGGGGAGGACCTGACCCTCGTCGACCGCATGGAGGACGCCCTGCGAGGCGAGATGGCGCGGCGTCAGGAGATTCTCAAGTCCGCCGGCAACTTCAAAAACGTCGCCGACTACGAGAAGGCCCGCAAAGCCGGACGGCAGGATCTCAAACCGATCCCCACGCTCTTCGTGGTCGCCGACGAGTTCTCCGAGCTGCTGGCCGAGAAGCCGGACTTCATCGACATGTTCGTCGCGATCGGCCGCCTCGGCCGCTCTCTCCAGATCCACCTGCTCCTCTCGTCTCAGAAGCTGGAGGAGGGGCGTCTGCGAGGCCTGGACTCCCACCTGTCCTACCGCATCGGCCTGCGCACCTTCTCGGCCCAGGAATCCCGCACCGTCATAGGCGTGAACGACGCCTACGAGCTTCCCCCCATCCCGGGCGTCGGCTTCCTCAAGCCCGACACGTCGAACCTCATCAGGTTCCGCGCCTCCTACGTCTCCGGGCCCCCGCCGCGGCGCAAGGACCTCTCGGCGGCCGACATCGTCAACGAGTCGGACGAGATCGAGATCTACGACTTCACCGCCGCGCCCCTGCGCCTGGAGGAGAAGGACATCGAGAAGGCGGAGGAGGCCAAGGCGCAGGCTGAGGAGGAGCTCAGCGAGTTCTCGGACTCGGGGATCCCCGGAGTGCCCAACACGACCTTCGACATCGCGGTGGCGAGGATGGAGGGCAAGGGGCCCTCCGCCCACCAGGTGTGGCTGCCGCCGCTCGACGCGCCCGCCACCCTGGACTCCCTCATGCCCGATCTGCGGATCAGCCCCTCGCTGGGCCTCCACTCGCCGCGTTGGCGGGGGGCGGGCGCCTTCGTCGTCCCGGTCGGGGACGTCGACCGCCCGCTCGACCAGCGCCGCGACACCCTCGTGCTCGATCTGGACGGTTCGGGCGGCCACCTGGCGATCGTCGGCGCGCCGCAGTCCGGCAAGTCGACCTTCGCCCGGACGGTCGTCGGAGCGCTCGCGCTGACGCACACCCCCCAGGAGGTCCAGATCTACGTCATGGACTTCGGCGGCGGAACCTTCTCCGGCATGCGCGACCTCGCCCACATCGCGGGCGTCGCGCTGCGCACCGACGAGGCCCGGGTCAACCGCATCTACGCTGAGATCAACTCGATCGTCGAGGATCGGGAGAAGTTCTTCGCCGATCGGGGCATCGAGTCGATGGCCGCGTACCGGCGCCTGCGCGCCGAAGGGAAGATCGACGACGGCTACGGCGACATCTTCCTCGTCGTCGACGGATGGCCGACGCTTCGATCCGACTACGAAGACGTCGAGATGAAGCTCCAGGAGCTCATGCCCCGCGGGCTGAACTTCGGGCTGCACGTCGTCGCCACGGCTCTGCGCTGGATGAACTTCCGCACGGCCGTCAAGGACATGTTCGGCTCGAGGATCGAGCTGCGCCTCGGCGACCCCATGGACTCCGAATTCAACCGGAAACTCGCCGCCAACGTTCCCACCGGCACCCCGGGGCGAGGCCTGGAATCCGGCAAGCATCACATTCTCGGGGCCCTCCCGCGCGTCGATTCCAAACCCGACGGCAAGCAGCTCGCCGTCGGGGTGACGGACCTAGTCGAGCAGGTCGGCCACTCTTGGACCGGGGCCCCCGGCCCCAAGCTTCGCGAGCTCCCCTCCCGGGTGCACATCGACGAGGTCCGCGCGAGGGTCTCCCCCGAGGACCGCAGGGTCATCCTGGGGATCGGAGAGTCCAGGCTCGAGCCCTTCGGCATCGACTTCAACGAGAACGACCACTTCTTCTTCTTCGGCGACCGCGGAAGCGGCAAAACCGCTACCCTCAGGCTCATCGCCGCTGAGATCGCGCGGATCTACAAGCCCGACCAGGCCAAGATCTTCGCCCTCGACTACAGGAGCGCGCTGCTCGGAGAGCTTCCCGAAAGCCACATGGCCGCGCACTGCCGATCCACCGAGGACGCCCACACCAAACTGGGCGGGTTGGTCGGGTTCCTCAAGACGCGCGCTCCAGGGCCCGACGTCACCCCCAAGCAGCTGCGCGAGCGAAGCTGGTGGTCCGGCGCCGAAGCCTTCGTCCTGGTCGACGACTACGACCTCGTCCAGTCGACCGGCGGCGCGAAGGGCAACCCGATGGGCGTCCTGCAGCCGTACCTGTCTCAGGCGCACGATCTCGGGCTGCACGTCATCATCACCCGCCGCTCCGGCGGCGCCAGCAGGACGCTCTACGAGCCGGTCGTCCAGGCGTTGAACGACCTCGCCTCGCCCGCCATGCTGCTTCCCGGCAGCCCGGACGACGGCGCCCTCCTGGGGCGCATGAAGCCCCGGCCGGGCGTTCCGGGACGCGGGCAGTTCCGGTCCCGCGACATCGCCCGGGAGTCGATCCAGGTCGCCTGGCTTCCCATGTCTCACGGCTGAGCCGCTAACAGCCTGCCTGAGGCCCGAGACCCGCGGGCTTGAGCCTAGGTTCGCGGGAGGTTGGGCGAACCGTCGAGCTCAAGGCGGTTCGGGGTCCGGCTGGCTTGCGGGGGCAGCGTTCGTAGCCGGGCACCTTCGCAGCCCAACCTTCTTGCGGATGAGGGCCAGCGGTCAGCCCCCGGCGGGCGAGGCGTGGTCGGGGCTGCCCGATTGGGAAGCCGGCGCTGTTTCACCGCTGGCATCCGGGGCACCAGAAGAGCCGGCGGCCCACCAGGTCCTTCTCCACGATGGTCGTGCCACAGCGCAGGCAGGGCCGGCCCGTCCTGTGGTACACGGCGAAACGCCCGGCCTCTTCGTCGCCTTCCGGCACGGGCTCGGGGCGCAGATCGGGCGGAACCGTCCGGATCACCCCGCTGTCGACGTCGTCGGCCATGGTGGCCGCGAGGTCGTCCCACAGCGCGCCCAAGCGCTCCGGGGAGACCTCGCTTCCGGGCGTCAGGGGCGAGATGCCGGTGCGGAACAGGCAGTCCGCCCGGTAGATGTTGCCCGGTCCCGCTGCGATCGACTGGTCGAGGATCAGCTGGCCGACGGCGGCCCGCCGCGACCGGATCGTGGTGACGAAGCGCTCGCGGTCCCCGGGTTCGTTGCGGACGGGATCGGGCCCGAGCCTGGCCAGGACTGCGCGAACTCCCTGGCCGTCGAGCGCTTCGCAGCGCGCGGGGCCCGTCAGGTCCGCTGCCAAGTCTTCCGCCTCCAGCCGCAGGCGGACCGTAGCGCCCGGTTCGGGCACGGCCGCTGCGTTGCCGCCGCCGCGCAGCCCCGCACCGGCGACGTCCGTGGCGCGGGGGCCTGAGAACGACCAGCGTCCGTACAGGCCGAGGTGGACGTGGAGCCAGGCGGGGCCGTCGTCGCCGAGTAAGGGTTCGGCGGTGGGGGTCCTGCTCTCAGCGAATGGCATGAAGAAGTGCTTCCCCCACGCTTGAGCGTGGAAGGCGGTGAGGCCGTCTAGGCGCGCCGCCCCCTCGGCGAAACGCCCCTGCGGCGAAGACGCGGCGACTACCCGCCCTGCCAGGAATCCGCTCGCGATCCTCGCCAGGCGGTGGATTGCTTGACCTTCGGGCACGCGGCTCCCTTCGTGCGCTTCGACTCCCATGGTTCGCTCGGGGACTGGCTTCTAATCCCTGGTTTAGGATACGGGGCCGGCCTCGGCGGGAAAAGAGCGGCGGCGGAGCTTGTGCCTCTGTTCACTCGTCATTACGAAAAACCTTGGAAAGATCATTACCGCGTTTACGTTTGTCTGGAAAGTTTCCTTTTGGAAAAGTCCTTCCATCTACGCGGAAAGAGATGTAAGATGCTTTTTAAGAGGAAAGGGGCTTTCGCCCGTCGAATAGAACCTTAGGGAGCTCACCTTGTCCGAATTATTCGTTAATCTGGAGGATCTCGATGCCGCTGCGTCTAATGCGGAAAAAGCCCATCAAAGCGCCGAATCGGTAAAGCTTTCAACCAGTGTGAACGACGTCTCCGAGGCCATGCCGGGTGGGAGTTCGGGAAAGGCTGCTCTGGGGGCAGGAAGCTATATCGATCAGGCTGCCAGAAGACTGTCCGGGGCTTTGGAGGCTTTCAGCCAGTCGATAAGCGATTCGAAGAATACGTACAACAAAACTGATCATTCCGTCAGCGTGGAATTCTCACGGGTCGACAGTCAGCTTTCGGGAGGCGAGAAATGACCACGTGGTCGGATCTGCAGAAGTGGGATGGCGATAAATTCGATCACTTGATCGACGTATTGGTTGCGATCCGCCATAAGGCCTCTGATTCCGGTGAGTATGTCCGTGACATCGACGTTTCCAGTGGATGGACTGGCGCTGGTGCGACGGCCGCCCAGAATAGACGGAAGGACCTGGCCAACAGCTCCGCTTTTCTGCTGGCCAATCTCGGTGAGATGATCCGTATTACGGGTAAAGCTCAAAGTGATACGAGTACTGTCAAGACGCTCGTTTTCGAAGTTCAATCTTTAGCAGATCATTATGGTTTTAATATCTCCACTTCAGGAGAAGTTACCGATCCTCACCCCATTAAAAGAAGTATCAGTGACATAATGTCATTATGGGATACTGACCATGACAACAAGAGAAAAGATCGGGAAAAGCTCTCAAACAATGTCAAGAAAAACTCAAATACGTTATTCAAATGGCAAAATTAACTGATGAAATTTACACTAGAGATTTAAATGTCATCGCCAATGGAACAATGATCGTTAAGGAAGGTTTGGATTATCCAACACCTGGTCTCAGCGACATACCATCCAATAAGAAGGATCCGGTACAAGTTGCCGCTTGGTGGAATGCGCACACGGATAGAGAGAAAGAGGCTTTGATTCGTGACAATCCGGATCTGATAGGCAATTTGAACGGAGTTGATGGGACGTCGAGGGACAAAGCTAACCGATGGAGGATCTCTAGAGACAAGGAAGCCCTTACGCGAAAGTATACTCCCGACCAGTTGAAGACGAATCAGGCCTACCAGGAGCTGAGTGCGATCGAACGCTCGCTCACAAAGAACAATGGCGATACTCAGCTTCTCGTCTATGAACCGGCGACGGGGGAGAAGGGACATGAGAAGGCGCGTGCCGCGATTTCCGCCGGGAATGTCGACACCGCGGATCATGTTGCCACTTACGTTCCCGGCATGGGGACCTCCGTCAAAGACAGCATGGAGGGCAATGTCAACGCCGTGACCAATCTGAAGAATGCTGCGATGGCGGAAGGGCAGAGTAAGAAAGTGGCCGTCGTAGCCTGGATCGGGTATGACGCCCCACCTGACCCTAAAAATAACCACGATTACTCGGTTTTGGATTTGAACAAGGCCAAATCTGGCGGGGAGTCTCTCGCACGGTTCGAAGAAGGCATCCGGGGCTCTCGAGATGCCAGCATCGGCGGGAAGTCGAACGTCCACATGTCGGTTTTGGCCCATTCCTATGGTTCGACGACCGCCAGTTATGGAATGGCCAGCTTGCGACGGGGAGTGGTCGACCATTTTGCTGTGTTTGGATCACCTGGCATAAAAGACGGTGCATGGCGAATGAATGTACCTAAAGGCCATAATTATGTGCTCGAATTCAATGATGACGTTATCAGAAAGGCTAATGCAGCAAAAAAGTTCTGGAAAACAGATGATAGCTTAGGATGGCATGGAAAGGATCCGACAATGGATTCAGGATTCAAAAAGCTTAATCCCTACGGCCCTACAACCAAAGAAACAGGACATTCTGGTTATCTCGTCGACGGAGGAGAGGCACAGATAAAAATCGCGAAAGTTGTTTTAGGAACCGCAGGATGATGAGGTGAATGTATGAAAAAGTTTCTTGTATGTATATTTATATTTTTCTTATCAACCAGTGCATGTTTAAGACAGGAGAAGAAAATGCAAGAACCTTCAGTTTTCGGTGATAGTAACGGTCATCATTTTTGGGATGGTGAGTTGCCCTTGAATCGACGTGTGAATATTGCGACGGTTTCTTCTCAACTTCAGATTGCTTTAGTTCGAGTGCGCGATCGAATTGATACGAACTTTGGTAAGCAAGAATGGACACTTGTGGACCCATCGGATCGGAATTTTTCTCACTGTAAAGATCGAAATGAAGAAGGGAGTGAAGATACGAGTATGCAGGGCTGGACTTCTGGCATTAAAAGTGCTAATTATAAATATATCTTGACCATATTAGAAAATGAATTACGGTTATATGGATTTAAAACAGTAATTGATCTTTCAGACAGTGATGCTTATAGGGCTAACATTCATGATAGAAAAAACGGAGGATATGTTGGTATTGTCATGAATAAAAACAATAATGTTTTAACTTTGAGATATACAACAGGCTGTCGGCCTAGTTCTGGCCCCGAAGGGGGGAATGAGCCTTCGGTAGAAGGCCGCTCCTCGGCTTCGAACGGCGCTTCATGACCGCCGATTACCGGAGCGTTGTAGTTTGGCGAAGATAATATGCGAAAGATTCGCACTTTGATACTGTCGGCAGATGAAAAAGCGACATGCTACGCTGAAAGCACTGTGCAACTGCAATGAGGAGATGATCGCCGTGAAACGGCCTATCGGATTCTATCGCTTTTCGCAATGCCCCAGAATGGCAGCGGGCCTTCTGGCTCTTGCATTCCTCTCGCCCATCGCCGCATGCTCGTCCAAGGGCTCATTGGACGACCTGAAGAACCCCACGCCCTCACGTTCCACGTCGTCCTTCAAGCCCTCGACCTCTGCGAGCATTGCCTCCGATACGCCGACTTGGAATTTCCCGGTGAACCTGGATGGGTGGAGAATGGACATCATCGATCGAGACGGCAAAAACCGGGCGATCAACTCGGCTGGATGCTATTTGACCACCAGTCAACGCCCCATCGCCGGGCCCCTCGAGGGGGACAGGGAAGAGTCCGAGTACCAGAATGAGCGCATAGCGACGACCTTGCGGTCCCAACTCACGAATGTGCAGGCCCAGCCGGCCTCCGAAACCAGGGTGTCCGGTTTCAGCGGAAAGAAGATCGAAGGCGCGGCCTCAGAGATCTCCTATACGGGCAAAGACGGGGTGGCATACAAGGGTTGGTATTGGTCGCGCGTGTTCGGCAAGATCAAGACCCCCGTGCTCCTTCAGTCAACTTACGCCTGCCCGGTGCAGGCATACTCTGCGGCGGAGCTGACGTCCATCATCAACGGGAAGCTTTCCATATTGTCGAGGGCCTCGGAGGACTTCGACGGTTGATCGGAAACCGACAACTCGAGGGTTGAAGGCGCGCACCCCCGCTCTGCCCTCCGAGTTCTCGCCTCCAGCTTCTTGTGGTTCCCGGAGCGTGCGCCATTGCGCTCGCCACCGCCGCTTTGCCCTACGGGCTCTCTGTAGTCCCTAACGTGCCCCGGTCCGCTGCGTCGACATGAGAGCGTAGCGCCTCGACGTGGCCCATGGCGTGCGCGGCCCCGGTGACTGGCGGGACTCCGCATGGCGAGGCTCCCCGCGGCCCTCGGCGTGCGCTCGCCTGCGGCTCCCAGTGGATTCGGAGCGGGACTTCCAAACTTGAGCGGAATAGGCTCAACATTCAGGGCGTTCCCTTCCATGGAAATCCCGTGAGAAGGAGAGAATCTATGGACAAACTGACGACGAAATCCCAGGAGGCCCTGGCTGAAGCGATCAGCCTGGCCGCCGAGAAGGGGAATCCTCAGGTCGAGCCTCTGCACCTGCTGAGCGCTTTGCTCGGCCAGCAGGGCGGAGTCGCCGTCGCTCTGCTTGACGCGGTCGGCGTCAATCGGGCGGACGTCATTGCGCGGACGAACGCCGCCATCGCGGCGCTTCCGGGCGCCGAAGGATCCTCGGTGCAGCAGCCGAGCGCATCGCGCACGCTCTCGCGCGTCATCAGCGACGCGGGCAAGGAGGCCACTGCCCTCGGCGACGCCTACATCTCCACCGAGCATCTGCTCATGGCTGTCGCCGCCTCGCAGAGCCAGGCGGGCGAGATCCTCCGCGCCGCCGGAACGGACCGCGACCAGCTCGCGGCAATCCTGCCGAACGTGCGCGGCAGCGCCAAGGTGACGAGCCCCGACCCCGAAGGCACCTTCCAGGCGCTCGAAAAGTACGGGGCGGACCTGACGGCGATGGCCCGCGAGGGCAAGATGGACCCCGTCATCGGCCGGGACTCGGAGATCCGCCGCGTCGTCCAGGTGCTTTCGCGGCGTACGAAGAACAACCCAGTCCTCATCGGCGAGCCCGGCGTCGGCAAGACGGCCGTGGTCGAGGGTTTGGCCCAGCGCATCGTGGACGGCGACGTGCCGGAGTCTCTGCGCGGAAAACGGCTCATCCAGCTCGACGTCGCCTCAATGGTGGCGGGCGCGAAGTACCGTGGCGAATTCGAAGAGCGCTTCAAGGCCGTGCTCCAGGAGATCAAGGAATCCGACGGGGAGATCGTCACCTTCATCGACGAGCTCCACACGATCGTGGGCGCGGGCGGCGGCTCCGAGGGCGCGATGGACGCCGGCAACATGCTCAAGCCGATGCTCGCGCGCGGCGAGCTGCGGCTCATCGGCGCCACCACCCTCGACGAGTACCGCGAGGGCATCGAGAAGGATCCGGCTTTGGAGCGGCGCTTCCAGCAGGTGTACGTGGGCGAGCCCTCGGTGGAGGACACCGTGGCGATCCTGCGCGGCATCGCGCCCAAGTACGAGGCGCACCACAAGGTGACGATCTCCGACGGCGCGCTCGTGGCCGCCGCGACGCTTTCGAACCGGTACATTCCCGGCCGCCAGCTGCCGGACAAGGCCATCGACCTCGTCGACGAAGCCGCCTCCCGCCTGCGCATGGAGCTGGATTCCTCGCCGGAGGAGATCGACGCCCTTCAGCGCCAGGTGGACCGCCTGAAGATGGAGGAGGCCTACCTCGTCGAAACCGACGGAGACGGTGACGCCGCGGCCGCCGAACGCCTCGACAAACTCCGTGCCGAGCTCGCTGACAAGTCCGAGGAGCTCGCCGCTCTCAACGCGCGGTGGGAGTCCGAGAAGGCAGGGCGCAACCGCGTCGGCGAGCTGAGGGTCAGGCTCGACGAGCTGCGCACCGACCTCGAGCGGGCCGTCCGCGAGGGCCGCTACGAGGAGGCTGGGCGTCTCCAGAACGGCGAGATCCCGACGATCGAGGCGGAGATCGCGCAGGCCGAGGCGGCTGAGGCCGCTGAGGCGGACGCCGACACGGAGCCGATGATCGCCGAGCGCGTGGACGCCGACGAGATCGCCGAAGTCGTCTCCTCGTGGACGGGAGTGCCCGTCGGGCGCCTGCTCCAGGGCGAGACGGAGAAACTCTTGAAGATGGAGAAGGTCATCGGCAAGCGGCTCATCGGCCAGACAGCCGCCGTGGCCGCCGTAGCCGATGCGGTGCGCCGCTCGCGGGCGGGCATCTCCGATCCCAACCGCCCGCTCGGCTCCTTCCTGTTCCTCGGGCCCACGGGCGTGGGCAAGACGGAGCTGGCGAAGTCGTTGGCGGAGTTCATGTTCGACGACGACCGCGCGATCGTGCGCATCGACATGTCCGAGTACAGTGAGAAGCACTCTGTCTCGCGCCTGGTGGGTGCCCCTCCCGGATACGTGGGATACGAGGAAGGCGGCCAGCTCACCGAGGCCGTGCGCCGCCGCCCGTACTCGGTGATCCTGCTCGACGAGGTCGAGAAGGCCAACCCGGACGTCTTCGACATCCTGCTCCAGGTGCTCGACGACGGCCGCCTGACCGACGGCCAGGGGCGCACGGTGGATTTCAAGAACACGATCCTCATCCTCACGTCGAACCTCGGCTCGCAGGCGCTCATGGACCCCGTGGCCGGCGAAGCCGAGAAGCGGGAGACCGTCATGCAGGCCGTCCGCGGGGCGTTCAAGCCGGAGTTCCTCAACAGGCTCGACGACATCATCGTCTTCGATCCGCTCTCACTGGACGAGATCGGGCAGATCGTCGACCTTCAGGTCGCGCAGGTCGCCGCGCGGCTCGCCTCCCGCCGCATCGCGCTCGACGTGACGTCGGGCGCCCGCGACATCTTGGCGGTGGAGGGCTACGACCCCGCCTACGGCGCGCGCCCGCTGCGGCGGCTCATCCAGCGCGAGATCGGCGACCAGCTGGCCCGCATGCTCCTATCCGGCGAGGTGCACGACGGCGACACCGTTACGGCCGACGCCGCTCCTGATGGGAAACAAGGCTTGACCTTGACCGTCGAGAACGGCTGATCGCCGGGCGGCCCTCCTATCGGGCGATTGCCGTCAGTCGAGTGCTGAAAGGATGTGGGCGGCCGGTTATGGCCGCCCACATCGCAGCGAGAACGGCTGTTTCCCCGATCCCCGTTTTCAACGGAGAAAAGGGGGAAAACTGCGAATGCCCAGCGAATCCGATTAATGCCTTGTATGCACGCTCACAACTTGCTATGTTTGCATGCATTAGCTCATATAAAGGATTTCTCACTGTAAGGGGTGAACTATGGGCGAAATTCACATTGTGGAGGGGGATTTGGAGTCCTTCGCTAAGGCGGTGGGGGATATTCCGGGGGAACGGTTGAAGTCGGTGGACAGCGAAACATCCTTGCGTGAAGCGACGGTGGGCATGCCTGGATCGGATTCGAAGGCGTATGCGGCCGGCTACGGGGCGGCTGTCAACGAGGAATGCAAGAAGGCGTCTGCGGGGTTCAAGAAGTCCAAGGAGAACATGCTGGCAGCTGCGGCCGAGTATTCGCAGGCAGAGGATGACACGACGGCGGCGTGGAGGCGCTTCTCCCAAGAGGCTCAGGCTCCCGGGCCGTCGCGTGTGGGCGTGCCGGGGGTGGATCGGCGCGGTGGGCGTCTCGTTCATGGCGGGGGTGATC
>ERZ773079.1077-NODE-1077-length-16905-cov-7.849792_pt1 | contig 16905 bp, 10 predicted proteins | sample MGYA00511355_ERZ773079 | MGnify/ENA primary metagenome ERZ773079 (study PRJEB29015, sample SAMEA2737979) | human oral metagenome | biome: human oral; feature: human-associated habitat; material: dental | place: China | collected 2117 ... | reverse complement strand
GCATCGGACTGACCGAGGACGTGAAGGCCTTCCTGCACTACAACGCCAACAAGGCGCTGCAGAACCTGGGTTACGAGGCCCTCTTCCCGCCCGCGGCGTGTGAGGTCAATCCGGCCATCCTGTCGGCACTGTCGCCGGACAGCGAGAACCACGACTTCTTCTCGGGCAGCGGCTCGTCGTACGTGATCGGTACCGCGGTGGCTACCGAGGATGAGGACTGGGATTTCTGAGGCCAGGTACAACGAGTGGCTTCGTGAACGGGTCGCCATCAGCCGGGCCGAGACTGGCCCGGGCACCGAACACAGTGTCGTCATGGCGGAGATGCGCAGGCGGATTGCTGCCCGACTGGGGTAGCCTCAATATCAATCAATTATCGGATGAGGTGGTGACCATCCTGGCTGTGGTACATGGGCGGCAGGAGTTTCCTGGTCCGTTTTGACCCTTCCTCCTGCGGGGGCATCTGGCCACCATGTTGGCCCTGCATCCGCGTATATCGTGCTGGCGCCCATTTTTGGCATCAGGCTGTTTGCGCACGTCGCAGCTTCGCCAGAATTCGGCCCATAACAGCGCCGCGTACATTCACAGTTTTACCACTCAGACGCCAAAGCAGATGTTCGCTCAAAATTCGGGCGAATATCTGTTTTGGCGTCTGGATTGGCGTCTGAAAGCGCCAAACTGTATGGATAGGTGGTCGCCTTACGGTGTCCACGCTGTATTGGCGACATATACAACAGCAAGTGTTGCTTTTGCATCCAGAAAAAGATTGAAATGTGCAAATTCGTCTTTGAAAAATCTACTATCTATACGTCTGAAGTCTCAGATGCCCCTGAGAGGAGCATCCATGCCGCAGGGGCCGTTCTCTTTTCAACAGCCCAGGAGTCATTCGTATGTCTCTGTCTACAAAATCGATTTCGCCGGCCGTTATGTTCGCCGTTTTGCTGTCTGCTTGCGGTGGAGGTGATGGCAGTGGTGAGGGAGGCAAGGCGGCCTCCAGCAGTCCGAAGACGGCGGTGATTGCTACGTCATCGATACATACGGGTACGGGTGATGTTGCTTCCAGATCCAATACGGGTACGTCGGTGACGCCGGTTTCCACGCCTGCTACAGGGACAAAAACTTCCATCATTCTGCCGACAGGCGGGCAGACGGTGCTATCGACGGATACAGCAGTGGCACAAAAACTCGCCGTGCAGGATAGAGACAGAAAGGCGGCGATTTTTCAGTCGCGCAAATTGCGAGGTGATGCACTGTCCACCATGCTGGATGCAACCACTCCTGTTGGCGCGTATTCTCGCATCCAGGCCCGTGATGTGTACGATGATCAGGGAAATATCATCGGAACCATCGTCGAGGATAAGTGGGACGATTATTCAGTGGAATTCTGGCCGGTAGATGAATCAAACAATATAATACGCGAGTCGGGCAATTATCCCCGCATCGAAGCTGGCAGCAATACTACCCCCAATTTCTACTCTCCCGCCAGGGAAATTGAAGGCCACAACACCGAAGGGATGAAAAAGTATGAGCCTGCGCAGGGCGAGTACATCCTCAACGTCTACTCGAAGCCCATAGGGGACTATTCAGCCGAGTCAGTTTACTCCTTCCAGGCCGTCACGCTCACCCTTATTGCAAACGGTTCGAAAAAGAGTCTGTCGTTGCCGGACAGGCTGGTTCTGACGCTGGGCGGTGATCCATTCAACAACTATTGGGTCCGGTGGATGGATCAGAGTGTTCTTCATGCAAATACAAAACGCGTTATTTCGCACAGGCAGCGATTTTTGGAGAACGAAACGATCCAGACGTGGGAATCGTCAAGAGCCAAAGTTCGTCTTTTCTGGAGAGCAGGGCAAGACGACCGTGATGTTCAGGTATGCTATGAAATTTCCTACAACCTGGACAGCTACAATCCAGCCAAGCGACTGCACTGCTCGTTGTGGACGATTCAGGAGGGTTGGAGCTACGGGCACCGCTTCCTGCGACACTTGCAGCGCACGCGACTGCTGCTGCATCTGGTGGACATCTTCCCCTTCGACCCCGACCGCGACGTGGTGGACGAGGCGAAGACGATCGTGGAGGAGCTGCGCAAGTACGATCCGGCGCTCTACGAGAAGCCGCGCTGGCTGGTGCTGAACAAGGTGGACATGATGTCGCCCGAGGCCGTGGACGAGGTCCGTGAGCGGCTGGTGAAGGAACTGGACTGGCAAGGGCCGGTGTACTGCATCTCGGCCATTTCCGGCCAGGGCTGCCGTGAGCTGTGCTATGCCATCTGGGACTATCTGGAGTCGCTGCGCCCGCCCGAGGATGTTGACCCCGACGTGCGCTTTGACCGGGAAAACGCCGCCGAGGTGCTGAACGGCGAGGCTGCAGCCGCTGAGGCGACCGGCCGCCAAGCGGAGGAAGGGCCGGCGTCCTGACCGGGATGCCAGGCAGGGCCGGGCGGTGTCTTCCGCCGGGCTGATGTGCCGGGCCCGGGTGGGGCGTACCGCTTTCCGGGGCCGGATGACGGGATTGCAAGGAAGTTTTGAGCCATGAAGAACGCCATGCCCGCGCAGCGACTGGTGATCAAGGTGGGTTCGTCGCTGGTGACACGCGGCGGGCAGGGCGTGGATCAGCAGGCGCTGAACCACTGGGCCGACCAGGTGGCGGCACTGAGGGCGCGAGCGGCCTCTGCCACCCATGCCGATGCGCAGGGCAGGCACGCCAGCGACCCTGAGGGGCAAGCGGAAGGCGCAGCGGCCGGGCACCGCCGGCATCATGCCGCGCACGAATCCGACGACGGCGCACGGATCCTGCCCGAGATCGTGCTGGTGTCTTCGGGCGCCATTGCCGAAGGCATGAAACGGCTGGGCTGGAAGAAGCGGCCGCGGGAAGTGCGCCAGCTGCAGGCTGCGGCCGCCATTGGTCAGATGGGCATTGCCCAGGCCTATGAGAACGCCTTCCAGCGCCACGGCATCGAGACCGCGCAGGTGCTGCTGACCCATGAAGACCTGGCTGACCGCCGGCGTTACCTGAACGCACGCTCCATGCTGAAGACGCTGCTGGCGCTGGGCGTGGTGCCGGTCATCAACGAGAACGACTCGGTGACGACCGACGAGATCAAGGTGGGTGACAACGACACGCTGGGCGCGCTCGTGGCCAACCTCATCGAGGCCGACTGGCTGGTCATTCTCACGGACCAGGACGGCCTGTTCACGGCCGACCCGCGACGCGATCCGAACGCGGTGCTGCTGCCCGAGGTGCAGGCCGGCGACCCGGCGCTGGAGCAGATGGCCGGTGGCGCGGGTAGCGCCGTGGGCACGGGCGGGATGCTGACCAAGGTGCTGGCAGCGCGGCGTGCAGCCCGCAGCGGCACCTCGACGATCGTCTGCTCAGGGCATGAACCCGACGTCCTGCTGAGGCTGGAGGCCGGTGAGTCGATCGGCACGCGCTTCGTGGCGCAGACCGCCCGCCTGGCGGCCCGCAAGACCTGGATGGCCGACCACCTGCAGCTGCATGGCCATGTGGTGGTGGATGCCGGGGCCGAAGAAGCCCTGTGTGCCCACGGCGGAAGCCTGCTGCCGGTGGGCGTCACGGCCGTGCAGGGCGAGTTCGCCCGAGGCGACCTGGTGGCGGTGCTGTCGAGCGATGGCCGGGAGCTGGCGCGGGGCCTGGTGAACTACGCTGCTACCGACGCCCGGCGACTGGCGGGGCAGCCGTCCTCACGCATCGAGTCGATCCTGGGATTCATCGAAGGCGTGGAACTCATTCACCGCGACAATCTGGTGCTGCGATAGGGCGCGTACAGACGCCGTTTCTGCGGCGTGATAATCTGTAAATTTGTAAGTTTTATTGCAATTATTGATGAATTTAATCGATGATCCGGTTATCGACGGTTTATCGGTATATCGTTTAGCGCCCGTCGATTCCGGTGGGTTGTTGCGGAGCGGATAATGGCTATCGGGACGGATGAGGACGCCAGGTTCGACTATGTGGTGGTGGGTGCCGGAACGGCAGGCTGCCTGCTGGCCGATCGCCTGAGTGCCACGGGCGCCAGCGTCTGCGTGCTGGAGGCGGGCGGGCGCGACTGGAGCCCGCTGATCCACCTGCCGGTCGGCTATGTCTGGAATGTCCACAGCCGCCGCCTGACCTGGGACTACGCCGTGGAACCCGGGCCAGTGGTGAACCGGCGCTTCCGGCTGCCGCAGGGCAAGGTGCTGGGCGGCTCCAGCTCCATCAATGGCCTGTCGCATGTGCGCGGGCAGCGGCAGGACTACGACGACTGGGCCGCCGCCGGCAACCCGGGCTGGTCCTATCTGGAGATCCTGCCGTATTTCATGCGCTCCGAGCGCAAGATCGGCGCGGGCGACGACCGTTTTCGTGGGCGCTCCGGCAGCCTGCACATCACCGACCAGGACTGGTCGCACCCCATCTGTGATGCCTTCGTCAACGGGCTGTCCGAGTTGGGCATCCCGCTCACCGAGGATTACAACGGCATGGTCCACACCGGGGGCGGCTACCTGCAGCGGGCCATCCACAAGGGACGGCGCTGCAGTTCGGCCCGGGCCTTCCTGAAGCCTGCCATGCAGCGTCCGAACGTGGAAGTCCGCACGCGCGCCCATGTCAGCCGCATCCTGTTCGAAGGCAACCGTGCCGTTGGCGTGCGGTGCGTCCGGGGTGGGCCTCGGGGGCGGGAGCAGACCATCCGGGTCAACCGTGAGGTCATCCTGGCGGCGGGGGCGGTCAGCACGCCCAAGCTCCTGCAGATCTCGGGCGTCGGGGATCGTGCCCTCATCGAATCGCTGGGCGTGCCGCTGGTGGCCGATCTGCCCGGCGTGGGACAGAACCTGCAGGACCATTACCGGGTCCGACTCGTGTCGCGACTGCGTTATGTGGTCAGCATCAACGAGGTGGTGCTCAGCCCCCGGCTCATCAGCGAATTCGTGAAATGGATGCAGGGTCGCCCCAACGTCCTGTCGCTGAGCGCCTCCATGGCCTACACCTACTGGCGCAGCCGGCCTGATGTCGAGCGTCCCGACTTGGAATTCGTCTTTGCGCCGGCCAGTTTCCGCGGCGGCGTGGTGGGCCTGCTGGATGGCTGGCCGGGCATGACGCTGGGCATCTGGCAGGGCAGGCCGGAAAGCCGGGGCAGCGTGCAGGCCCGCACGGCCAGCCCCTTCGATGCGCCGCGCATCCAGCCCAACTACCTGACGGACGAGCGCGACCAGCGGGTGCTGATCGACGGCATCCGCCTGGGGCGGAAGATGATGTCGACCTCTGCTCTGGCCCCCTTCGTGGCCCAGGAAGAGGTCCCGGGCGACAGGTACCAGACCGACGAGGAACTGCTGGACTTTGCCCGCGAGACCGGGGCCACGGTCTACCACGTGGTGGGCACCTGCCGCATGGGGCCGGCCTACCGTCGGGATTCAGTGGTCGATCACCAGCTGTGCGTTCATGGCCTGCAGGGCCTGCGCGTGGTCGATGCCTCGATCATGCCGACGCTGCCTTCGGTCAACACCAATGCTTCCACGCTCATGATCGCCGAGAAGGCCTCGGACATGATCCTGGGCCTGCCGCCGCTGCATCCGGCCGACAACCTGCCGGGCGAGGATGGAAGCCTGCTGGGCGGCGCCTGATTCCGGCCGCCTGATGGCCTGACCCTGGGGGAGCGCCGCTGTGCCGTGCAGGCGCTCGCCAGCGGCCCCTGACCTGCGTCCGGCGGCCATGGGGAACCATCCGGCAGCAAGCGTGACGATGTACATTGCAGGTCATGGTGGCTTTCGCCATGATCGTTGCATGAACGCCACGAAATTCTCCCTTTCGGCTGTTTCCGCGCTGCTGGCCACGGCGCTTGCTGCCTGCGGTGGTGGCGGCGGTGGCGCAGCGCCCACGCCCGCGGCTGCCGTCGATCCGGCGGTGGGCTCGGCCATTCTGCTGGGATCGTCGACGCAGCTGGCCAACCAGTGCGCACCCGAGAACTCGCTGGCGCGAGATGCCCAGGGCAATCTCCTGTCGGGCTACCGCTCGGGCTCGCGGCTGATCGAACAGAGCTTCGTGCGGGCCTACCTGCAGGAAAACTACCTCTGGTATCAGGAGATGCCGGCCTCCCTGGTGGTGCCGCCGATCTACACGCAGGCCGCCTACCAGGACGGCATGAGCAGCTGGTTCCGTGACCTGCTTTCGCCCCAGAAGAACGCCAATGGCGCACGCAAGGACCGTTTCAGCTTTGCCATGCCCACGGCCGACTGGAAGGCCCAGTCGCAGGCCGGCGCTGTCAGCGGCTATGGTGTGGACCTGGGCGTCCTGAAGAGTGAAGTGCCGCGTGATGTGCGGGTGACGCTGGTGACCCCGGGTACCCCGGCCGAGCGCCTGAATGTGGCCCGGGGTGACCGGTTGCTGTGGGTCGTCACGGCGGCCGGCAAGCGCATCGACGTGGTGAACACCGAGGTGCAGGAAGAAGTCGATGAGCTGAACCGCGTGCTCTTCAAGGCCAACGAGGGCGAGAACACCGGTTTCGAGTTCCGTCCGGTGGAAGGGGGCGAGAAGAACCGCGAGGTCGAGCTGAGCGCTGGCCAGTACACCGCGCCGCCGGTGCAGACCACCCGGGTGATTGACGGTGCCGGGGGCGCCAAGGTGGGGTACGTGCTGTTCAATGGCTTCAACCTGCTGGCCGAGGCGCAGCTGGTGAAGGCCGTGACCGAAATGCAGGGCCAGCAGGTGCAGGACGTGGTGGTGGACCTGCGCTACAACGGCGGCGGCTACCTGTACCAGTCGGCGCAACTGGCCTACATGCTGAGCGACCCCACGCTGACCAAGGACAAGGTCTTCGAGCGCCTGCAGTACAACGACAAGCGCCGCAAGGACGAGAGCCTGATGCGCTTCCTGACGGTGACCAGCGGCACCGAAGGCACCAACACCCGCTACGGTCAGACCCTGCCCAACCTGGGCCTGAAGCGCGTCTACGTGCTGACGGGCAACAACACCTGCTCGGCCAGCGAATCGCTGATCAACGGCCTGCGCGGCGTGGACGTGGAAGTGGTGCAGATCGGCAATACCACCTGCGGCAAGCCCTACGGCTTTACCGCGCATGACAACTGCGGTATGTCATACTTCCCCATCGAATTCAACGGCGTCAACGACAAGGGCGTCGGTGGCTTCGACGCAGGTTTCGAGCCCACCTGCAAGGTGGCCGATGACCTGGAGCACCAGCTGGGCGACCCGAACGAGCGACTGCTGGCCGCCGCGCTGCATCACCGCCAGTACGGCCAGTGCCCCGCCACGGCCAGCACCAAGGCCCTGGGTGGCGCCGCGCAGGCCGGCCTGTCCGACCCGCAGCTGGTGCGCTCTCCCGCCCAGACTTCCAAGTTCGTGCTGCCATGACGTTTTCCCTGCTGCCTTCTTCCTCGTCCGCCGTGTCTTCCCGTCGCGCCCTGGCCGCCACGCTGCTGCTGTCGGCCGTGCTGACCGGATGCTCGTCGATGACTAGTGGGGAAGGGGGGCGGCGGGAATCCCTGGAAGAGAAGGCTGTGCGGGAAGGCGCCCGTGAAGATGCCGAGGCCGACCGCCGCGAGCAGATGGCGGAAATGCTGCGGCAGGATCCGGGCGCTTCGCTGTCCGACCTGCCGCATGCACGGCTGGCCGCGCAGACCAACCATGCCTGCCTGGCCGCCATCGAGACCATGGCCGAGCGCTACAGCGGCCGTCGCGTGATGCTGGGCGAGGCCGCCTTCGTCGACAGCAGCGACCTGGTGCTGGACCAGACCTTCCTGCGCGGGCCCGACGGCCAGATCCTGGATGGCCGGCGCGGCAAGCCCCAGCCTTTCATCATGCAGCTGCGCTTCGGACCGCGCGGCTGCATGGCCGTGGTGCCGGCGCAGTCCTCCGCCGTGCTGCCCGTTCCTGCCGCGCAGACCCTGCGCGAGTGCCGCTGCCTGCCGCCTCCCCGGAAGTGATTCCTGGAATGACACAAGAACGGGGGGATTCCATGAGCGAGCACATCAAACGAGAGAAAGTTTCGGCACCCGGTGGTCTATATATCCCGCCAAATGTTCTGATCGGGATTTTTGCTTACCACACGGTCTTGCTTTCCATTTCCAGATCGATTGGTGACGGGCTGGGAAGGATCAGCTTCTCTTCATTGTTTTTGTCTTTGGGGATGATATTCGGGGGTGTGGTTTTAGGAAGGCTCTCCGCCCGAGGCAAGATTGTTCTGCCGCTCTGGGTGATAGTGTTCGTTGTTGCGCTTCAGGTGGTTATTGCCGTTTCAGGTAGGGCCATCCTGGGTTAGAGCATGGGTTCTCATGCGAAGGCTCTGCCGCCGAAAGCGGTGCTCGTCCCCATGTCGGCGACAATTCCAACATAGGATCCAGCTCCAGCGAGGGCTGCTCCTTCTGCAAAGGAAGCCACGGGGCCTGTCACAAAACCAGGGGCGGCCCCAATTGCTGCAGCAGTGGCCAGTCCTGCGACACTTCCTTCGCCGCTACTGGCACGCGGGTGCCTGCAGAATGCGCCTGGCCGCTTGTGGTGCTGCGTACCGGGGCGCGTCGGGGCTGCTTGGCGCGAGGGGCCTTTGCTACCAGGGCACGCGGGCCCGCACCGCCCGCCGGTCAGGTCTGCGATAATGACGGTTTCATCTCGAGTTTCCTGACCGACAGACAGGCTGCGCCGGCGTCATCCTGCGCCTGCTTCCGGCCGGCAGTACCGCTGCCGGTGCCCAGGCCGTGACGCGATGCCTGCGTGCCTGTCTTTCTGACCAACGGCAGCCTGCCGCAGCTACATGGCCCAATACGTATACACGATGAACCGGGTGAGCAAGACCGTGCCACCCAAGCGCCAGATCCTGAAGGATATTTCCCTGAGCTTCTTCCCGGGCGCCAAGATCGGCGTGCTCGGCACCAACGGCGCCGGCAAGTCCACGCTGCTCAAGATCATGGCCGGCCTCGACAAGGAGATCGACGGCGAAGCCATGCCGATGCCGGGCATCAAGGTGGGCTACCTGCCGCAGGAGCCGCAGCTGGATCCCGAGCAGACCGTGCGCGAGGCCGTCGAGGGCGGTCTGGGCGAGATCGTCGAAGCCAAGCAGAAGCTGGAAGAGATCTACGCCGCCTACGCCGAGCCGGACGCCGACTTCGACGCCCTGGCTGCCGAGCAGGCCAAGTACGAGGCCATCATCCAGGCCGCTGGCACCGACAACATCGAGCTGCAGCTGGAAGTGGCGGCCGATGCCCTGCGCCTGCCGCCGTGGGATGCCAAGATCGGCAACCTGTCCGGTGGCGAGAAGCGCCGCGTGGCCCTGTGCCGCCTGCTGCTGTCGCGCCCCGACATGCTGCTGCTGGACGAGCCCACCAACCACCTGGACGCCGAGAGCGTGGACTGGCTGGAGCAGTTCCTGCAGAAGTTCACCGGTACCGTGGTGGCCGTCACCCACGACCGCTACTTCCTGGACAACGCCGCCGAATGGATCCTGGAACTGGACCGGGGCAGCGGCATTCCCTGGCGCGGCAACTACAGCTCGTGGCTGGACCAGAAGAGCAACCGCCTGAAGCAGGAAGAAGCGGCTGAATCGGCCCGCCAGAAGGCCCTGAAGAAGGAGCTGGAATGGGTGCGCCAGAACGCCAAGGGTCGTCAGGCCAAGAGCAAGGCCCGTCTGGCCCGCTTCGACGAACTGTCGTCCTACGAATACCAGCGCCGCAACGAGACGCAGGAGATCTTCATCCCCGTGGCCGAGCGCCTGGGTGATCAGGTCATCGAGTTCCAGAACGTCTCCAAGGCCTATGGCGACCGCCTGCTGATCGACAACCTCAGCTTCCAGATCCCGCCGGGCGCCATCGTCGGCATCATCGGCCCCAACGGTGCCGGTAAGTCCACCATCTTTCGGATGATCACCGGACGCGAGAAGCCCGACAGCGGCGAGATCAAGATCGGCCACACCGTGCACATCGCCTACGTGGACCAGTCGCGCGAATCGCTGCAGGGCGACAAGACCGTCTGGGAAGACGTGTCGGGCGGCCTGGACATCATGAACGTCGGCAAGTTCGAAATGCAGTCGCGCGCCTACATCGGCCGCTTCAATTTCAAGGGCCCCGACCAGCAGAAGCTGGTGGGACAGCTGTCGGGAGGGGAGCGCGGCCGCCTGCACCTGGCCAAGACCCTGCTGGAAGGCGGCAACGTGCTGCTGCTGGACGAACCCTCCAACGACCTGGACGTGGAAACCCTGCGGGCGCTGGAAGACGCCCTGCTGGAATTCGCCGGCTGCTGCCTGGTCATCTCGCACGACCGCTGGTTCCTGGACCGGATCGCCACCCACATCCTGGCGGCCGAGGGCGATTCGCAGTGGACGTTCTTTGCCGGCAACTACCGCGAGTACGAGGAAGACAAGCGTCGCCGCCTGGGCGACGAGGAAGCCCGTCCCAAGCGCTTCCGCTACAAGTCGATCCACGTGTGATCGATCCACGGGATTCTCTGGACAGGTTCAGAGAATCCCGTGAGGCCCGGCGGGGGAGGAGCGCTGGGCTGTCCAGTCTGGTGCTGGGGGGCGTTCTGCGTGCCTTGAGCGAATGGCCACCGTGGCAGAAAAACGATGAGCAGGGTGCCCAACAGAGGGGTACCGACCCAGTCAGCGACCAAGTCACCCCGCAAGTCACCCCGCAAGTCGTGCGGCTTCTGAGGGCCGGGACCGGTGAGCATCCGCGCAGGAAGCTGCAAGCCTTGGAGCACGCGGCCTTGGATATGGCGAGGAGGAGGGGGCGGCTGGAGTTACGGCTAGAGTGACGAAAGGCCCCTGCATTTGTTGACGCCCTATCCGGACTGTCGGATTCGGGGTAGGTGCAGCATCGGACCAACACGGGATAGGGGCATACGGTGCTCAAGGGTATAGTTTTTCCCTATGAGCACCGAAAGCGAAAAACAGAAAAGAACATCCCGCACTACCAAGAGCAATGAGGGAGGAACCCGGAAGCGTTCAGCGAACGCGGGAATGGGGGCGTCGCTGTTCGAGGTGAGTGCGGAAGACGTAGCGTCCCTGAAAGATGACGAGCTTCGGGAACTGGTGGCACGTTTGTGCAAGGCAACGTTGACCGAAGCGGGGTTGTCCGTTACGTGCGTGACTTGGGGAGGTGATCAGCGGGAGCCGGATGGCGGCATTGATGTTCGGGTTCAGCTTGACGCTGATGATCCTTTGCCAAACGGGTCCTGGCTGCGCTGGAGATCTGTCGGATTCCAGGTCAAGGCGACCGAGATGGGGCCCAAGGCTATTAAAAAGGAGATGGGTGTAAAAGATAGCCTGAAAGCATCTATCTGCGAGCTACTTAAGAATGGCGGCGCATACATCATTGCGGCCCACGACTCCGTGGCTGACGATCGATATCAGAAGCGCGTTGCGGCCATGCAGGAGTGTTCGGATGGTCTGTTGAAGCCTGGTTATTCTGCCTGCGTAGACTACTACGATAGACAGCGTTTGGCCGACTGGGCAAATGAGTATCCCACCGTCGTTGCCTGGGTACATGCCAAAACAAGAGGTGGTGCCCTGCAGGGTTGGGAACCTTATGGGCAATGGGCGACTTCAAAACGGATGCCTGATGGAAAGTATCCACATTTTTTGCCAGATGAGAAGGCGCGATTCATCGACCCTCGTGATTCGGAGCGCACGTTCAATCTGATCCAGGGAATTGAGCGTGTCAGAGAGGTTTTGCGCAAGGGAGTTGAGCGTACCGGTGAGGAGGACGGGAAGCCTGTTCGTATGGTGGGCCTTTCTGGAGTGGGCAAGACGCGGTTTGTCCAGGCGTTGTTCGAGGCGGATGTCGGTTCGGACGCTCTGGATCAGGATCTGGCCGTATACGCAGATGCAGGGCGCACGCTGAGTCCTCCTCCCGCTGTTGTGCTGGATAGGCTGATATCCAGCAAAACACGGGCTGTTCTGATCATGGATAACTGTGATCCTAAGTTGCACGGTGAGCTTGTAGAGCAACTTGGCAATGCACCTCCCGGAACCCAGGTGAGCCTGCTGACGGTTGAGTACGATATCCGAAATGAAACACCATATGAGACGCAGGTGTTTCGCTTGGAAAATGGCTCCATTGATCTTGTTGAAAAGATCATCATGGAACAGTTTTCCGGGATGTCCAGGGTTGATGTGCGGACGATAGCGGAGTTTTCTTATGGAAATTCGCGTGTGGCAATTGCGTTGGCAAGCGCTGCAGGACAGACAGGGTCATTGGCTGGTTTGAGTGATGAGCAGCTGTTTGATCGCTTATTCTGGCAGCGCAATGAACCAAATGATGCGCTACAGCGCGCTGCCAGGGCTTGTTCGCTAGTGTACTCGTTTGATGGTGGGGGTCAGGAGCAGGAATCTGAGGAGCTGATGTTGCTGGCGGGCTTTGCTCAGATGAATGTGCAGGGGCTTTATGAGCATCTTGCAGGTCTCAGGGAACGCGGGTTGATTCAAGAGCGGGGGAGATGGCGTGCAGTTCTGCCGCAAGCTATTGCCAATAGACTTGCTGTGCGAGCGTTGAAGCGGATCCCCAATGCTCATATTGAGCAGAAGATTGATGGGCTGGCGCCAGAAATAGGTGACTGGAGGATGCTTCGATCATTCTCCAGGCGGCTCGGCTACTTGCATGAGTCAGAAAAGGCAAAACAGATCGTTCGGAAGTGGCTTCAGTCCGGTGGGCGCCTTGGGCAGCCTGACGAAAAAATTGGTTGGTCACTGTATACGGAGCTTCTGACTAATGTGGCCCCGGTGGATCAGCAGGGTGTGCTTTCTGTTATTGAGCATCTTATAGGCCTTGATCAAACCCGGTCGGTCATTGAGAGCGGTGTGAATAATAGTGGTCTGTGGTTGACTGGGGATGACATAGATGAAGGGCGGGTGCGGTTGCTTGCGCTATTGCGCCTCCTTGCTTACGACGCGAGTTTGTTTGATCGTTGTCTTGACGTTCTGCTGAAATTTGCTGTGGTTGAAAAAGATCGGCAGGGATCTGCTGGGCGGATTGCCGAATCACTGTTTCTTGTCACTCTTTCTGGAACTCTTGCAAAAACCGATCAAAGGCTCAAGTGGCTGGAGAAAAGACTGCGTAGTGATGATGAGTCGGTTAGGTCGATTGCATGTCGCTGTCTGTGGAAGGCGATGAAGAGTCGGGCATTCAGATCGGAATACAATTTTGACTTCGGAGCGAGAACGCGTGACTTTGGTTGGCAGCCAAATAACGAGGAAATAGAGGATTGGTATGTGAAGTTCATTGATCTGACGACCAGGGTTGCGAGAGGGTTTCCGCCGGTCTCGTCGGAGATGAAGGGTAGTCTTGCGGGGCGTTTTCGAGACCTCTGGGCGGTGGGTGTGAAGAAAGAAGGTGTCAAGGATAGCTTGTCGCGTGCTGTCAAGTTCTTTGCGGAGGCAGGTCGAGAGGAGAGCTGGGAGGAGGGGTGGGTCGCCATTCGAGAGACTATCTTCTTTGATGGCAAGGAGATGGAGGAGGAAGATCGGAACGCGCTGAATGAGCTTGAGGAGGTTGCTCGCCCAAAAAGCCTGCTGTCTCGGTTGTGGGTTTTGGTGTTTGGTGGCCATTTTGGGGTGGATTTTTCTGATTCGGAAGATTCATCCGGTCAGCAGCTGGCTATGGATGATATGGCCGAGAGGATGGGGGAGGAATTTGCGGAATCAGAAGTTCTGCTTCCTGAGGCGGCTCGTCTAGTGACTGGGGTGGGAGAAGGACGTCAGCCATCAAACACATACGTGTTTGGCAAAAGTCTGGCCATTCACATTTCTTCAATAATAAAGGGGTGGGAGATTTTTCTGGAAGTATTTGAGTCAAGGCCGGAGTCTGAGAGAGATGCTGCAGCCCTGAGGGGGTATCTGGAGGGTGTTTTTGAGCGAGCACCTATGTTATTCAACGAGATTATTGATGAAGCGGCCGGTCGGTCGGGGCTTGTTAGGTATGTTCCGCTTCTTCAGGTTTGCGCAGCTTTCGATGATATTGCTCGTGAGCGCTTGCTTAGAGTGATGGAGAGTCCAGAGGTTGTTGCCGGTGATTTTGTTTGTGTTGGATATAGTGCTTCGTTTCGGGCGGCTAGTGATAAAGACGTTGCGATTGTTTTGAAAGGTCTGCTTGATATGGATGGTGGCCCATTGGTCGCCATAACGATGTTTTCTTGTAATATACGTGATGGTCGGAAAGCGGTTGATCCTTGTCTTTTGGGCGCGGCCTACGAGGTTCTCGAAGCAGCGTTGGTATCTTGGGTGAGGCGTGAGGTAGGGTCTGGTGTTTCTGTTGGTGTGGACCATCATTTCAGGCGGGTTATTGAGTTTCTCCTTGGAGGTGGGTCCGGTGTTGATCGGAATATAGCCGAGGAACGAACGCGCTGCATCCTTCGGAATCTGGTTGATAAGACGAGGTATGTACACCTGTGGCCGGTTCTTCATTTGAGGGAGGGGGTGAAAGCGCTATTTAGGGTGCAACCTATGGCGGCTCTGGATATTCTTGTGGGTGATGATGATGGCGTTGAGGCGCAACGGCGTCGTGATGCTTTTGAAATAGGTGAGGAGTACAGCCCTCTCTCTGATGTTCCAGCAGAGGTGCTTGTCAAGTGGTGCCGGGCGGGAGGGGAACATCGTTGGATTCACCTTGTCAGCGTTGTGCCTGCGATAGATTTAGTAGAGGGGGGGAGCAAGTGGAAGTGGTCGCCACAGGTCGTCGCCTTGCTAGAGAATACGCCCAGTCCATGTGATGTTGCTGGTGTATTAGTGAAACGGATACCTCCTTCTGTCTGGAATGGATCAGAGGCAGAGGCTATCAGAGAGAGGCTGCCGTTGGTCGATCAGTTGGCGGATATTCTGGGTGCGGCATATTCCGATAAGGTTGCGGAATGGCGGAAATGGTTGCAGGACCGAATTTCCAGTCGGCAACAATGGGAGGCGAAGTATCAGGAAAGGGAGGCGGGCTTTGAGTAACTCCGCTAGTCGCAGCAGTCTAGCCTAGTGCGATTTACAATAAGGGGAGCATCCAACAACACAAGCCCCGCGCCAGCCCCCCATTTCTGGCTTTCATGCCATCGGGCCCTGGCGCAGCAGCCTACAGGAGCCCCGCATGAGCACGATTCTCGATCTGCAGCCCGCATCGGTCTGGCACTATTTCCATCAGCTCACGCAGATTCCGCGGCCTTCGCATCATGAGGAAGCCGTTCAGCAATACGTGCTGGACGAGGCGGTGCGGCTGGGCCTGCCGGCCGAGCGCGATGCGGTGGGCAACATCCGGGTGCGCAAGCCGGCCAGTGCCGGGCATGAGGGGGCACCAGGGGTGATCCTGCAGGGGCATCTGGACATGGTGCCGCAGAAGAATGCCGACAAGGTGCATGATTTCACGCGCGATCCGATCACGACGCAGGTGCATGCAGACGGCCGGTTGTCGGCCGATGGCACGACGCTGGGGGCGGACAATGGCATCGGGGTGGCGTTGATTCTGGCCGTGCTGGCCGACAAGACGCTGGTGCATCCGCCGCTGGAGGCGCTCTTCACGTCGTCGGAAGAGACGGGGATGGTGGGCGCGAAGGGGCTGCAGGGCGGCTGGCTGAAGGGCCACTACCTCATCAATCTGGATTACGAGGACGAGGGCGAGCTGTGCATCGGCTGCGCAGGTGGTGTGGATGGAAGCTACACCCTGCCGTATGTCACGCGGGCGGTGCGGATGCCGGGGTATCGGCTGATGGTGCGCGGTCTGCGCGGCGGGCACTCGGGGGTGGACATTCACCGGCTGCGCGGCAATGCCATCCGCATTCTGGCGCAGGTGCTGGTGGCCATCGGGGCCACCCATATTGCCGACCTGAGCGGGGGCAATCTGCGCAATGCCATCCCGCGGGAGGCGCAGGCGCTGATCGGCCTGCCGGACGAGGCGGCCGCCACGGCCGTGCGGGAGATGCTGGCCCGGCTGGCGGCGCAGATCCGTCAGGGGCTGGCGCAGGATTCGCAGGGGCTGGAGCTGGTGCTGGAGCCAGCCGAAGAGGTGACGCAGGTCATCGAGGATGCCCAGCGGCTGCTGGACGTGCTGCGCGTGCTGCCCAACGGGGTGGATCAGATGAGCCCGTCCATGCCCGGTCTGGTGGAAACCTCCACCAACCTGGCGGCCATCCGCTGCAAGGATGGTGCGCTGCACATCAGCTGCCTGCTGCGCTCGTCGTCCGAGCCGCAGAAGCTGGACCTGGCCGACCGGATGGCTGCGGTGGTGCGGCTGGCCGGCGGGCAGTCCGACTACTCGGCGGATTATGGCGGCTGGCTGCCGAAGCCGGATTCGCCGCTGGTGCGGATCTTCCAGCGCACGGGTGAGCAGGTCTTTGGCCATCGGCCGCCGCTGAAGGCCATCCATGCCGGGCTGGAGTGCGGCATTCTTTCCACCCATTACCCGCACTGGGAAATGATCTCCTTCGGCCCGACCATCACGGGGGCGCATTCGCCGGACGAGGCGGTGCAGATCGATACGGTGGGGCGTTGCCATCAGTGGCTGCTGATGTGCCTGCAGGCCCTGGCAGAAGGTGAGGGGAAGGTCTGACAGAACGGACCGGACTTTCGAGCTGAATGACCCTGACCGACGCCGCGTTGAGAGACGTCGGCATCGGCTGACGATGTGCGGTTGGTTCTACATAAGGTTTTCCCTTGGGGATGACTGCCACAGCGCGTGACGGGCGCAGGCCCTGGGTGCCCCTGTACACACGGGTATGAATGTTTGACAAAATTGGACGATGTCGTGGTGTGCCCCTTGGGGGCGCGCCACACAGGCGGTTTTCAAACATCCCGTGCCGATCGCTCCGACGGCGCTGACAAAGGAGGCGCCATGAGCGCAGTCACCCTGTTGGTCACCGGCCTAGCCCTCATGGCAGCCGGCTATTTTGTCTATTCGCGCTTCATTGCGCAGAAGATCCTCAAGCTCGACCCGAACTACGAGA
>ERZ773079.1058-NODE-1058-length-17047-cov-4.484934_pt1 | contig 17047 bp, 16 predicted proteins | sample MGYA00511355_ERZ773079 | MGnify/ENA primary metagenome ERZ773079 (study PRJEB29015, sample SAMEA2737979) | human oral metagenome | biome: human oral; feature: human-associated habitat; material: dental | place: China | collected 2117 ... | reverse complement strand
GATTCCGCTCATTGATTCTTGTCGGGGATCATCCGGAGTCGTCGCTTCCCCTCCGCAGTTCATGCGGAGATTCATCCGGAGCCATTGATTCCACTCATCGATCCCTTTGGGGGATCATCCGGAGTCACCGCTTCCCCTTCGCAGTTCATTTCGGGGACTACCTCAACTCGTTGGTTCACCTCATCGATTCTTGTCGAGGATCATCCGGAGTCACCGCTTCCCCTTCGCAGCCTCGGCCGCCTTTCGCTGACTCATACGCATTCGGAATTTGCATTTGGAGCACATACCGTAGATGTAAAGCGAATGGCAGTCGTAGGTAAATTTGGGAATCCGCCGGTGAGCCAGCTCGCGCGTCAGTCGATCGTCCTTCACCTCCTGGACGGCACCGCAATAGCTACAGATAGCATGATGGTGAGTGGCGGCGGCCGCCTGTAGCTCATATTGCACAAGTTGGGATGAGAACTGGTGTCGGACCACGATACGGGCATCCATCAGCAGCTCAAGCGTGTTGTAGATGGATGCCCGACTGACATGAAAATGCGCTTCGTCGAGCTGACGGAGTAGCATTTCCACGTCAAAATGTCCTCTTATCCGGCAAATGTGCTCCAGGATCGTGAAGCGTTCCGTCGTCTTCCTCATGCCGCGCTCAGTGAGAAAGCGAGCGAACGACTCTTTGGCCGGTTCGAAGGCATAGGTATCGACGGCGTTATCCATATTCGGACGTCGTAAGGGATAGGGAAAAGAAGGAGTTAATTGTAAGTCGGGAGGTAGGAGTATTCCCGACTGTAACGCATCATCTGATCCGCGTAGTCCTCGGAGTAGTCAAGCGTAACGTCGGTCACCTTGCCCTGAGCGTCACGGATAGGCTTCATCACCGGGTTTACGAAACCCTTGTAAGGCGCCAGATGGAGTCGGGCATAGCGCGCGAGAACCTCCTCGTGCAGGGCACGGTCCACCTTCACGCCGTAGTCTTCCACCAACTTCCGACCTGCCTCAAAATCACCTTCGCTCTTGATTCGCTGCAGCTCGGCCAAAAGCTCCGCAAACAGCCCACGCAATTTCGCGTAATCGTTCACAACGACAAACGTCTTTCCGTCGCGCTTCGCAAAGTCCACGACATGGTCCGCACGACCCTTTTCGTACACCCAGCGAGCAATCAGCTGACGGTTTCGCATGTGCGCTTCCTCAATGTCATTGCCCGGTTGAATGCGCACCAGCTGTGTCATCAGCCCATTCATGATGTATTTGTAGTACTCCGCCTTGTATGCTTCAGGATCACTCAGCAGTCCGAGCTCGATCAACTTAGGATCGGCCAAGTAGTAGAGGGCGAAGATGTCTGCCCGCGCCTCTTCCAACGTCGAACTGTACGCACCCAGCGCATTGGGATCGGTACCCTCGAGCAGCTGCCCCGAGGCGTGACCCAAGCACTCGTGAAGATCGGTGTGCAAGTTGTCGGTGATGAAGCCATACTTATCGATGCGTGCGTGCTCTGCGTCGTTCCAAACGAATTCCTCGCGAAAACCGTTGCCGAGAGACGCCTTGTCGTAGGCCTCGGTGATATTCTCTATGGTGACCGACTTCGAGCCATGATCCTTACGGATCCAGTCCGCGTTCGGCAAGTTGATACCGATCGGAGTAGTCGGATAGCAGTCTCCGCCCAGCATAGCGACAGTAATCACTTTGGCCGTGATACCCTTCACCTTCTTCTTACGGAAGCGGGGATCCATCGGCGCATTGTCTTCGAACCACTGCGCGTTGTCGCTGATTATCCGCGTGCGTTTGGTCGCCTTGCGATTGATGAAGTTGGCTATCGCTTCCCAGCTGGCCTTCATTCCCAGCGGATCGCCGTATGACTCCGTGAATCCGTTCACGAAGTCCACCTCCGAGGCGGTATCCTTCACCCACAAAATCGCGTAAGCGTCGAATGTCTTCAGATCGCCCGTGCGATAAAACTCAACGAGCTTCTCGATCACGGCACGCTGCGCCGCATTCTCGGCGAACTGCTCAGCCTTCCGAAGCTCGTCCACAATACGCTCGATCGCCTCAGTGTACAGCCCGCCGACCTTCCACACCTTCTCTGTGAGCTTGCCATCAGCCGTCTTACTCAGCCGGCTATTCAAGCCATAGGATGGCGCGGTGGAATCGTTCGGTGTACGCATCGCGGCATAGAATGCCTCGGCCTCTTTCTGCGTCACGCCGCCCTCATAATAGTTATTGGCCGACGCCAGCAAGAGGTCTCCGCTGCCACTTTGCACCGTGCGCTTTGGCATCACCTTCGGATCGAAGATGACGGGCGTGATCTCCTTGAGCCAAGCATCCACCGTCTGACCCTTACGCACGGGCACATGCTTCGGGTCGAGGCTGCGAATGCACTTCGCGAAGTAATCTGCGGTGAATCCGGTGGGCTCGAACTTGTCCTCGCCGTAATGATGATGAATGCCGTTAGCCAACCATACGCGCTTGAGGTATGTCTCTAGGGCTTTGAATTGTGCATCGCCCCGATCTCCCCGATATTCCCGGTAGATAGCCTCCAGCGCTCGCCGAATGGCCAGATTGTAGCGGCAGTTCTGATCGAAGATTATATCACGTCCCATCAGGGCGGCTTCAGAGAGGTGATAGAGCAACTGCTTCTGCTGCAGCGATAGCTCTTCGAAGCCGGGCACCTCGTAGCGCAAGATTTCAATGTCGGCGAAGCGATCCACCGTGTAATCGATCTTCGGATGCTCGTCGTTTGCAGCCGTCGCCACGTGTGCGCCGACCGTAAGTAGTGATGTAGTCATAAGAAGTAAAGCAGACTTTCTCATTGTGATTGATGTCTATGTCGTTTCGAATCGGATAAAAGGCAGTAAGGGGTCTCTGTCAGGGCCCAAAGAAAGGGAGCGAACGCCTTTGGCTGACGGCCGCCCCCTGCTTGCTGATGGGCCTATCATATATAGGTATGCCGTAGCCCAGAATCAGACTAAGGCATCCATCGGCTCGTCCTTCGCTTCCCAGCCCAGCGCACTGGCGCCCAACACAGCTGCGTCGCTCTCCTTGAGCTGCGAGAACAAGAGGCGCGTCTTGCCTTGGAATACCTTCAGCATGTGTGCCTCCATCGATCGCTTCACCGGCTCCATAATCAGGTCTCCCGCTTTGGACAACCCGCCGAACAGGATGATAGCCTCCGGACTGGAGAAAACTACAAAGTTAGCGAACGCTTCACCCAAGATCTCACCTGTGATATCGAAGATCTCGATCGACAGCTTGTCGCCCTGCACGGCCGCGTCGAAGACGTCCTTCGAGGTGATTTTGTCCGGTTCCAGCGCCCGCAGCAGACTGGCGTCCGTGCGCATCGTCAACAGCTCGCGCGCTGTACCAGCAGAGCTGACACTCCTCTCTCCCGCCTTGTGCTCACGGAGCATAGGACGAGAGCGTCGGTCACACCTCCTCCCCTCGTACGACGGGAGGAGGTGTGCCATTTCGCGCTCGCCCGTCAGTTACGATGTCCGCAGAGGCAACGACCCGAAGGAGTGAGTGCCCATGCTGAAAGAATTCGACGATCTCATATCCAGGTGGCGGCAACACCCGGTCGCCCACGCTCAACACGGAAGAGCCACGAACCGCAGCCACAAGTACGAAGGCCTCGACAAATGAACATCTTTCTCACGGCGAATATGAAGACATTTGAGGACTTTGTCGCCCTCTACTCCGAGGGGGACGAAAAGCGCGTGCGGTGGGGCAAGAGCATCTTCATCGAGGCGCTCAGCAACACCGATCCCGCGCAGCGTTACCCGATGTGCGACTTCCTGCTAGACCGCGATTGCGTTCTCGATGCCGGCACCACGGACGGAACGAACCCGTTCCATATTCTCTTCGCGCAAGGCGCGCGCGACGTCGACCGGGACGTCGCGCTATGCCGCCGCCTCCTGGATCGAGGCGTAGCGCTCGGTCAACCGGACAAGAACGGGTGTATCCCCCTCGTCCACCTGATCTCCACGCAGGAGTACTCCGACGAAGAGCTCACCCCCCCTGTACGACCTCGTCTTCGCGTCTCCCGACCCCGGTTTCGACATCGAGCTGACGGGCTCACACGACACCATGTACGACGTCGCTCGCCGTTGGCCCCATCGCCAGGCCTTGGCTGATCGCATTGCACGCTACCTCGCGGTCGGAAGCGAGAAACACACAAAGGAACACGCATGACCACATTCATTAACAACGCCGGCGCGGCCATCGTCTCTCGCAAGATTGTTGAGCGCACAGGCAACATCAAGTGGCTGACCCGCGAGGACCCCTTCGCCCCTCAGGACTCCGGCTGGCGCGTCCTGTCCGACCGCGACACCGCCGAGTACCTGGACGATCCTAAGAACATGACCGTCGTTGACTTTAACGAGCTGTGCGCCCTCGAACCTGCCTGTATCGGTATCTACGACCTGCCGATCGGCTCCGACATTCAACTCGTCGTCGAACCTGACGGACGTCGGCGATGGTTCGATAACAAGACCGAGAAAGAGATTTCCTTCCGCTAACCCACGCAGCGGCCACGCCCTCACAGATGGGTAAGCCACACGAGGGTCGCGTACGGGATCGTCACCTGCTCCCCCGGCGCGTATCCCAGGTGCTCATACAGGTACCAGCGCAGGTTCTCCTGCATGCGCTCGCGCCCGGACGGGGACGACCTGATGAACGAGGAACGCGTGGTCCCCAGGGTCAGGATCTGCTCCGGGGTCATCCGGTCCTCCCAGGCGACCTGCGTGAGGGTCATCGGGGCGAAGCCCCCGCCCGGCGTGGGCGGCCTGTCGGGGCGGTGCACGTCGCCCGAGCGCATGATGCGGGTCAGGCGATGCACCCACGGGATCGATACGGCCATCTGATTCCACACGATGGCGAGCACGCCTCCGGGCGCGAGGATCCGGGCCGCCTCGAGGCCCGCACGCTCAGAGTCCATCCAGTGCCAGGACTGGGCAAACACGACGATGTCATACAGGCCGTTCGGTAACCCAGTGTCTTCCGCGACACCGTCGTGCCACCTCACACCTTCGACAGACGAGGCCTGGGCGCGCATCGCCTCGGAGGGTTCAACCGCGTCCACGAGGAGACCGCTGCGAGCCAGGAGCTCGCTCATCTTACCGGTGCCTGCGCCGATGTCGGCGGCACGCAGAGGGCCGCCCTGCCCCGGAGCATTCACGCCCCGCCCGCGCCGCGCGGCATCGATCAACGTAGCCACGGCCTCGTCCGGGTAGGCGGGGCGCACCGAGTCGTAGGCGCCACCCTCATCGACGAAGGGGTTCACATCGAGGGAATCGGACACACCGTTCGATATCGTGTCACGATCAACGTAATGCAGCCACGAAGGAGTGGTGGCCGCACGCCCGGCCACGGCCTCGTTATTGGGCGCGCTCACAGGAGTGAGCTCCCGAGTCGGCACACGTTGTCGACGTAGTGGACGTGCCACGGCTGGCCCTTCCACTCCTCGTACGTGAGCTCGCGGGACTGCGCGCGCGTGCGCTCGTCGTTGCCGTGCAGCATCTCGACCAGGCGCGCACTGTCGGCGACGAGCACGATCTCGTAGTTGAGGCCGAAGGAACGCACATCCATGTTGGACGAGCCGATGATGCACAGGCTCCCATCGACGATCATGTACTTCGAGTGGAGCATCCGCGGCTTGTGGTACAGGTGGATGCGTACGCCCGCCTTCAGCAGCGGCCCGTAGTAGGAGCGCTGCGCGTGGCCGACCAGGAACTGGTCGAATTGCTCGGAGACGAAGAGCTCGACCGTAACGCCCGACAGCGCGGCATTCGTCAGCGCCGTCATGAGGGCCTCGTCTGGGATGAAGTAGGGGCTGGTGATCGACACGTGCGTGCGCGCCGAGGAAATCATGTGGACGAACGCGCGCAGGTTCGGCTCGCCCTTGAACGCGGGGCCCGATGGGATGATCTGCATCGCCGAGGCCTGCTCCTCGTCATGCTCATCGGCGACCTGCGCGTCGGGCGGGGTGAGAACCTCGGGGGTGAGGACCTCCTTGCACGCGTAGTACCAGTCGACGGCGAAGACCGCCTGGATCTGGGCGACGATGGGGCCGGTGACGGACACGCTCGTGTCGTCGTAAAGCATGCCGGCCTTCTGATACGAGGGGGTGTCATAGTCGGGGGCGACGAGGTTGTGAGACCCGATGTAGGCCTCGCGTCCGTCGACGACGAGGATCTTGCGGTGATTGCGTAGGTCCGGGCGGCGGATCTGGCCGCGCAGCAGCGCAAAAGGCAGCATCTCGTGCCACTCGATGCCCATGGCGTTCAGGCGGCGACGGAAGTCCCTGTGTCCCGGGATCGTGCGCATGCCGTGGTGGTCGACGAGCAGGCGGACGGTGACACCACGGGCGACGGCGCGTTCGAGGGCCTCGTAGAAGGGGGCCGTGTACTCGTCCCAGGACGTCTGGTAGTACAGGGCGTTCACGTGGTGGGTGGCCGCGTCGATGCTGGCGGCCATGGCTCGGAAGGTCTCGGCCGTGTCGTTGTAGAGGCGGCTGACGCGCCCCGCCGAAGCCGGGAATCCACTCAGGTTTCCGGACAGGCGCATAATCGAGGCCGTGTCGCCGTCCGAGCCGAAAGGCAGGCCGTCCGGGCCGGTGGGGACCTCGTACGACTCGGGTTGAGGGGCGGTCGACCCCGCCACAATGGCGTCGACCAGCGCACTGGCCTCCGGGTCGTCGTCGAGGCGACGTCCCATCACCCACCACGAGCCAAAAATAACGTACAGGGGCACGCCGAGGAGGGGCCACAGGAAGATCAGCAGCAGCCACGCTGTCGAGGTCGATGCGCGCCGATGCTTGGGAACAACACCCAGCGCGACAAAGCGGATGACGAAATCGATGGCCCCAACAAGGAGCCATCCCCACAGCGGCGGTTCAGGGGGTGGCGGCAGCATGCGCCTAGTGTATCGAGCGCCCCAGGTCCTGGTCGGCCCAGCGCCGCCAGTGTGGCGCGTAGGTCTGCCCATCGCGCGCCAGCGCCCGACTGCGCCGCTCGTCCTCGCCTGGGTCGGCGATCCAGATGGCGATGTCGGCCTCGGCCTCGATGGCACCGCAGCCCTCGATGATGGTCGGGACGAGGGGGACGCGGGTCGTCGCCCCGGTCGTTCCCTTGTCCCAATCCCAGGCCTCGTAGGACGAGGCCCGTCCTTCCCGCAGGTCGGCGGCAATTCGACGCGCGATGTCGGCGCCCTCCGCGAGGCCGTCCCAGCCGGGGTACCAGTCGTCGAGGTGCAGCACCTGCCAGCCGTTCACGAGCCGAGTGATCGCGGCGGCCAGCGTGGACTTGCCCGCCCCGGAGTAGCCGTCGATCGTGACGACCGGGACGGCGCGCTGTGCTCCCACGGATTCACCGTGAGACAAGGCCGTGGCTCGCTCCCCCGCCAGGGCACTCAGGCGGGGGGCGAGCTCACGGGCGGCCTCATCGGGGCCCATCGTGACGGGGACGGTGACCCGCAGGCCCGCTCCCCCGCTCACGTCTTCCCAGGTCAGGCCGCTCATCGGCCCACCAGGGCGAAAGTGCCCGCCCAGACGCTCGCGGCCAGCGCAATCGCGGGAACAGCGACGGCGACAATCATGAGGACCGCGTCGGCGGCGCGCAGGCGCGAGGGGCGCGCCCACGTGCGCGTGCCTGCCGCACCGAAGCCCCGGGCCTCCATCGTCGTGGCCAGCTTGCCGGAGCGACGCAGCGCGAACACCAGCAGCGAAAAGGCGCCGCGCAGGAAGGAACGGATGCGCGAGGCGTCGCCCACGCCTCGGGCGCGCCGCGCACGCTCGAGGGCCTTCCAGTCGGCCGCCATCAGCGACGTCATGCGCGCGCCCGCGAGCGCGGCGAGGACCGGGCGGGCGGGCAGGTGCAGGATCTGCGCGAGGCCGTCGCCCATGTCGGTGGGGTCGATGCGGTCGAGCAGCGCGATCGCGGGCATGACGATCGCGCACATGCGCAGGCCGATGCCCAGGGCCAGCCACATCGAGTGGTCTGAGATCGCTGCGGGACCAAGCTGCCAGTAAACGTGTCCACCCGGGCTTGCGTAGAGCAGCATGGACAGCGCGCCCAGCGGCGCGGCCACGAGCAGCGGCGTGGCCTTGAGGAAGAAGCTGCGCGCGGACACGCCCGACAGGGGCATGAGCGCGAGCTCGAGGGCGAGGGCCACGCCCGCGCTCACCGGGTCAATCGTGATCAGCAGGGGCGTCGTGGCCACAAGGAGGGCGAGCACGCGGGCGACGGGATTCGTGCGGGCGAGCAGGCCTCGGGCACCGCGCTGCGGGCCGGGCTTCGTGCCCTCATCGTGAACGTTACCGACGGGGGCGGCCCCGGCCTCGTCCGTGGAATCCTCGGGGGCTCCGCCGCGCGTCCCGACCTGCCCGAGGTCGACGACGCGCTGGCCCATCGCGGCCACGAACGCGGGGTCGTGCGTGATCGAGACCAGGGTGACGCCGCGCGCGAGGGCGGCGCGCAGCAGGCACACGAGGCCCAGCCACGTGCCGCGATCCTGGCCGAACGTCGGCTCGTCGAGGATCAGCAGCTCGGGGGCGCTGATGAGCGCAGTCGCCACCGACAGGCGGCGCTTCTCGCCGCCCGACAGGGTCATGGGGTTGGCGCGCGCGAGTGTGGTGAGGCCCAGCGCCTCGAGGTGCTCGTCGACGAGGGGGGCGATCTCCTCATCGGTCATGCCGGCTGCGCGCGGGCCGACCGCGAGTTCCTCGGCGACGGTGGAGGCCAGGAACTGGTATTCGGGCTCCTGGAAGACCATCGACATGCGGCCGAGCAGCTGCTTGCTGCTCCACTCGTGGGGGTCGCCGTGTGTGCCGTCGGAGGTCTCGACCTCGACCGTGCCCGAGATGGGCGGCAGGAGGCCCGCCAGCGTCAGCGCGAAGGTCGATTTTCCGGCGCCGTTAGCGCCAACGATGCAGGTGGAGACCCCGCGCTCGATCGTCAGGTCGATGCCGGATCGCACGGGGGAATTCTTGTCGTAGCCGATCGTCAGGTCGGTGACGCGGGCAATCGGGGTGGTGCCTCGCGCTCCCCCTTCCGGGCCTTCGGCCGAGGCCGGGGCGACCTCGGGGGCGGGGCCGACCTCGGCTGCGACGTCGTCGCCGGGCAGCCAGATGCCTCGCTCGCGCAGGGTATCGCCCTGCTGCGTGAGGACCTCTCTCAGGGGGCCGTCGGCCGCGACCGTGCCGTCCGCGACCACGATGACGCGATCCACGAGGGAGGCCCACACGTCGACGCGATGCTCGACGACGACCACGGTCGCGCCCGTGCGCTCGACGACGGCTTCGACGGCGCCGCGCACCTCGGCGACACCACTCGGGTCCAGGTTCGCGGTGGGCTCGTCCAAGAGAAGCAAGCCCGGGCCCATCGCAAGAATCGACGCGAGGGCCAGGCGCTGCTTCTGACCGCCCGACAGCTCCGTCGTCGAATGATCAAGGGGGACGCTCAGGCCCACGGCCTCGAGCGAATTCTCCACGCGCGGCCAGATCTCCTCGCGCGCAACCCCCAGGTTTTCCATGCCGAAGGCCACGTCGTCGCCCACGCGGGCGAGGACCACCTGGGCCTCGGGATCCTGCATGAGCAGGCCCACGCGGCCCCTGGCATCGGCCGGGGCTACGCCATCGACGGTGAGCGTGCCGGTGGCCTCGCCCTCCTCGGCGCCGCCCAGCAGGCCGGCCAGGCCGCCCATGAGCGTCGACTTGCCCGACCCGGACGGGCCCAACACGAGCACGCGCTCGCCCGGCGCGATATCGAGATCAACGCCCGACAGCGCGGGGTTCTTGCGCCCGGCGTGACGCCATCCCCAGTCGCGCGCGCACACGCGCGCGCCCGCCCCCTCACCCAGCGGCACCCGGCCATCCGGGGAGGGAGCGGGACGCGAGGAGGCGGAGTGGGCCTCGTCCATGGAACGGGAATCAGACAAGCTCACGCGCTCCGCGTCCCGAAGCAAAACGGTCGAGCGCGCCCGTCTTCGCGAGCGCGCTCGTCAGCGCCCACGCGAGCAGGCCCGCCAGGACGGCGCCCGAGATCGCACCGCACACCAGGTAGATCGCGTTGTAGAGCACGCCCTTTTCGAGGTGGCCGGAGAGGAAGAGCTCGAGGACCCACTCACAGGCGAAGGACATGGCGCCCGCGCCGGACACGATCATCGCGTTGAAGCGGCGGTAGGCGACCAGGGCGAAGACGATCTCAGCGCCAAGGCCCTGCGCGAGGCCGGAGTAGATGGTCTCGACGGCCCACTGGGACCCCAGGGCCATGGAGACGGTCGCAGCCATGAGCTCGACGAAGAACGCGGCGCCGGGCTTGCGGATCACGTAGCCGCCGAGCGTGCCGCCCAGCAGCCACACGCCCGTCACCAGGCCACCCATGCCCGGGGCGATCGCCTTGAGGACCTCGTAGCCCGCGTAACCAACCTGGTTCCAGGCGACGAAAATGAGGCCGCACGCGACGCCGAGGACGGCGGCGGTGACGATATCGATGACCCTCCAGCGGAGGGAAACAGTGGTAGCCATGCGGAAAACTCCCTTCGTGTTGCACGGCGGCCACGAGGGAAGAGCCTTCCTACGCCGGTATGATCCGGATCAGGTTCTACGGTCGGGGGTTTCCCCCTCTCAGCTCTCGTCGAGCTCCCGTGGCACTCAAGCGAGGATAGTCACTTGGTATTCATCGCGCTACTCGTGCAGGTGAGGGCCCTGATGAGGTCCCTCGCCCGTACCACCGTCGCCCAGGACGCCGCGCTCGGCGCGACGCAGCAGGAAGTGGCGATTCACGAAGGCCGCACCCACGATGAACACGATCCACGCCAGCGAGTAGACGAGGCCGGGGCGGGTATCGTCCCACATGGCCAGGATGACGCCCATGGCCCCCATGAAGGCCAGGACCACCCACGCGCCCAACGCGCCACCGGGGGCCTTGAACGTGGAGGCCGTGTGCAGCTCCGGGCGCTTACGCAGGTAGACCAGGTAGGACACGACGATGACGACCCACACGCCCATGAACAGGGTGGCCGACACGGAGGTGACCAGCGTGAAAGCCCCGGAAATCGAGTCGCCCGTCGCCATGATGACGATGCCGGAGAGCAGGCACACGCAGGACAGGAACAGGGCGTTGAGGGGCACGTGGTGCTTGGAGAGGCGGGCGAAAACCCGGGGGGCCTGCTCCTGGCGGGCGAGTCCGTAGAGCATGCGGGACGTCGAGTAGATGCCGGAGTTCGCGCTTGAGGCCGCCGAGGAGAGCACCACGAGGTTGACGATCGTCGCCGCTGCGCCCAAGCCGGTCAGCGAGAACATCGTGACGAAGGGTGATTTCTCAGGGCTCACCTGATCCCACGGGGTCACCATCATGATGGCCGCGAGGGCGGCGACGTAGAAGAGCATGATGCGCACGGGGATGGAATTGACGGCCTTCGGCAGGGTGTTGTCCGGGTCATCGGTCTCGGCGACGGTCGTACCGACCATCTCGATTCCGATGAAGGCGAAGAGGGCGATCTGGAAGCCACCGAGGAAACCGGTGAATCCGGTCGGGAAGAAGCCGCCATGGCTCCAGAGGTTGGAGACCGCGGCCGCGGTTCCCTCGGTATCGACGGTGCCCATCGCAACCATGGCGAAACCGACGATGACCAGCGCAATGATCGCGACGATCTTAATGAGCGCGAACCAGAACTCCGTCTCGCCGAAGGCCTTGACCGTCATCGCATTCAGGGCGAAGAGCAGCAGGGTCGTCGCGCCAATGGGAACCCACGCAGGCAAGTCCGGCCACCAGAAGTGCGCGTAGCCGGTAATCGCAATCATGTCCGCGACGCCGGTGACCACCCAGCACGCCCAATAGGTCCACCCGGTCACGAAGCCAGCCCACGGGCCGATCAGATCGCGCGCAATGTCCGCGAAGGTCGCGTACTTGTGGTCGGAGAGCAGCAGCTCACCCAGGGTGCGCATGAACAGGAAGAGCACCGCGCCAATGATCATGTAGACCAGCAGGATCGAGGGGCCCGCGACGGAAATCGTCTTACCCGAGCCCATGAACAGGCCCGTGCCGATCGCGCCGCCAATGGCAATCAGCTGAATGTGGCGGTTTTTCAGCGTGCGCTGAAGCTTTTCGCCGCCCTGGCGCGGCTCGCCGTGTTCGATGTTCTCGACTGTCATCGTTGTTCCTTCTGCCTGCTCCCGCCCCACCTGGGACGTTTTGCGCGGTCTTTGCACGCTCTCGCGAAGCGCTTGACTCTCCAACGCTACCGCACGGGCACGCTCATGACCGAATCTAGATCCCCACATGGCAGACGGGTCGCATTCAAGTTAGGTTTGCCTTATGACGCTAAATTCGACGCGTTCGACGGGCGAGACCTCGTTCCCCCTGATCTCCGTGGCCACGATCCCGTCCGAGCGGGCGGCGCGCTACGGCAAGCAGCTCGTCAGCCACATGGGACACAAGATCACCGGCTTCTGGGACGAGGAAGCGAGCAGCGGATACCTACTGTTCGACCGCGAGGGCCCGGTCCTGGGGCGCTTCGACGTCGTCGCGTCGGCATCTAATCTGAGGCTTGAGCTGCGCACGGAGCCCGAGCGCGCCGATCGCCTCGAATTCATCGTCGGCATCCACCTGGCGCGCTTCGGCGCGCGCGACAGCCTCGCCATTTCGTGGGAGCGCACCGACGGCAGCGACGGTTCGACGCAGGGCCCACTCACCCCCGAAGAGGTCGAGGCCCGCGCCCGCGCCAAGAAGGCAGCCCGCGAGGCGGCGGCGCGAGAGGCTACGGAGCGCGGGTCCGCTGAACGCGAGGCCACCGATCATGTGGCAGCAGAACGAGAGGCCTCGGAACGGTAAAGCGCAGCTCACGACGCAGTCGGCGCGCGCCGGGAGGCGTTGCACTACTTGCGCATGTAATGCACTAGTTAGCCAGGCATTGCACTAGCTACTATCCAGTGCAATGCTTGCCCATCTAGTGTTTTGCTCCTTCAACTAGTGCAATGCTTGCCCACTCACACAGTGGAGTAAACACGGCGGCCCCATCAATTTCGCATGCAATTCCCCGACGGCCACACACAGCACCACCTCAAAAACCGCATGATTTCAACGTTCTGACTTCAAAAGTTGAAGTACACGCAGGGGAATTACGTGCGAAATTTGGGAGCGCTGACGCCCGCTCCCCGCCCACGTCAATACAGCTCCCCATCATTCGGCACCGGGAGGCATTGCACTACTTTCGCCAGCATTGCACTACTTAGCAGGGCATTGCACTAGCTACTATCCAGTGCAATGCTCCCCCATCTAGTGCATTGCTCCTTCAACTAGTGCAACGCTTCGAAGTCACAAGCTCCACCATGGTTCGCACAGCAACTCCCACACCGGGCATTACACCTCTTACGGGACGCTGCACCCGATCAGAACGGGTGCACTGCCCACGGATCGGGTGCAGCACCTACGCGCACAAGCCCCACCGCGGCGAACGTCCGGCGGCCCGCAGCCAACACCGCGCCACCGTCCCCACACTCACCAATTCCGCACGTAATTCCCTGACGGCCACACGCAACAACACCCCAGAAACAGCAGAATTTCAACGTTCTGACTCAAAAAGTTGAAGTACCCACGGGGAATTACGTGCGAAATTTGGGAGACACACCCGGACGGACACTCAGCTCACCATCCGTGAACCGCACCGCCAACAAACAACCCCTGCGGGCGTGAGGCCGCGGGGGTGCAAAGTCTGGCAACACGCTAACTACGAGTCACTCGCGGCGGAATGCCGCAACGACGGAACCTCGACGACACCAGCAGATGCCGAAACGACGACAACCCTCCGCAGCCAACGACCCTGACGTCGAAAGGACGGCACTCCGCCGACACCAGCAGGTGCCGGGAGCTCGCAAGCCTAGACGCTCAGCGGCCCTCGAGGTAGGTCTTCGCCGCGGCCAGGACCTGTTCCCACATGCCGATCGCGTCCTCGTACGCCTGGCGGGCCTCGGCCTCGTCGTCGGAGACCGACGCCAGACCCGACTCCTCCACGTGGATGGCGACGCCGCCGCGCTCCTCGGACAGGGAGATCTCAATGCGGGTCGCGTACTCATCGGGCAGCTCGTCGTCGGCCAGCGGGTACCAGCGGAAGGCGACGACATCCATCGGATCCTCGTCGGCCTTTTCGATCAGCCAGTCGCCGGCCTCCGGGTCGCTCACGCGATAAATTCCGTCATCCCCGAGGCTCACCTCGTGGTCACCCAGCGGGCCGTCATTGACCCACCAGCCCGGCTCCGACACGAGCGCCCACGCGGCCTCAATGTCGCAGTCCACGACCATGTCGGTCTCGACGCGATCCAGGTCGTCCTCAACGTCGGCGTCAGAAGTCATGTCAAAGAAGCTCATGCATCAACGGTACCGGCTCGGGCGCTCCCAGGCACGCGAACGGACACCCGAACGGGAGCACATTCGCGCATGTCAGCGTGCACGAGGCATTGGGACGCCGCGTTTGCGCACATTCGGCGAGGCCGTGGCCGGCCCGCGGGGAAGCGGGAGTGGGCCACGGCCTCGTTGAGGGGAGGGCGATCAGCCGAGACGCGTGATGCGGTAGCGCCAATCCACGGGGCCGGCCTCGAGGGTCTCCACGCGGTAGTGCTGCTCGGAATCCTGCAGGTGCGCGAACAGCGGCTCGGGTTGGTGAGGCGCGCAGATCTGGATGTTCTCGCCGACGGGCAGGTTGTCGACCGCGGCGAAAAGGACCGCGTGGCGTACGACGCGGGGGATCGAGTGGATGACCAGCTCGTCCGCGCCGGGACGGTGGATGACACCGGCACCAGCCGCGTGGGCCTTGCCGTGAGCATGCCCGTGGCCTCCTCCGTGACCGCCGCAGCCGCAGCCGCCAGCGGTGGAGGTCATGGGCTCGGCAGCCATCTCGTGGGGGCGCTCGGCGGGGGCTTCGGCGGCCTGCGCGCCATGCCCGTGGCCACCGCCATGGCCGTGGCCGTGGCCACCGCAGCCGCAGCCTCCACCATGCTGGTCGGGAGCCTGCTCGGCGGGAGCCGGAGCCTGCTCAGCGGCAGCGCGCTCCTTCTTACCCTCGCCGCCGCAGCCGCACCCGCAGCTGCCGTCCTCGGAGGGGACGGTGTTGGCGTCGACCAGCTTGAACATCTGACGGTCAGTCATGTCTTTTCCTTACCCTTCGGCCCGACGGGCCATTTCAGCGAACCTTACCCAGTGTAGGCACGCCTCAGCCACGCCCGCGCGTTCACTTGATGAGGAACTCAGCCTCGACCTCGACGCTCACGTTGAGGGGCAGCGCGGCGACGCCGACGGCGCTGCGCGCGTGCTGGCTGCTGAAGATCTCGCCGAACAGCTCGGAGGCGCCGTTGATGACGCCGGCCTGGCCGTAGAAGTCGGGGCGTGAGGACACGAATCCCACGACCTTCACGACGCCCGCGAGGTTGTCGATGCCGCCCGCGACGGAGGCCGCCGCGGCCAGGGCGTTCAGGGCGCACACGCGCGCCGCGTCCTTGGCGTCCTCGGGGTCCGCGCCGTCCTCGCCGACCGTGCCGATGCACACGGGCTCGCCGTTCACGACGGGGATCTGGCCGGAGGTACGCACGACGCCACGGTCGATGACGGCCGGCACGTACGCGGCGACGGGGGTGGCGACGGCGGGCAGTTCGAGGCCGAGTTCGGCGAGCTTCTCGGAGGGGAGCATGTGAGGTCCTTTCGTTCTTATTGACGAGGCCGGGGCCTCGTCCTCTGTTTCCAGTTTAGTTGCGCTGATCCCGGGGGTGGCGAGCGGGGGTGCGGGCGTGAGATACCGGCCGAGGCCTCGGCGAATACAGACGCGGTGGAGGCATGCGTGCGCCCCGCGTGTCGACAATCACGCGGGGCGCACTATGTGGGAGGCCTCAGCCCTGGGGAGCGGCCGGGGGCTGACCGCCCTGACCCGGACCGCCCGCCGGCGGCTGGCCACCCTGTCCCGGACCGCCGACCGGGGGCTGTCCGCCCTGGCCACCGGGGCCCATCCCCATGCCGCCGCCCTGGCCGGCGGTCGCCTCTGTGGCAGTGCCGTCGACGCTCACCGTGTAGGTGGAGCCGTTGGTCATGCCGGAGGTCGAGTAGATGACGTTACCGAAGGCCTTCAGCGAGGTGTAGGTGCCCTGGACGGAGCCGGAGGAGTCGGTGATCGTCACCGTGGATCCAGCGGAGCCGGTCGCCGAGGCGGAGACCCAGCCCTGACCGTCGGTCGTGGTCGGGGTCTCCACCATCTCGTTGGTAGTGAAGGCGATGACCGTGCCGCCCGTGATGCTCATGGCGCCGTTGCTGTCCAGGGCACCGTTCGCGCCGGACGCCGGGCCGTAGACGGTCGTCGTTCCGCCGCTGATGGTCAGCGAGCCGTTGGAATCGAGGCCGTCGCCGTTCGCGTTGACGGTCACGGTGCCGCCGGTGATGGTGAGCTGCTCGCCGGTGTCCTCCGTCGAGCCGCCGGTGTCCTCCATCGAGCCGCCGCCGTCAGCCACGCCTCCGGGGCCCATCTGCTGGGTGGTCGTGGTGGTATCGGTGGTGGTCGAATCCGAGCTGGACTCGGCGACAGCGGCCAGGCCGGCCTCGACCGTGATCGAACCCGAGGCGTTGATGCCATCTTCGCTCGAGGTCAGGTCGACGGTGCCGTCGGAGATCGTGATGAGGCCGCCCTCGAGGGCCTCATTCGACTGGGTGACGGTCACGGTTGCGCCGTCCAGGACGGCCGCAACCTCGGTGTGCACGCCATCGTCGCCGGAGGCAGCGCTGATCGTGCCGGAGCTCAGGCGCAGGGCGCCATTGGAGTGGATGGCGTCATCCCCGGCGTCGATGGTGGTCACTCCGCCGTCGACGATGATGTAGGTCTGCGCCTTGATGCCCTTGGCCGAGCCCGTGGAGGACTTGCCGGCCGAGGCGCCGCCGCCCGAGGTGATCGACAGGGTGCCGCCGGTGACGATCGCGTCGGTGTACGCGTAGATGCCGTCGCCGCCCGAGGTCAGGGTGACGGTGCCGTCCACGATGGACACGTAGCCCTTGGTTTCGTCGTTGTCCTGGTCGGACTTGAGGGC